>Ga0308157_10004775_pt1 | contig 17636 bp, 20 predicted proteins | sample PhyBR1_FD_201035 | JGI IMG/M metagenome (GOLD analysis project Ga0308157, IMG submission 201035) | Phyllosphere microbial communities from UC Gill Tract Community Farm, Albany, California, United States - DLSLB.R1 | ecosystem: Host-associated > Plants > Phyllosphere > Unclassified | place: USA...
CGGTTTAGATTATAACAAACAAGGCAGAAATTTAGGCGAAGTTTATCAAATAAAATAACATACAAAAATGATTGCAATAGTTTTATTCGGAAAGCCGGGTGCAGGAAAAGGTACACAGGCAGAGTTTTTAAAAGAAAAATACAATTTAACGCACATTTCTACAGGCGATGTTTTCCGTTTTAATATTAAAAACGAAACAGAGTTAGGAAAAAAAGCGCAAGAATTTATTAATAAAGGCGAACTTGTTCCAGATGCAATTACAATTGATATGTTAAAGAACGAAGTAGCTAATAACATGGATAAAGCTGGTTTTTTGTTTGATGGATTTCCAAGAACAATTGCACAAGCCGAAGCGTTAGATGCTTTTTTACAGTCGATAAATTTAGAGGTAACAGCAACAGTTGGTTTAGAAGCTAACGATGATATTTTGGTAGCTCGTATTTTAGAGCGTGGTAAAACTTCGGGTAGAGCAGATGATCAAGACGAAACAAAAATTCGCACACGTTACGAAGAATACAACGAAAAAACCGCTCCGTTAATCGAGTATTATACAAACAAAAACAAATACCACGCAGTAAACGGTATTGGATCAATACAAGAAATTACCGAAAGATTAAGTACGGTGATTGATCGTTTTTAATCCTAAAAAAAATAATTTTAAATAATCTTATCCTTTTTCGTAATTATAGGATAAGATTATTTGCATTTAATAGAACAACAATAGTGGAAATTTTAATCATCTTTATTTTAATCATTTTAAACGGCATTTTTTCAATGTCTGAAATGGCATTGGTTTCATCACGAAAAAACCGTTTAGAAATGGCAGCAAAAAAAGGTAGCAGCAGTGCCAAAGCCGCCTTAAAGCTGGTTGAAGAACCCAATAACTTCCTGTCAACCGTACAAATCGGTATTACCTTAATCGGTATTTTAACAGGTATTTATTCGGGCGATAAAATAACCACAGATTTGCAGACGTTCATTTCACAAATACCATCGTTACAACCGTACGCATCGTCGTTAAGTGTTGGCGTTGTGTTGGTTTTGCTTACTTTTTTTACACTGATTTTAGGCGAGTTGGTTCCAAAACGTTTAGGGTTGAATTATCCTGAAGCAATTGCAAAAATGGTAGCTATTCCAATGACGTTTATTTCTAAAGTTGCCGCGCCGTTTGTATGGTTACTTACAAAATCGTCTGATTTTTTATTGAATGTTTTCAACATAAAACCAACTGCCGACGGAAAGGTAACCGAAGAAGAAATTAGATCGATCATTAAAGAAAGTACCGAAGTAGGTGAAGTTCAGGAAATTGAACAGGATATTGTGGAACGCGTTTTTAATATTGGCGATTTAAAGGTTAACGCCTTAATGACCCACCGAAAATCGGTTATGTATTTAGATTGCGAAGACAATCTGCAGGAATTAAAAGCCAAGGTAATAGAAGATTTACACTCGTTTTATCCTGTTTGCGAAGGCGGATTAGATGAGGTTATCGGAGTAGTTTCTTTAAAAGATCTGTTTATTTTGTTTGAAAAAGACAATGTAGATTTAAAATCGATCATAAAAGAGCCTACTTTTTTTATAGAACATACATCGGCTTACAAAGCTTTGGAACAGTTTAAATCATCGAAAAATCATTATGCGTTGGTTTCAGATGAATACGGTGTAATTCAGGGAGTTATAACCTTAAACGATATTTTAGAATCGTTGGTTGGCGATGCTTCTGAATTTTACGAAGAAGAATTTAAGTTAGAAGAAATAAGCGAAGGCGAATGGATTGTCGACGGATTTTATCCGCTGCACGATCTGCTTTCGTATTTTGAGTTAGATGAATTAATGCCTGATTATGATGTAACAACCATAAGCGGTTTGGTTATGAAAGAATTATCGTACATACCAAAAACAGGCGAAAAATTAATTTGGAATAAAATGGAGTTTGAAGTATTGGCTTCAAACGGAGTAAAAATTGATAAAATAGGCATTAGCTTATTAAAAGATTAAAACAATGACAGAAGGAAATTTTGTAGATTACGTAAAAATATATGTAGCATCTGGTAAAGGTGGTAAAGGATCATCGCATTTACACCGTGAAAAGTTTATTGAAAAAGGTGGTCCCGATGGTGGAGACGGTGGTCGTGGAGGTCACGTAATTATTCGTGGAAACGAAAGTTTATGGACCCTGCATCATTTGCGTTTTCAACGACATATAAAATCAGGTCACGGAGGTGATGGTGGTAGTTCGCGCAGTACCGGTAGCGATGGTGAAGATCGTTACATTGACGTGCCGCTTGGAACCGTTGTAAAAGATAAAGAAACAGGTGAATTACTTTTTGAAATTACCGAAAACGGCGAAGAAAAAATCTTGGCAAAAGGTGGTAAAGGTGGTTTGGGTAACTGGCATTTTCGCTCGTCAACCAATCAAACCCCACGTTATGCTCAACCAGGTATGCCTGCAGAAGAAGTTGATATTATTTTAGAATTAAAAGTTTTGGCAGATGTTGGTTTGGTTGGATTTCCAAATGCAGGAAAATCTACTTTACTGTCTGTTTTAACATCGGCAAAACCAAAAATTGGCGATTATCCGTTTACAACCTTAAAACCAAACTTGGGAATCGTAGAATACCGCGATTTTAAATCGTTTGTAATTGCTGATATTCCTGGTATTATTGAAGGTGCTGCAGAAGGAAAAGGATTGGGTCATTACTTTTTACGCCATATTGAACGAAATTCAACGTTGCTGTTTTTAATTCCTGCCGATGCAGACGATATTAAAAAAGAATACGACATTTTGTTGGATGAATTAAGAAGATACAATCCGGAAATGTTAGATAAAGACCGTTTGATTGCGATTTCTAAATGCGATATGTTAGACGATGAATTAAGTGCAGAATTAAAAGTACAGCTTGATAAAGAATTCGACGGAATTCCGTACTTGTTTATATCATCTGTTGCACAGCAAGGCTTAACAGAACTAAAAGATAAATTGTGGCAAATGCTGAATTAATCGAGGTATTATAAAAACAAAAAAAGGAGCTATCTGTAAAGATTAGCTCCTTTTTTTGTTTACTTATTTTCGTTGAGTACATATTCTTGAATAATGTATCTTGAAACGGGTCTTAATGTTTTTCCGGTTTCTGGTTGTAACCCAGGCTGATTAAAAAATTCTAAAGTACCATTCGTGTTCTTAATATACCACACCTTTGGATTTCCCTTTTTATCAAAAAACGAAGTTTTACTATCAACCTTCATTTTTCTAAATTCTTCAATCAGTTTATCATCTTTTGGTAAAGTAGTTTCTGCAAAACTATTAATTGTCATACTGCAATCAACTGCTTCGTATTTATCTTCCTTCCAAACCATACACTCTTTGGTTGTCCAGTTTCTAATATTCAAAAAAAATGAAATTCCAATAATTACAACAATAATTCCTATTATTCCGATCTTTTGTAACGGAAATTTTTTTTGTTTTTGAATAGAAACTTCGTCAGGAACTCCTATAACTTCTTGAGTATTTACTTCGGCTTCTACAGTCACAATTTCTTGATCAGTTGCAGCTTCAATTTCTGTTTTTTCAACTACATCATTTATAGTTTCTTCAATTAATTCTTCCGAATCATAATTTGTTTCTTCATCGTCAGTTATATCTTCAACTTTAGAAATATTGTTATTGAATTTTACAAACTTACGATAAGGACGTTGCTTAAAATCTAAAATTAAAGCAATCATTTCCAATCTTCTTAAATCGGACCCTCCACTTTTCTCTTTCAAAAAATTCGCTAAAGCTTTAAACCTATCTGTTTCGATTCTAAGCTTGTTCAGAGTAACTTCTGTAAACGGTATTTCAAAAAAGTCTTCAATAATTTTTTTGTCAGAATCATCTAATGTTCTTTCTATCATTGAAATCAATAGATCTCTTAAACCGGCAGGAGTTGGGTTTAATAAAGAACTGATTTGATCACCTTCTTTTTGTGTTTCATAATATTCTTTTAGTGCTTTTTTATATGATTCAATCATAAGTAAAATGTTTTATGTCGGAATTTTTCGGAATTCTAAAGCACTTGTCGGAATTACCGGAATCATCGGAATTCCTTGATATTCAGGCGTAAAAAACGCTGTTACTTTGCTTCAGAAATCAGAAGGTACATTGTTGCGAATGCCACAAAAGTACAAAACTAATTTCTAGAAAATAAATGCTTGGCTTGCGAAATCTTTCTCTGGGGAGTAGCAAAATTTTGTAAGTCAGGTATTAACACTTCCCAATACAGAGCGCTCTGTTTTTTTTAAAGGTGTGCAAAACCATCGACCAATGTCGAAAAGCACACTATTGTTTAATCTCAAGATTTAATTAAAATGACAAAAAAAGGCTTTTTAGCAGGATTGTTCCTGCTAGGTATTTCGGTAACTGCTTTCGCAAAAAATAATGAAACAGTTAAAAGAGAAAGTGGAGTAAATAGTGTATCAATCAATAATAATATTTCGGAAGGAATAGAAAGCGTTGACCAAAGTGGTGGTAGTAACAGCGGAACGGTATTAATACCTATTAAACCACCAAAACCACCAGTAATTATTAAATAAAGCTATTGCTTAACTAAATAAAAGTAATAATTTAGGGTATTTTAATTTCTTTAACAGATTAATGAAATTTAACTACTTTATTTTATTACTTTTTGCTTTGTTATGTTTTTCTTGTAAAAAGCGTAATGGTTCTTTTGATAATAAAAGCACACCGTATTTTAAGATAGATTCACTTTATAATTTGTCTTTTTCTGATAAGCTTAATTTAAATGATCGAATAAAATTCACCAATCACGGTATTCTTCTAGCTGAGAAGCATCATATTGATTCCTTACATTTAAAAGGTATTAGTAACAAAGCCTATCATTATATGGATATTTTGCCTGATAGTTCAAATTTTTATGTAGACCAACTTATTACTATTTCTAAAAAGAAAAATAATAAAAAATATCTTGCTTATTCTTATTCGTTAAAGGGCAATTCTTTTTTCAACAAATCACGTTATGACAGTGCATACTTCTACTTTAAGAATGCAAATGTGGTATATTATGATGTTAATGACAGTATATCTTTAGGATACAACCAACTTATGATGGCACGTATTCATTATTTTTATAACGATTACAATGCTAGCGAAGAATTAGCTACACAAGCTTTGGAATATCTAAAGAAAAAAAATAGCTCTTATGTAATTGAAACATATAATATTTTAGCTAGTATTTATAAGAAATCGGCTAAATATGATGAAGCAATTACTTATTACCAAAAAGCATTAACACTTACAGAAAAAAAATCTTTAGAAGAAAGTTATTTAAGAAATAATATAGCTTCTTTATATATAGCTTCACACCAATACAAAAAAGCAAAACACATACTTTATAATTTGTTAGATTCTGAGTTATTAAATGATGATAAAAATTTACAATCGGCTGTTTTATTAAATTTAGGAAATGCTTTGTTTAGACAAAACAACAATGAAGGTCTTTCAGAAATGTTAGCGTCTTTGAAAAAAAGGGAAGAAGCAAATATGGAATTGTCACTGATTGAAAACTATATTGAAATAGCCGATTTCTATGCTTTAAAAAATAAATCAACAGCCATATTTTATCTAAAAAAAGCATTAACATTAGCCACCAAACACAAAAGTATTGACAATAAAATTTTAGCTTTAAAAAGATTGATTCCTTTAACTAAAAATAATGATACAAATTATTCTGAAGAATATATTCGCGTAAATGATAGTATTACTACCGTTCGAAATCAGGCAAAAAATCAGTTTGCAAAAATACGTTTTGATTATTCCAAAGAATTAGAACAGAATCAGGTACTAAATTCAAGAGAAGTTGAGCATCAGTTAACCATTCAAAAGCAAAAAAATAACCAGCTTATATTATGCAGTATTATAGCTTTTGTTACCATATTGTTTTATTTTATTTACTACTTCATACGCAACAGGCATACCAAAGAAAAAATCGAAGAAAACTATAAAACCGAACAGCGTATTGCAACCCGCATCCATGATGAATTGGCAAATGATGTGTATCATACCATTTCGTATGCAGAAAATACCGATTTATCTGAGAGGGAAAACAAAGAGAAACTATTGGATCATTTAGAAGATGTTTACAACCGTACAAGAAATATTTCAAAAGAAAACAACTTTATACCAACAGGAACCGAATATGTAGGTTATCTTAAAAATATGCTTTTAGAGTTTCAAGACTCGCAAGTGAAAATTATTACGGCAGGTATCGATGATTTTTCTTGGGATAGCTTAAATAAAATCAAAAAAGTGGTTTTGTACAGAATTATTCAAGAATTATTAGTGAATATGAAGAAACACAGTCAGGCAGATAGGGTCGTTATAAAGTTCTCAAAATCTAAAAAATACGCCGAAATTCAATATACAGACAATGGTGTTGGATTCGATAAGAAAGAAAAAAACATTAAAAATGGACTTCAAAATGTGGAAACCCGCATAAAAACCATAAAAGGAACTATTACTTTTGACCCAGAAGTAAAAAAAGGAGTAAAAGCTGTACTGCGTTTTCCATTATAAAAGTAGCAAAATGTTTAAAAAAGTTTTAATAGCAGAAGATATCGATACCATTAGTTTTGGGATAGTCACAGCTTTGGCAGAATATTCGGATATGGAAATTAACCATGCCAAATATTGTGATGATGCGTTATTAAAAATTAAAAAAGCGCTACAAGAAAACAATCCTTATGATTTATTGATTTCCGATCTTTCTTTTAAAGCTGACCATACTAAAAACACTTTGCATTCGGGAGAAGAATTGGTAGAGGCTGTTAAAAATATTCAACCTGAAATTCACATCATCGTATATTCGATAGAAGATCGTATGGCAAAAATTAAAAAGATGTTTGATAACAATTTAATAAATGCCTATGTTTCTAAAGGACGTAACAGTACACAAGAACTAAAAAAAGCGATTGAAAACGTGTATGCAAACGACGGAAAATATGTTCCTGAAAATCTTCAAAGTATGTTCCGCGAAGCTTCTGTATTTGAAATTGAGGCACAAGATATTGAATTGTTAAACCTTTTAGCTAAAGGATGCTCACAAGAAGAAATCAGCGTGCATTTTCGCAACAAAAATTATTCGTCGGCAAGTCCAAGCAGTGTAGAAAAACGTATAAATAAACTTAAAATTCATTTTAATTCGCGGAACATCACCCACCTTATCAGTCAAACCAAAGACATTGGATTAATATAAAAATCCATTTTAAAATATTAGATTGAAACACTTGTTGTTGTTTTCTTAAAGTTGTTTGTTTTAAGAAAATATTGAATCCGGCTTATAATGGTCGGATTTTTTCGTTTTATTTTTTGTTGAATGTGGAAAGCCGTAAGGAATTGGTTTTTATCTGTAATATGTTTGTCATGTTTAATAATTTAAAAATTTTAATTATGAAAAATTACTATGTAAACAGAAATGAACAAGTTAATGGAGATCATGAAGTACATACTTCGGATTGCAATTATTTACCAAAACCAGAAAATAGAATATATTTAGGATTTTTTTCTAATTGTAGGGATGCTGTAATAAAAGCTAAAAAACATTACAGACAATCTAATGGATGCTATTATTGCTCAAGAGAGTGTCATACGAGATAAAAATATTATTAACCAAATAGATCATTATAATCATATTTAAAATCAAACTATAAAAAAAATGATAAAAAAAATATTTTTAATTTCTTCGTTTTCATTATTCTCATTTATTGCTTCTGCACAAGATTTAAAAAAAGATGTCGATGCGATTAAAACTAAAATGGATGTATTTACTTCAAAGACAGGAAGTATAACAAAGTTTATTGATACTAAACTACCAAATTTAAAAGCTTCTCTTGGATCTGCTGAAACTAGAATAAGAAAAATATCAGACGGTTCTAATACTGCTTACTTTTATCAAATTATTAAAGAAGGAAAGTATAATAACAGTGTAGCATCAATTGAATATTCGGATTTAATTGAAGTGTTAAAGGCTTTAAATGCATTAAAAACTGAAGTTGATATTGATGTAGCTTCAAATCCTGATTATATGGAAAATAAATTTGTATCAGTAGATGGATTTCAAGTCGGTTATTATATTAGCGGAGGAAAGCCAAGCTGGTACATAAAGCTAGAAAAATTTGGATCAGATAATAATCTTTTTGTAAATAATGGAGAAGTTATAGAAACTGCATTTTCAGAAGCGAAAAATAAAATAGATGAACTAAAAAAATAAAATCATGAAAACAATTGAAGCAATTAAACCGGGTCCAAAACCAAAAAAAGAAGATGGAACACCTGATAAAAGAAGGAGAGTGACTCCCGAAACTAAACCAAAACATCCAGGTTTAAAACCTCATAAACATAAACCAGGTGATTAATTTAAACCAGGTGGTTTTGAGATGATAATGATATCTTGAAATGTAAAAAGTATTATAATAAAAAATAAATTTTAATAAATCAACTTATGAAAAAACTAATTCCCTTATTCTTAACCGTTATAATCTTCTCATGTCAACAAAAACAAGAAGAAGTTTTAATAGCCCAAAATTGTCACACAGAAGCCGAAGCTACATGTACAGGTAGCAAATCGTGCAATGCATGTAAAAATTGCAAATACTGCAAACACTGCTCTAAAAGTGGTAATAGTTGTGGTGTCTGTAAATAATGTTCATTTTTGTATTTTAAAGCAAGCCACATGAAACAACTTTATTTATTCTTTTTATTTATATCATTAACCTTTTGCAGTTCAAACAAAAACGATTTTTCTGAAACTTCTGAACAATCTCAGGAATGGTTTCCCGTTACAAAAGTAGTCGATGGCGACACCTTTTGGGTAGATAACGGAACATCAAAAGGAATAAAAATTCGATTGACAGGTATCGATGCTCCGGAATCTCAAAAACGTTGGAAAAAAGAAGAAGGACATTATGGTAAAGAATCTAAAGCGTATCTAACCAAATTATTGAAAGATAAAAAAGTACGTTTAGAAACTGATATCGATTCTTTAGATCGATACGGTAGAACATTATCTTACGTGTATTTAGAAGACGATACTTTTGTAAATGCAGTGTTAGTGAAAGAAGGTTACGCAGTAATTATGACGGTACCCCCGAATGTAAGGTATTCTGATCTTTTTTATAATCTGCAAGTTCAGGCGCGTGAAAATAATCTTGGATTGTGGAAGAGATAAAATTATATAAAAAAATCCTCTTTAAATTTAAAGAGGATTTTTCAGTTTATAAATTAGGTATTCTTAAAACCTGACCCGGATAAATTTTATCAGGGTGACTTAACATGGGTTTATTTGCTTCGAAAATAGTGTTGTATTTGTTGGCATCACCATAAAACTCTTTAGAGATTTTCGATAATGTATCACCACTAATAACTGTGTAAAATTGTGCTTGCGGTGCAGGTGTAGCAACAGTCATTAAATTATCAACCTGATCTACGCCTTCAACATTACCAATAGTTAAAACAATTTTTTCTGCATCTGCTTGTTCAGCAACTTCACCTTCAACCTTAACATCATCATCTGTAACCGATAATTTTAGTTTGTTGTACGGTAAACCAAGCTGCTTTACATAGTCTAACAAAGCTTGTGCCTGCAATGTTTTTTTCTCTTCCACAGGAGCTTCCTGTTCTTTTTTGCCAAAAATTTTAGCGCCCTTTTCTTTAATAAATGAAAATAATCCCATAACGTAATTAATTTTTTAAATTTTAATAAATGTAATAAAAAATATATAATGTGATTAATTTTAGTAAATGAATTTACTATTGTACCAAAAAAAATGTCCCTAAAATTTTCAGAGACATTTTTTATTAGTAAGTATATTGTGCTGTATGGCTGCTTGGATTTGTAACCGTAATGTTTTGTTCGTCTTTTACCACCGTTCCGTTAATTTCTGCTTTGTAAGAGTACGTAATGCTTTTATCTGTAAAAGGAATAAACTGCATGCTTAAACTTGCTGCGGGCAATGGTGCAATGCTTTCAATAACATACGTTTTGGTAGATCCTACAAAACTTTGTTTATCTAAAGAAATACCTGTTTCGTTTGCACGTTCTGTTCCATTCACCTTCCAAATAGTATTGGTATTGAAAGAAGAACTTACAGCAACAAACGAAATATAATCGTCCATTGTTACATTGTTAATGGTAATTGTAAATTTCATGTTTTTGCCTTCGATTCCAGGAATAACCGGATTGGCACCATCATCGCTACTGCTACAATTCACAAAAAGAGCGCTTGTTACAACGGCTAAAGTACATAAGCCAATAAAATTTTTGAATATTTTCTTCATGGTTTAAAATTTTTAATAAGTCATAAACTAAAACCGAACCGTTTTTTAAAATTAATCGATATTTAATTATTTGTGAAAGAATTATTAATAGTATTCGTTACAAAATCAGCGGTTTATTGATTGATGATTTTAAAAAATGTACATTTAAATAATCTAAAAGCAGAAATTTTTATTGATCAACTGTGGTTTTTTGTGGAGAAATTCCGCAAACTATCTGTTTTCAATTAAAATATCAAGCCAAATAAGTATCTTAAGTAACTAATAACCTACAACTAAAAACAATTTATTATCTTCGCATGTAAAGAAAAAATCAACAATAATAATGAAAAAATTAAGCTTATTTCTTTCTTTGTTCATGCTGGCAATGCCTTTGGGTATGTTTGCAAACGAAGGAATGTGGTTTTTAATGTTCATTGAACGTTTAAACCACCGCGATATGCAGAAAATGGGACTACAGTTAACGCCCGATGAAATTTACAGCATAAACAACCACTCTTTAAAAGATGCTATTGTGCAGTTTGACGGAGGTTGTACTGCAGAAATTATTTCTGATCAAGGATTGGTTTTAACAAATCACCACTGTGGATACGATAAAATTGCAGAACTTTCTACTCCACAAGACGATATTTTAACAACAGGTTTCTGGGCAAAAACAAAAGCCGATGAACGCAAACCTAAAGATATTTCGGTACGTTTCTTTGTTCGTATGGACGATGTTACCAAACGTATTTTAGGTGTTGTTAACAAAGGAATGACCGAAGCTGAACGCGAAAAAGCGATCAATCAGGAAATAGCAAAAATCGATAAAGAAAACAACGAAGGCGGTAAATACACTGTTTCTGTTCGATCTTTTTTCCAAGGTAACGAATATTACTATTTTGTTTACCAAGATTATACCGATGTTCGTTTGGTAGGAACTCCACCAGCATCAATCGGAAAATACGGTGGCGATACAGACAACTGGGAATGGCCACGTCATACAGGCGATTTTTCGTTGTTCCGTGTTTATGGTGACGCGAACGGAAATCCTGCTGAATACGCTGCAAACAACGTTCCGTTAAAACCAAAGCACTTTTTACCAGTAAACATTCAAGGGTTAAAACAAGGCGATTTCTCTATGATTTTAGGATATCCGGGTAGAACAAACCGTTGGATGCCGGCAGAAGGAATTCAGCAAAACGTTGAATTTGCTTATCCTGCTTGGGTTGAAGGATCTCGTTTAGGTTTAGATGTCATGAAAAAACACATGGATAAAAGCGATGAAGTTCGTTTGGCTTACGCAAGTAAATATGCGGGTGTTGCAAACTATTGGAAAAACCGTCAGGGAATGATTGATGCTTTAACAGCTCAAAAAACTGCCGATGCAAAACGTAAAAATGAAGCCGATTTTAACAAATGGGCGAACAAGAAAAACAATAAAGAAGAATACGGAAATGTTGTTGCCGATATCAATGCGTATTACGCAGCAACTAACGAAAAAGCACGTCACGATAATTACTTAATGACTATTTTACGTACATCAAACTTGGCAGCATTGCCTTATAGTTTTGGTCGTGCATTGATTCAATATGCTGGTGAAAACGAAGCAAAACGTGCAGAAATGCGCCCTATGTTAGAAGAAGCAATCAACGATACGTACAAAGAATTTTATGGACCGTTAGAATCAGAAATGTTGGCGCGTCAGTTAAATCTGTATGCAACAAAATCTAAAGGTTATGATGTAGCTCCTTATGTAAAATCGTTAGGTGAGAAAAATAATTTCGACTATTCTAAAATTGTAGATAAAGCATTTGCAGGCAGTGTGTTTTCATCAAAAGATTTATTGTTGAAGTATTTGAATAACCCTGATAAATCAATGATCGAAAACGACGAATTATACAAAATATCGTCAGATTTATTAACAAAATACCGTGAGCAACCAGCAACGTTAGCTCCGTTAAAAGAGAAGTACGATGTAGCATTCCGCAAATTGGTTGATGGTTTACGCAAGGCAAATCCAGATACAAAATACTATCCGGATGCTAACTCAACATTGCGTTTAACATACGGAAAAGTGATCGATTTACCTCGTGGAAACAAAGTAAACGATGCCAAAGAAAACTGGTACACAACTTTAGACGGAACTATTGCAAAACACAAAGCAGGCGACGAAGAGTTTGAAAACCCACAACGTTTAATTGATTTGTACAACGCAAAAGATTACGGACAGTATGCCGATAAAGACGGATCGTTACATGTAAACTTTTTAACAGATCACGATATTACAGGTGGTAACTCTGGTTCACCGGTTTTAAACGGAAAAGGAGAGTTGATTGGTTTAGCTTTCGACGGTAACATTGAAGCTATGGCTGGTGATGTTATTTTTGATCCTAAATTACAACGTACCATTAATGTTGACATTCGTTACGTATTGTTCATTATTGATAAATACGCTGGCGCAACCAATTTGATTAATGAATTGAAAATTATTAAGTAATACTGATAATTTCTAAATAATAAAAAAATCCAAGAGCGTTATGTTCTTGGATTTTTTTTGTTTTAGTTTTCTGTCAAGCTGAACTTGTTTCAGCTTCCCATCATCAATATCTTCAAAATAAACTCATGTAAGTTCAGAAATTTCTCATTGGAAAAATAATTAAGGATATAGTATTTAACATTAAAAATGATTACTTTTAATTAGAATTAAATGTTTCAGTTATGAAAAAGATCCTATTTAAAAAAGTAATACTACTTCTTTTAATTGTTGTTAGTCAGAATGTTTTGGCTCAAAACAAAAAAGTAAAATCAGTTTCGCACGATGCTTTAGCAAAAGCGGGCACTTACACCGAATATGTTTCAAAAGGTGGTGCTACAGTTAAAGTTGGCGATAGTTTGCAGATTAACAACCCGAGTAATTTTGAACGTTACATGTACATCACGCAAAATGATGCGTACCTGCGTGCCGACAATATGAACAAAAAATTAAAGTTGAAAGCTATAAATGTATCGGGTGATGATAAAAAAGGCTACACTGTGTTTTTTACCTGTAAAGGTCTGGGCGCAACACCGGTTTTTGTTCGATATGAAGATGCTGTGCAAACAAACGAAATTAAATTGTTGGGTCAAGATAACACAAATTTGCAAGAATAGTTTTTTCTTTGCATTATGAAAAAGATTTGGTTGTTAATGTTGCTGGTTACCTTGTTGGTGTCTTGTTCGGCAAAAACAGAAAAAATAAACACGGCATTTTACTTTTGGCGCACAACGTTTAGTTTAACCGAAACAGAACAGCAGTATTTAAAAGATCTGGAAGTAAAAAAACTATATATTCGTTATTTCGATGTTGGTTTACAGAACAAGGAAGCTGTTCCTGTTGCTCCAGTAGTTTTTAATCAGAAACCGGCGGGATACAATGTTGTTCCGGTTGTATATATTAAGAACGAAGTTTTCTTGCAAAACGGTTCAGCTGATAGTTTGGCGGTTAAAGTGTACAATTATATCCATCAGATCAACAAATCGGCAAATGTATCGGTAAACGAAATTCAGTTTGATTGCGATTGGAGCCTGAAATCGAAACAAAACTACTTTCAATTTATAGAAGAATTTAAAAAGCTACATCCTAATTTATCGGCAACCATTCGTCTGCATCAAATAAAATATCCCGAAAAAACTGGAATTCCTTCAGTAAAAACCGGCGTGTTAATGTATTATAACATGGGCGTTATCAATGCCGGAGAAGACAATTCCATCTACAGTCAAAAAACAGCAAAAAACTATATAAATTCACTGCAAAATTACAACCTGCCTTTAAATATTGCGTTGCCCATTTTTAGTTGGGGTGTGCATGTTCGCAGTAATCAGGTGACAAATTTAATTGGCGGTTTGCGAGTGAACGATTTAACGGGAGATCAATTTGAAAAGATCAGTGAGAATCGATTTAAAGTGGTGAAAGATGTTGTTTTTAAAGGCAGATATTTGGCAAAAGACGATGAAATTAAAATTGAAGCTGTAAATACCGCGCAGTTAAAGGAAATGATGCACGATATTAAAAAGAACAGCATACAAAAACCCAACGAGATTATATTTTACGATTTAAATGAAAATAATTTAAAAGCTTATGAAAAAGAAGATTTTAAAACTTTTAGCCGCTGGTAGTTTAACTGCTATATTGGGTTACGGAACTTACGCTTATGGTTGTGCCGACGGTTGGTGGGGATCTGGCTATAATTCGGTTTTTTCACCAGAAATTACGGTAAACAATAAAGATTACGAACCGTTTTTTTACGACGATTATACCATTTTTTACAACGGATACACCGTTCAGTCACCCGGCGATTTGTTTAAAGACGAAAACGTTGCAGACTGGACAGGTTATTTAAAAAAATACACGCCCGAAACAGTTGAATATTATTTGTATAATAAAGATTTAGACACGACTTTAAGAGATATAAGCACAGCTAAAAATCCGGCAGCTGAGTTTAAAAAACAGAATTTTAAATTCAGTTTGGATACATCTGATGAAAAAACGCAGAAGTTTGTGCTGTTTATTATGTTGGCGAGCGGAATTGAAACCTATTCAAACCAAACGTATAATTATTGGGATTACGACAACCGTGTGCAGTTAAATGCCGATACCGATTTTATCGATAAGGTAGAAAATCTTTACAAAAAACAGGCATCACAAAAAGACGATTTCTTTAAAAACCGTATGTGGTTTCAGGTGGTTCGTTCTAAATTTTATTCATCGGATCGTGGTTCGGTCATTCCCTTTTTTAACGATACACAGAAAGATCAGTCTAAAAACAATTTGTATTATCAGGCGTTAAGTTATGTTGGCGGTGCTTATAAAAACCTGAAAAATTACGAAAAGGCAAATGCTACTTTTGCACAGGTTTTTAATCAGTGTAAACCTATGATGGCATCGGCACTTTTTGATTATAAACCTTTAGATGCCAATGCTTTTAAAACATCTTTAAATCAAGCGCCTAATCAGTCTGCCAAAGAAGCTATGTATGCTTTGCAGGGCTATTATACAAACGAATTCAGTGCTATGCAGGAATTGTATAAGCTGAATCCAAACTCGCCGCATATCGATTTTGTACTATCGCGTTGGGTAAATATCAACGAGCAAAGTATCAATATTTATAATGGATACGAAAAGTTGGATATTGATGCCAAGAAAGTAAAAAAGGAACTGAAGGATAAAGTAAATACTGCCGAATTAAAATGGATTAACGAAGTAGCAAACGATTCTAAAGTGCATAATCCGTATATCTGGAAAGCAACTGCGGCGTATTTTAATTCATTGGCGGGCGATTATTCTAAAGCTGATAATTTGCTGAAAAGTGCGCATACTTTGGCAGAAAATTCCAATCAAAAAGGACAGGTTCGCAGCTTGCGTTTGTTGAACAATCTTTTAAGTGTTGATCAGATCGATTTAAAAGCCGAAGGAAAACTGATTGAAGATGTAAACTGGTTGTTTTACGAAGAAACATTCCCTGTAAAAGATTATGTTAGCGAAGGAAGAACCGGTTATTTGCAATCGTTTACAAAAAAATACATCAGTTCGCTTTACAAAAAACAAGGCGATGGGTTAATGGCAGAATTAACCTATCCGATTAAAGGATTTTATAAAGATCAAAAGCAGAGCAACGCCATGGAAAAACTGTTGTTAAGCAGTCAGCGTTCGGCCTGGCAGGATATTTTTGTAGGAATTTATCCTTATCAATTAGCTGATATTTATGAAAGCCGCGGAATTTATCTGTTCTATCAAGATAAAATTGATGAAGCCATTGTGGAATTCGAAAAGATTACTCCGTTTGAAAGTAAAACCTATAATTGGGAAAAACAACAATACGAAACCCAGATGGTTGACTATAAAACGGCAGAATTACCTGGAAATCCGTTTAATGGAAAAATTAAAGATTGTAACGATTGCGATCATGCAGCAAAACAATCGGTAAAATATTCGCAGTTAAATTTCCTTCAAAAAATAAAAGAAATGAAAGCCAAAATTGCTGCCGGTGAAGATGTTTACAGTAACGCACTTTTGGTTGGAAACGCTTTTTACAACGCATCGTATTTTGGAAATGCGCGTGCTTTTTATTACAATAATATCATTAACGAATACGGAAACGGTATTAGCGACGAACACAGCAAAATGTTATATGGTATGCAAAACGTACAGAAATATTACAATATAGCTAAAAAAGCGGCTGCAGATAACGAGCAAAAAGCAAAAATGGCTTATATGCTGGCGAAAACGCAACGTAACGATTTTTACTACAACAAATATTTCTCAACAACTACTTATTGGGGCTATCCCGATGGACCGGTAATTCAGAAATGGCAAGGCTTTGTAGATTTAAAAACATCTTACAGCGATACCAAATACTATCGGGATGTAATTGCAGAATGTGGTTATTTCCGTAAATATTTAGGGTTGCAATAGTTTTTTAGAGAATGGAAAATAGATAAAAGAGTAAAGACGAAATGTTTTTACTCTTTTTTGTTATTTTAGTTTGTCATACGACGAAGAAGGAATCTCATAAATGATTGAAAAAGCATTAATTAAAATCTCTAAACTCAAAGCTTTTACAAATTCTCTAAAAATCATTATCTTTGAAAGAAATACATTAGAACTATGGATACTACATTTCGATTTTCATCTGCAAATGAAATTACAGAAGAGTTTATAGAAAAACTAAAAAGTTTCTATAACGGAAAACCTGTGTCTATAACAGTTACAGAAGATTTTCAAATTCCCGAATGGCAGAAAACAGAAGTTTTAAAAAGACAAGCTTACATTAAAGAGAATCCAGAATCATTAATAGATTTTGATGAAATGATGATATCTTTAGAAAAAGAGCTAACAGATGATAATTAAAAAGCAGGTTGCGCAAATTGTAACCGAGGATTTAAAAGAAATAGCTTTTTGGTATAACCGTCAAAGTAAAGGATTGGGTATGCTTTTTTTGAAAGAAATAAGAAAAGAAATTGATAAAATTTCAAAAAATCCACTTGCTTACGAAGTCCGTTATGCAGATATTCGTATAGCTTTTATTAGAAAATTTCCATATGGTATTCATTTTGAATACCTTGAGAAAGAAAAGCAAGTGAATGTTCTTGCGGTTTTTCATACTTCTCAAAATCCTGAAAGCTGGCAAAATATTTAGTTTTTAAGGAAATAGAAAATAGATTAAAGAGTAAAGACGGAATGTTTTTACTCTTTTACTTTTTTATTAAATTTTTTCAATTGAATCAAGATAATGATTATTAGTATTATACCTAATATGAAACTTATCGGTAATCCGATTATTGGTGGAGC
>Ga0308157_10004776_pt1 | contig 17632 bp, 12 predicted proteins | sample PhyBR1_FD_201035 | JGI IMG/M metagenome (GOLD analysis project Ga0308157, IMG submission 201035) | Phyllosphere microbial communities from UC Gill Tract Community Farm, Albany, California, United States - DLSLB.R1 | ecosystem: Host-associated > Plants > Phyllosphere > Unclassified | place: USA...
CCTTCAGCTCGGCCAGTTGCGCGCGCAGGGCCTGTTCGCGCGCCTCCATCTGCGCCACGCGTTCGGCCAGGCGCTCGCGCGTCTCGAGTTCGGGAATGCTGGCCTGCAGCCGCGCCAGTTCGGCGCGCAGGGCCTGGACGTCGCCATCGCGGGCGATGGTTGCCGCGCGCGCCGCCCGCAACTGGCCTTCGTGGCGTTCGCCCTCGAGCGCTTTGTCCTGGCCCAGCACATTGCAGCGTTCCTGCAGGCGCGCCACTTCGCGTTCGAGGCGCGCATTGTCGGCCACGACCGCGTTGAACTTGTTGATATCGGCGCGCGCGCAGGCGCCGGCCTGGTGCTGCACCATATGGATATCGCGGCACATCTTCTCTTCGAGCGCGGTGCTGCAGCGCGGATGCGACAGCCCCGCCCAGAACGCCCCGGCGACGTCGCCCGCAGCGACCGCCGCTTCCCACATCGCCTCGACCTGCTCAGTCGTCTTGGCCGCACGGAAGCGCTGGATATGTTGCGCATAGCGGCGTTCGAGTTCCTTCTGCACCGCATCGGCGACGGGGGTGCGCAGCGCGCATTCGCTGACGGTGCCGACGTGGATATCGTAATCGTCGTGCAGCACCTTCCCGCCCGTCGCCTTCTCCACCAGCTTGCGCAGCCCACCCAGCGGCAGCCCGACCCCGACCAGCGGGCAATGGCAGGCATGGGACAGCTCCCAGACGCGCCGCCGGCGCGAGCCCTGCAGGCCATCAGCAGGGCAGGGTACGTTCGAAGCGTGTTTATCGCACATGTCGTTCCTCTCGACGCAAGGTAGTGGCAGACCGAACGGCCGCGCCTTCGATCAGATGATAATGATTCTCATTCATCATTCTATATCAGCTACCACGCCACGCAAGCGAAATCTTCACCGGTGCGCCCCCACCCTCAACGCTCCCCCCAGCTCACCTGTAGGGTCAGAGTAGATTTATTGAGCAATTCTCCAGAATTGCTTTTAATTCTACTCTGACCCTAATTATTCCTTTGGAAGGAAATTGCCAGTCAAGCTGACTCTGTCCCCGATTAACCGAACTTGGTGAGAAATTGCTCGGCAATTCTACTCTGACCCTAATTATTTAAACGCTGATTGATTGCCGAGCGTTATGAAATTAAAGGCGAGAATTTGTGTTGAACGAAGTAGTTTCTCCTATGAGAGAAGAATGTCCTGAGTGTAGCGATTTGACCCCGAAATTAATGAGGGTCAGAGTAGAATTATTTTTGCAATTTGTTTAAAAAAAATGGCCTTTGAGAATTGATAATTTTGGTGTTTCCCTTGCGATCTTGGCCATTAATTCTACTCTGACCCTGATTACCAGGATGGCGAAGAAATTGCTCAATAATTCTACTCTGACCCTAATACCCTAATTGGCGGGCTAGGCGGGGAGGGTGATGGTGGCGGTGAGGCCGGGGGTGTTGTTGGTGAGCGTGAGGGTGCCGCCGTGGGCTTCGACGCAGGAGCGGGCGATCGAGAGGCCGAGGCCGACGCCGCTGCCGCCGGCGCTGCCGTGGCCGTTGTCGCCGCCAGTGTCGCGGCAGCGGGCGCTGTCGAGGCGGGCGAAAGGTTCGAATACGCGGTCCAGCTCGTCCTCGGGGATGCCGGGGCCGTTGTCGATTACCGCCAGGATCACGTCGTTGCGGTCTTCTGCGACGCTGGCGCATAGCCTTACCTCGGTGCCGTGGCGGATCGCGTTTTCGGCAAGGTTGCCGAGGGCGCGGCGTAGCGCCACCGGGCGGCAGCGGTAGGGCAGGTTCTCCGGGCCGGCGTAGCGGATGCGCTTTCCGGGGCGCGCCAGTTCTGCGGCCAGGTCGTGCATCAGGGCGGCCAGGTCGATGTCTTGCGAGGGCTCGCCGATGCATTCCTCGGCCGCGAAGCGCAGGGTCTGTTCCACCATCAGGCCCATCGTCTCGAGCGTGCGGATCATCGCGGCGCGCAGTTCGGGGTCGTCGATCAGCTCCACCCGCACCCGCAAGGAGGTGATCGGCGTGCGCAGGTCGTGGCTGATCGCGGCCAGCATGCGCGTGCGGTCTTCGTTGAAGCGCTGCTGGCGCTCGGCCATCGTGTTGAACGCGGTCGTCAGCTCGCGCGCCTCGCGCGGGCCGGTCACCGGCAGCGGGCCGTCATGTTCGCCGCGGCTGAAACGCTCGGCGGCGCGCTCCAGCGCGCGGATCGGACGCAGGATGCGGCCGATGAAGGGCAGCGCCACCAGCAGCACCGGCAAGGTGCTTACCGGGACCGAGAAGTGCAATGGGCGCCACCATGGACTGCCGCTGGGCGACTGATGGTAGCCCACCAGCCAGCGTCCGTCCGGCAGCTCGACCGAAGCCAGCATGCCCGGCTGGCGCACGCCATCGGCGCCCGGCGCGTGGTCGGTCAGCTGCACCCAGTTGCGCGGGGCCGGCGCGCGCGGGAGGCGGTCCGCCAACGCCTTTGCCTGCTTGCGCTCGGCCTCGCTCATCGCCGGACCATCGGCGCTGGCGCTCGTGGCCAGCCAGAAGCGCGTGGCCGGCGTGCCGATCGTCGCCAGGAGCTCTTCCCCTTTTTCCGGCGCCAGCCGCAGCGACTGGTAGACGCCGGCCATGCGGTCGAGCATATAGCGCGCCGCCAGCGGATGCATGGCGTCCGGCGTCATCTGGCGCACCACGATCGCGGCGGCGTGCGCCAGCAGCACGGCCAGCAGCATCGTGGCGACCAGCTGGCCGCCCATGGTCTTCGGGATCAGCCGCATCAGCCGGCCGCCGGCAGCGGCTTGACGTCGGCCGTGAACACATAGCCGTCGCCCCACGAGGTCTTGAGCAGGCGTGGCCGGCGCGGATCGCTTTCCAGTTTCTTGCGCAGGCGGCTCACCTGGCTGTCGATGCTGCGGTCGAAGTTCTGCACCTCGCCGTCGCGCGTCAGGTCGAGCAGCTCGTCGCGGCTCAATACCTTGCCGGCGCGTTCGACCAGCACGCCGAGCAGCCGCAGTTCGGAGCTGCTCAGGGCCACCGGCGCGCCGCCCGCATCGCGCAGCTCGCGCTTGTCCATGTCCAGCGTCCAGTCGCCGAAGGCATAACGGCGGCCCGGCCAGCCGGTCGCGGCGCGGCTCAGGCGCCGCAGCATGCCCTTGATGCGGGCCACCAGCTCGCGCGGATCGAAGGGCTTGGTCACGTAGTCGTCGGCGCCGATCTCGAGCCCGGCCACGCGCTCGTCCTGGCCGGCCATCGCGGTCAACAGGATCACCGGCGTGCCGCTGGTCTCGGCCAGGTGGCGGCACAGCGACAGGCCGTCCTCGCCCGGCAGCATGATGTCGAGCACCACCAGGTCGATCCGGTGCCGGCGCAGCAGCGCGCGCGCAGCCGCGGCGTCGGCGGCGGTCAGCACCTCCAGGTCGTGGCGGCGCAGGAAGGCAGCGAGCGGGTCGCGGATGTCGGCGTGGTCGTCGACCACGAGGATGCGGGAAGAAGAAGCGGACACTGGATTCATTGCTGGGTGATCAAGGTTTGCCACAACTTGACAAACTTTCTGACGGTTAATTGCATATGATAATCATTATCATTCGCGACGAACGGTCCTGGCAATAGGTGTTCGCCGCAAGCAGAAATTTTGAACGACGGAAAGAACGAAAGCGTATGCAGCACACGACAACGGCATGGTTCAAACGCACGACCATGGCGGCAGCACTCCACGGCGCCCTGGTCATGAGCGCCCACGCGGCGCCAGATGCATCCGAAGCGCCGGATTTCAACCCGCAAGCCGCCGGCGCATCCGGCACCGTGCCGACCGTCGTGGTGACCGCCGCCGGTTTCGAGCAGTCGGCCACCGACGCTCCCGCCAGCATCACCGTGATCACCCGCGAAGACCTGGAGAAGCGTCCTTTTCGCGACCTGACCGATGCGCTGCGCGATGTGCAGGGCGTGACCGTCACCGGTGTCGCCAACGAACAGGATATCCTGATTCGCGGCCTGCCAGGTCAATACACGCTGATCCTGGTGGACGGCAAGCGCCAGTCGACCCGCGATGCGCGCACCAACGGCAACGCCGGCTACGAGCAGAGTTTCATTCCGCCCCTGGAGGCGATCGAGCGCATCGAAGTCGTGCGCGGCCCGATGTCGTCGCTGTACGGTTCCGACGCCATGGGCGGCGTCATCAACATCATCACGCGCAAGGTCGCCAAGGCCTGGGGCGGCTCGCTCGGCGTCGACGGCACCCTGCAGGAACACAGCGATTCGGGCAACTCGACCCAGGGCCAGTTCTTCCTGAACGGTCCGATCGCCAGCAACGTCCTCGGCCTGCAGCTGTGGGGCAAGCAGAACAAGCGCACCGAAGACGAGATCCTGAACGGCTTCAACGGCGCCAAGGACCGCGACCTGACCGCGCGCCTGGCCTGGACCCCGAACGCGCAGCACGACGTGCTGCTCGAAGCCGGCAAGAGTGAGCTCAAGCGTCACAGCTCGGCCGGCCGGGTGCTGGCGCCGACCGCATCGAACGCGCGCCAGGAACACAGCCGCGACCACTGGTCGCTGTCGCACAACGGCCGCTGGGGCTGGGCCACTTCGCAGATCGCCCTGACCCAGGAGAAGGGCCAGCGCGAGACCCATACCCAAGACCGAAGTGGGAACTACATCCGCAACGAGCGCGCGCCGGAGATCAAGAACACGGTGCTGGACGCGAAGCTCAACGCCCGCATGGGCGACCATTTCCTGGTGGTCGGCGGCCAGTACAACCGCGGCGAACTGACCGACCAGAATCCGGGCCGCCGCAGCGGCGTCGACGAGCACTTCAGCATCATCCAGAAGGCGCTGTTCGTCGAAGACGAATGGAGCATCACCGACACCCTGGCCCTGACCGCCGGCCTGCGCGCAGATGACCATGAAATCTACGGCAATCACTGGTCGCCACGCCTGTACGCCGTGTGGCATGCCAGCGACGCGGTCACGATCAAGGGCGGCATCTCGCGCGGTTTCCGCGCCCCTGAAATCCGCAATATCGCGCCGGGCTATGCCTACACCACCGGCGGCGGCGGCTGCACCTATGGCCCGACCGGCACCTGCGGCGTGATCATCGGCGACCCGGACCTGAAGGCCGAGACCAGCACCAGTTACGAGCTCTCCGCGCACTTCAACAACAAGGCCGGGATCCAGGCGAATGCGACCCTGTTCTACACCGACTTCAAGGACAAGGTGGCCAATGCGCTGATCTACAACGACGACGGTTCGATCGCGCGCTGGTCGGAAGACCCGAACTACCGCCTCTGGTACAGCTACAACATCGACGACGCCGCGATCCAGGGCCTGGAGCTGGGCCTGACCTGGCGGCCGGTGCGCACGCTGGCGTTCAAGTCGAACTACACCTATACCGATTCGGAGCAGAAGGGCGGCGCCTACGACGGCTATGCGCTGACCCGCACGCCGAAGCACCGTGCCACCGCCCGCGCCGACTGGAACGTGACCGATGCGCTCGACCTGTGGGCCTCGGTCACCTACAACGGCAAGGAAATCAACGCCGCCGCGCGCTCGGGCAGTAACGGCGTGACCCTGCCGAACGGCGCCAAGGAATACGGCGACTACACGATCGGCGACATCGGCATGACCTATGACTGGAGCCGCAACGTCGCCCTCAAGGCCGCGCTGTTCAACGTCAGCGACAAGCGGCTGGACGAGCTGACCTACAACACGGTCGGCGACGGCCGCCGCCTGTGGTTGGGCGTGACCACCCGGTTCTAGAACGCGCTTCCAATGCAGTCAAGGCCGGGCGCCCGCCCGGCCATCCCCACGATTTTGTTGAACGAGACAGGAATACCGACATGACCATCAAGAACATCTTCCAAAGCCGCCGCGCAGTGCTGGCGATCGGCGCCGCCCTGGCCTTCGGCGCGCTCCCGGCGCAAGCCCAGGACGCCGTGCAGCGCAGTATTCAAGTCAAGCACGCCAGCGGCACCACCGCGGTCCCGGCCAACCCGAAAAAGGTCATCGTGCTCGACGCCACCACGCTCGACAACCTGTCGGCGCTGGACGTGAACGTGGCCGGCGTGCCGACCATGAGCACCACCGCACGTCCGCTGCCGCGTCACCTGGCGCGCTACAACAGCGCGCCCAAGATGGGCACCCTGTTCGAGCCGGACTATGAAAAAATCCACGGCGCCAAGCCCGACCTGATCATCGTCGGCGGCCGTTCGCAGGCCAAGTACGCGCAACTGGCCAGGATCGCGCCGACCATCGACCTGACCCCGGACCGCACCAACCTGGTCGCCAGCGCCAAGAACAATGTAAACACGCTGGCCGGCCTGTTCGGCAAGCAGGCGCGCGCCAAGGAACTGAACGACAAGCTCGACAGCTCGATCGCTGCCCTGAAAAAACAGGCTGAAACGGCCGGCACCGGCCTGATCATCCTGACCACCGGCGGCAAGATGAGCGCCTACGGTCCGGGCTCGCGCTTCGGCGTCCTGCACGACACCTTCGGCATCAAGCCGGCGGTGGCCAAGCTCGACACCTCCAACCACGGCCAGGCGGTCTCCTTCGAATTCATCCAGAAGACCAACCCGGACTGGCTGTTCGTGATCGACCGCGACGCCGCCATCGGCCGCGAAGGCACGGCCGCGGCGAAATTCCTGGACAATGAACTGGTGCGCCAGTCGAACGCCTGGAAGAACAAGCGCGTGGTCTACCTCGATGGCCTGAACTGGTACACCCTGGGCGGCGCCGGCATCACCGCGCTGCAGGAAAACGTCGACCATCTGTCGCGCGCTTTGACCCCCGCGGGACGCTGACACCGATGGCAGTAAGCGGGCGCAAGAACGGGCACGTTCGCCGTACCATCTCGCACGCCTGGCTGGCGCTGCCGTTATTGCTGACGGCGGCGCTGGTCGCGCTGAGCGTGGCGATCGGCGCCGGCGATTTCAGCTTCGCCGGCCTGCTGGCGGGCACCCAGTCCGACGCCTGGCAACTGCTGGTCGTCAGCCGCCTGCCGCGTACCCTGGCCCTGCTGCTGGCCGGGATGTCCCTCGCCGTTGCCGGCCTCATCATGCAGATGCTGGTGCGGAATCGCTTCGTCGAACCGTCCACCGCGGGCACCATCGAAGCCGCCACCCTGGGCGTGCTGGTGCTGGCGTTGCTGGCGCCCGACACGCCCGTCTTCGGCAAGATGCTGGTGGCGGCAGGCTTCGCGATGGCCGGCACCTTCCTGTTCCTGGGGCTGTTAAAACGCATTCCCATGCGCTCCCCCTACATGGTGCCGCTGGTCGGCCTGATCCTGGGCGGCGTGATCCAGGCGGTGACGACCTTCTTCGCCTTCCGCCATGACATGCTGCAGACCCTCCACGCCTGGACCGTGGGCGACTTCTCGGGCGTGCTGCGCGGGCGCTACGAGCTGCTGTGGATCGGCGCCGTGCTGGCCTTCGCGGCCTGGGTCGCGGCCGACCGTTTTACGGTCGCCGGCATGGGCCAGCAGTTCACCACCAATCTTGGATTGAACTACAAGAGACTTACCTTCTACGGTCTCTTGATCGTGTCGGCGATTTCGGCGGTGGTGGTGGTCACGGCCGGCAGCATTCCCTTTCTAGGCCTGATCGTGCCGAACGTGGTCAGCATCCTGTTTGGCGACAATATGCGCCGCTCGGTGCCGTGGGTCGCACTGCTCGGCGGGCTATTCGTGCTCGCCTGCGACATCGTCGGCCGCCTGGTCGTGTATCCCTACGAGATCCCGATCGGCACCGTGGTCGGCATCGTCGGCGGCGCGCTGTTCCTGTTCCTGTTGCTGCGAGGTCGTTCACGTGACGCTTGATGTTTCCCCTAAAATCAGGCTCGCCTTGCTCGCCACCCTGGCGCTGTCCGTCGTCGCCGCTTTCATGCTGATCGGCGCCGGCGGCAACTGGGACTTCGTGCTGCCGTTCCGTGGCGCCAAGCTGGCGGCGATGCTGCTGGTGGCGTATGCGATCGCGGTGTCGTCGGTGCTGTTCCAGACGATCACCCACAACCGCATCCTGACGCCGTCGATCATGGGCTTCGATGCCCTCTACCTCTTGATCCAGGCCGTGATCATCTTCACCCTCGGCATCGATCCGCTGACCGAGACCGGCAACCCGAACCTGCGCTTCGCGGTCGAGGTGGTGTTGATGACGGGCTTCGCCTGCCTGCTGTTTCGCGCGCTGTTCAACGGCGCGGCGCACAGCCTGCACCTGATGCTGCTGGCCGGTATCGTGTTCGGCCTGCTGTTCAGGAGCCTGTCGAGCTTCGTGATGCGCCTGATCGACCCCAACGAGTTCATGGTGCTGCAAGACCGCATGTTCGCCTCGTTCAATGCGATCCAGACCGGCCTCTTGTGGGTGGCGGCGGTGGCGATCGGCCTGGCCTCGGTCGCGGCCTGGCGCTTGCGCCGCCAGTACGATGTGTTGATGCTGGGCCGCGAGATCGCGCTGAACCTCGGCATCGACTACCGGCGCACGGTGATGTTCACGCTGGCCCTGATCGCGGTGATGGTATCGGTATCGACCGCCCTGGTCGGCCCGGTCACCTTCTTCGGCCTGTTGGTGAGCAACCTGGCGTATGCGACAGCCGGCTCGGGCAAGCACAAATACCTGCTGCCGATGGCCGTGCTGTGGGGCGTGGTGTTCCTGGTCGGCGGCCAGGTGCTGCTCGAGCGCGTGCTCGAACTGAATGCCACCGTCAGCGTCGTCATCGAATTCGTCGGCGGCCTGCTGTTCCTGTTCCTGATCACCCGCAAGAAGTCGACCTAGAGAGTACCGAGCATGATCGAGATTTCCCATATCAGCAAACGCTATGCCGACACCGTCGTGGTCGACGACGTGACGCTCACCCTGCCGGCCGGCGGCGTCACCGCCATCATCGGCCCGAATGGCGCCGGCAAGTCGACCGTGCTGTCGATGATCAGCCGCCTGCTGCCGATGAGCGCGGGCCGGGTGCTGGTCGACGGCATCGACGTGGTGAACGGCGATAGCAAGGAGCTGGCCAGGCGCCTGGCCATCCTGCGCCAGGACAACCACCTGCCGATGCGCCTCACGGTGCGCGACCTGGTCGCCTTCGGCCGCTACCCGCACACGCAGGGGCGGCCGACGATCGACGATGCGGCCCACGTCGAGCGCGCGCTCGGCTACCTGGGCCTGGCGGAACTGGCCGACCGTTACCTCGACCAGCTCTCGGGCGGCCAGCGCCAGCGCGCCTTCGTGGCCATGGTGCTGTGCCAGGATACCGACTACGTGCTGCTCGACGAGCCGCTCAACAACCTCGATATGCGCCACGCGGTCGACATGATGGCGCTGCTGCGCCGTACCTCGCGCGAACTGGGCAAGACCGTGATCCTGGTCCTGCACGATATCAACTTCGCCTCGTGCTACGCCGACCGCATCGTCGCCATGCGCGGCGGGAAGGTCGCCTACCACGGCACGCCGCTCGAGCTGATCCAGCCCGAGGTGCTGCGCGACCTGTACCAGCTCGACATCCGGGTGCACGAGATCGACGGCCAGCGCATCTGCGTCTATTATTGAACGGTCGACGATGACGGCCGGCCGCTTGATCGCGCGCGGATGAACGCAGGTCATCTGCTACACTCGGCCGATCTTTCCCTAGAAGCCCGTGCCGCGTTGATCCCGACTCCACCTTCCGCTGACCTTCCCTCGGTGCTGGCCGGCCCGATCCTGCGCCGCCTCGAGCCGGGCCGCCTGGTGCTGTGGCTCGTCGGCAGCGCCGCGCTCGACCTGGTCCTGGAACTCGCCCCAAGCGGCGCCGCGCCGCGCAGTGTGCGGCTCGACGAATCCTGCTGCCGCGTCGTGCGCGTCGGCACGCATGCATATATCCACCTGATCGACGTCGCCCTGGACGCGCCGCTGCCGCAAGACACGCTGGTCGAGTACGACCTGGTCGACGCCCGCGGCGAGCGCATTGCCGGGTGGGCGCCGCACCTGCTGCATGCGGGGCAGGCGCGCCCCAGCTTCGTGCTGCGCAGCCGCATGGACAACATCCTCTACGGCTCCTGCCGCAAGCCGCACCACCGCTCGCGCGACGGCCTGGCCTGCGCCGACGCCCTGCTGACCGGCCATGTCAATGATACCGACGCGCGGCCCGCGATGCTCATGCTGTGCGGCGACCAGGTGTATGCCGACGACGTGGCCGGCCCCATGCTGGCGGCGGTGCATGCGCTCATTGAACGCCTGGGCCTGTATGGCGAGTGCCTGGACGGCGCGGTCGTGGAAGACAGCGAGGCGCTGTATGCCCATCCGGCCGGCTACTACCGCCGCGAAGACTTGCTGCCCGCCTTCAAATCGAACGACGACTTGCGCGACAAGTTCTTCGGCGGCTCCGAAAAGCCGATCTTCACCACCGCCAATGCCCACAACCACCTGGTGACCCTGGCCGAGGTGATGGCGATGTACCTGCTGGCGTGGTCGCCCGTACCGTGGCGGATCGTGGGCGAGCCGGCGATGCCGGATTTGAAACCGAAGCACGTCGAGCGCTGGCAGCGCGAGCGCGCCGCGCTGCGGGGTTTCTGCGACGAGCTGCCGCAGGCCGCGCGCCTGCTGGCGCATGTGCAGACCCTGATGATCTTCGACGACCACGACATCACCGACGACTGGAACCTGTCGGCCAGGTGGGAAACCACCGCCTACGAACACCCGTTCTCGCGCCGCATCATCGGCAACGCCCTGATTGCCTATATGCTGTGCCAGGGCTGGGGCAACCGTCCCGACGTATTCGGCGAAGCGCTCGACGCCATGGTGGACTTGAGCGCCGCGCCGGATGCGCGCGGCCGGCTCGAGCCGCAGGCCCAGGATGCGCTGATCCGGCGCCTGCTGGCGTTTCGCCAGTGGGACTACATGCTGCGCACCCAACCCGCCATCATCGTGCTCGATACCCGCACCCGGCGCTGGCGCAACCGGCGCACGCCAAGCCATCCGTCGGGCCTGATGGACTGGGAATCGCTGACCGAGTTGCAGCACGAGCTGCTCGACGAGACGGCCGCCGTGATCGTCTCGCCGGCGCCGATGTTCGGGGTCAAGCTGATCGAGGTGGTGCAGCGCATCGCCACCTTTGCCGGCCTGGCCCTGACGGTCGACGCCGAGAACTGGATGGCGCACCGCGGCGCGGCCAGCAGCATGCTCAATATCTTCCGCCACTCGCGCACGCCGGGCAATTACGTGGTGCTGTCGGGCGACGTGCATTACTCCTTCGTCTACGACGTCGAGGTGCGTGAATCGGAGCGTCCACAGCACGTCTGGCAGATCACCAGCAGCGGCATCAAGAACGAGTTCCCGCGCCGCCTGCTCGACTGGCTCGATCGCCTGAACCGCTGGCTGTATTCGCCGCGCTCGCCGCTGAACTGGTTCACCAAGCGCCGCGACCTGGCCCTGAGCCCGCGCCTGCCCGACCAGAGGAAGAGCGGCGAGCGCCTGTGGAACGGCGCCGGCATCGGCCAGGTCTGGCTCGACGCCCACGGCCGCCCGACGCGCATCGTGCAGCACAATGCCGACGGCCGGCCAACCACCCATTTCCTGCTGCCGGACGACGCCGAAGTGCGCACGCCGGCGGCCGAGGAACCGCGGCGGGCCGCGTAGGCCGGGCCGCTTGAAGGATCAGCCGCCCAGCGCCAGCGGCTGGCCGCGCGCCCAGCGATTGGACGACAGCGAAAAACTCAGCGCCCGCACCTGGTGGTACCAGCCGGCCGGCACGTACAGCATATCGCCCGGCTCGACGATGATCTCGACCAGCGCCGCCTGGCGCGCCAGCGGGAAGGCCTCGACATCGGGCGCTTCCGGGTCGACCGGAGAGCCGAACAGCAGCGGGTTGGCCTCGCGCGTATACAAGAAGACATCGTGGTGCGGCGGCGCCAGGAAGATGCGCTTCGTGCCCCACAGCTGGGCGAAGATATTGTCGTCGTAGTCGCAATGCAGCGGCGTCACCGTGCGCGCCGGGCCGATCCAGAAGCGGGGCGGGCCCATCTTGTCGAACCAGGCCGGCCAGTGGCATAGCCGGTTCAGTTCGCGCAACGACAGGTTGCCGACATAGGGCGGCAGATCGGACGCGACATCCGGCGGCGCCAGGTCGAGGTAGTCGCGCAGCAGCATGTCCTGCATCGCGCGGTCGGGCGCGAAGGCCGTATTGACGTAGTCGCCGACGCGCGCGCGCACCGGCAGGTGGCCGAACTGCTCGCGCAAGTCCTGCGGGGTCAGGTGAGCGAGGGGCCAGCGCTTGACGATGCCCGTGACCAGGAAGGGCATGCCGGCCGCGGCGCGCGCGCGGAAACCTGCCGCATCGAGCCTGGCGACGCGCGGCACGGCGGTGAACGCCGGAAGCGCGCGCGCGGCCTGCCGGATGGCCTCGCGCATCGCCTCGATCGAGGCCACGCCGCGCACTTGCGCCGCTTTCTCGGCTTCCGCCTGCTTTTTCGCCGCCAGGTCCTGCTCCGCCGGCAGGGCCTGGCGCGGCGGCAGGCGGCTGCCTGAAAATTTCTCTACTGCCATGTGATGTTGTACTGGACGCCCGGCTTGGGCGAAACCCCGTATGGTACTAGCCAACGCGCTTTTAATCCGCCATCAATTGATAAAAAGCAGCGGATGGAACGGCTCTGTTAGGCAGCGCACCGTCTCCGACGGCTGGTTCATTGTATTTTTTGTATCGCGACGCAGTTGGTTCGATACTGCGCTCGTGACGAAGCCCTGGAAGGGCGCTCGCCCCGAGATCCGGGACGGACAGCCTGGGTGATCGATGGAATCTTTGCGCTGGTTCGAGGTCAGTGAAACAAGAAACTGACCTTGGGCATGAGGCAGCGCTGCCATTGATGTACCGCAGGCAGCTTTCGTTCCCGCGTTTTGTATCGGACTGATTCAAGGAAGAATGTGGTGATAGTCGAATATCGGTCTACTCCGCGTTGGTCACACTATTTTATGAGGGATACATCATGGATAATCAAAAGTCTAACGAAGGTAAAGGCATCGACGCCAACAAGGCCGGTTCGAACATCGGCAAAAGCCAGGACTCCAGCCTGAACAAGGGCACCACCGCATCGTCGGGCAGCCAGCAGAGCGCGTCGTCGAACCTGGGCAGCACCAGCTCGTCGTCGTCGCCATCGCCGCTGAGCCAGCAAAGCACCTCGTCGAGCGGCAATATGGGCAGCACCGGTTCGTCGATCGGCTCGCAGTCGTCGTCCTCGCCCTCGTCGAACCAGGGCTCGGCTGCAGGCAGCAGCGGCTCGCTGGGCAATAGCGGCCTGGGCGCTTCGTCGTCGAGCCAGTCGGCGTCGTCGACCCCATCGTCGTCGGCTTCGTCGGATTCGTCCAGCGGCGATCAATCGACGGTCGGCGGCATCAAGGCAGCGATCTCGTCGATCTCGCCAGACAAAGTTCACGCAGGCATCGACAAGGCAGCGCAAGCCGCCCAGCCTGTGGTCGACAACCTGGCTTCGCGCGCCCACGCCGGCGTCGACAAGGTCAGCGGCCTGCTGAGCTCGGCGCAAGATAAACTGGGCGGCGGTTCGGCCCAGCTGAGCGAAAAATGCTCGGACCTGTCGGCCCAGGGCAAGGAATACGTCAAGAACAACCCGGGCAGCGCACTGCTGGCCGCGGTGGGCGTGGGCTTCATCCTGGCCAAGCTGCTGGGTGGCTCGAGCGACCGTAACGAGTATCGCAACTACCGCGATTACCGCGACTGATCTTGTCGAACGCAGCGCGCCGCCCGGCGCGCCGCGTGAAAAGCCCGGTCAGCGCTTGCTGGCCGGGCTTATTTCGTCTGGTGTTAACGCTTTCTTAACGCCTCATTAACATCTCGATGACAGCATGCGACCTAGCATGCTTAACATGAACATCGAGAAGCTTCATCTCCCTAAAAGTATCAGTGACGTATCGACGACGTCACCGGTTCCGTTGACGCGCATCACAGGCTGGGCCGGTCCGTTCGCACCGCTGGTCCACCTGCTGTTCATCGGGCTGCTTCTCCTTTCCGGTTTCAGGCTCGCACTGATTGCCTGGCAATGGCCGCGCGTGGCGGCCACCGGCATCGTGCCCGAGATCCTGTTCCAGGGCGTACGCGCCGACCTTATCCTGCTCGGCTATTGCCTGGCCATCCCGCTGCTGCTGGCGCCCCTGCTGGCGCACGCCCGCAGCGCCCGCCTGTGGCGCAGCGCCAGCGTGGCCTGGACCGGTTTCGCACTGGTCTTCATCGTGTTCATGGAAGTGGCCTCGCCGCAGTTCATCATGCAATACGATGCGCGGCCAAACCGCCTGTTCATCGAATATCTGGGCTATCCGCAAGAAGTATTCTCCACCCTGTGGCATGGCTTTCGCACCGCGCTGCTGCTGGGCTGCGCGCTGACCGTCGTCCTCGGTGTCGCGCTGGTGCGCCTGTTGAAACGCACGTCGGCCACGATGACGATGTGGCCGAGCCGCAAGCTGCTGCTGGTCTGGCCCGTCCTGTGCCTGCTGGTGTTCGTGCAGATCCGCTCCACCACCGGCCACCGCCCGGCCAATCCGGCCATGTTCGCCCTGACCGGCGATGCGATGGTCAATTCCCTCGTCATCAACTCGGCCTGGTCGGTGCTGGATGCGATCCGCGCGATGGGCAACGAGGCGAAGTCGTCCGAAATCTATGGCGACTTCCCGCGCGAGCAGGTGTTGGCCGAGGTGAAGGCGGCACCGTGGCTGCGCGACTACCGCTTCCCGGATCCGGAACTGCCGACCCTGCATTACCAGCAGGCGGTGGTCCAGCGCAGCAAACCACTCAATCTCGTCATCGTGCTGCAGGAAAGCATGGGCGCCACTTTCGTCGAATCGCTGGGCGGCCTGCCGGTGACGCCGGAACTCGAAAAGCTCAAGGACGAAGGCTGGTGGTTCGAGCAGCTGTATGCCACCGGCACCCGCTCGGTGCGCGGCATCGAGGCGGTGGTCGCCGGCGTTGCCCCGACGCCCGCGCGCAGCACGGTAAAACTGTCGCTGTCGCAGAACAATTTCTACACGCTGGCCGATGGCCTCGGCCGCCAGGGTTACCACACCGAATTCGTCTATGGCGGCGAAGCCCATTTCGACAATATGCGCAGCTTCTTCACGGGCAACGGCTTCCAGAAGATCGTCGACATCGGCGACATGAAGCCGGCCTTCGTGGGCAGTTGGGGCGCCTCGGACGAAGACTTGTTCGACAAATCGCTCGAGCGCCTCAAGACGCTGCATGCGCAAGATAAACCCTTCTTCAGCCTGATCTTCACATCCTCGAACCACGAACCGTTTGAATTCCCGGATGGCAAGATCACCTTGCACGACCCCGACAAGCAGACCGTCAACAATGCGGTCAAGTACGCCGACCATGCGCTCGGCAAGTTCATCCGCGAAGCGAAGCGGCAGGCCTACTGGAAGGACACCGTGTTCCTGATCGTGGCCGACCACGACAACCGCGTCTACGGGAACAGCCTGGTGCCGATCAAGAAATTCCACATCCCCGGCCTGATCCTGGGCGCCGACATCGAACCGAAGCGCATCGCGACCATCGCCAGCCAGGTCGACCTGGCCCCGACCTTGCTGTCGCTGCTGGGCGTGTCGAGCACGCATCCGATGATCGGCCGCGACCTGGTGAAGGACGCCACCACGCCGGGCCGCGCGCTGATCCAGTTCAACGATTATTTCGCCTACCTCGAAGGATCGGATGCGACCGTGCTGCGGCCGGGACAGGCGCCGCTGGCGGCGCGCTACGACGCCGCCAGCGGCGCCTTCGATCCGGGCAGCGGCGCCCCAAGCCAGGACAAGGTCGACCGGGCGATGGCGCACGTGATGCTGCCGTCGCTGCTGTACCGCGAACAGCGCTACCGGCCCCGCTGAAGCTGTTCGCGCCACGCCAGATGGGCGGGCCGGCGTGGCTGGCGCTCCCCCTGTTTCACCTTACAATAAGCGCATGCGCATCCTCATCGTCGAAGACAATCCCGACATCCTGGCCAACCTGTACGGCTTTCTCGAGCCGAAGGGCTATACGGTCGACTCGGCCCGCAACGGCTATGGCGGCATGGCGCTCGCCTCCGAGAACACCTATGACGTCATCGTCCTCGACGTCATGCTGCCGGGCCTGAACGGTCTTGAACTGTGCCAGAAACTGCGCTGCGAACTGCACGTCCAGACACCGGTGCTGATGCTGACGGCGCGCGACAGCCTCGACGACAAGGTGGCCGGTTTCGACAGCGGCGCCGACGACTACCTGGTCAAGCCGTTTTCGCTGGTCGAACTCGATGTGCGCCTGAAGGCGCTGGCGCGCCGGGCGGGTGGGCAGCACGCCTTCAGTCCCGCCCTGCGCTTCGGGGGCGTCGTATTCGATCCCGACCAGCAGGATGCTTCGCGCGACGGCGCCAGGGTGGTGCTGACCAAGACCGGTTACGTCCTGCTGCGCTGCCTGATGGCGGCGGCGCCGCGCATCGTCCCGCGTGAAGCGCTGGAACAGGCGGTATGGGGCGACCATCGTCCCGAGAGCGATGCCTTGCGCACGCATATCCACGCCTTGCGCCAGGCGATCGACAAGCCATTCGATATCCCGCTGATCCATACCGTGCCTGGCGTCGGTTACCGGCTGGCGCTGCCCGATGCGCAAGGTTGATTCGCTGAGCAGGCCAATCGTCGGCGCCTTCATCCTGTTCGGCGTCGTGCTGTCGCTGTTCTTCGCCGTGCTGGCGGCGCTGGTGGTCGAAGGCATCGAGGTGCACCTGGTCGACGAGCGCCTGGCCGAGGTCGAGAAATGGGCCCGCCCGCGCGCCGCCGCGGGTCTGCCCGCCGATTTGCCGGCCGGCCTGCGCTTTCACCGCGGCGACGACATTCCGGGTTCGCTGCGCAATTTGCCAGCGGGCGTGTCCGAGGCCGAGATCGACGGCATCGGGCTGCACGTGCTGTCCGGCGCGGACGAACTGGGGCCCTACGTGGTCGTCGACCACGAAAGCGACTACGAGCAGATCGAGCTGCTCGTCTACTCGATGTTCGCGGCCTTCTTTGCCGGCTTCGTCATCCTGGCGCTGTTCCTGGGCCGCTTCGTCGGCAGGCGCATCGTCACCCCGATCCGCGAACTCGCGGACGCCGTCGGCCATGGCGATTTCTCGTCGCCCCATACCGCGCGCGGGGACGAGCTGGGCATCCTGGCGCGTGCGCTCGATGCGCACACGACCGAGCTGCGCGAATTCCTCGACCGCGAGCGCTTCTTCACGGGAGATGTGAGCCACGAATTGCGCACGCCGCTCACGGTCATCATGGGCGCGGCCGAAATCCTGATCGAGGGCGCGCACGGCGCCGCGGTGCGCGCCCCGGCCCAGCGCATCTACCGCGCAGCCCAGGAAGCGACCGAATGCGTGACGGTGCTGCTGCTGCTGGCCCGCGCGCCCCAGCTCGGCGCGTTCGCGCCGGTATCCGTGAGCGACATCGCGCGCCGCGAGACCGAACGCTACCAGTCCATGGTGGCGGACAAGCCGGTGACCCTGGATTGCATCGGCAGCGTCGACGTCAGCATTCGCGCGCCGGCCGAACTATGCGTGTCCGCGATCGCCAACCTGGTGCGCAATGCCTGCCAGTACACCGAGCAGGGCTGTGTGACGGTGATGATCGAAGCCGGCCAGGTGACGGTCGAAGACACCGGGCGCGGCCTGCCGGACGCGGTGCGGCTGACGCTG
>Ga0308157_10004777_pt1 | contig 17629 bp, 17 predicted proteins | sample PhyBR1_FD_201035 | JGI IMG/M metagenome (GOLD analysis project Ga0308157, IMG submission 201035) | Phyllosphere microbial communities from UC Gill Tract Community Farm, Albany, California, United States - DLSLB.R1 | ecosystem: Host-associated > Plants > Phyllosphere > Unclassified | place: USA...
AAACATAGCGGCGTAGCGTGGCTCATACTGCAAGAAGGCTTCGACACCATCATCAGTTGCTCCGTATGCAAAATGCTCGCCATAGCCTTCGCGATCACTCTCTACTGTCTTCTCAACGTAACCCATGCGCTCAAGCTTGAGCGCACTAATCATCAACAATTGCTGACTTGCGCTTAGCTGGTTTTCGATGCTGTAAAACGGCAATCCCTGTGGCTCGGAGACTTTGCTTTTGACGCACTGCGCGAGAAACAAGAGGTCATTGTCGACAAGCTGGTAGGAGGGTGGGTTGGCGTTGACTCGCGCCTTAGACCCCTGAGATGTCACAAACGTCCGAGCAAACGGGCCAAGCTCCGCGATCTGGGCCTTGATTTTTGTGCAGGCATAGGTCAGCGCCGATGCGATATTCTTGTCTGGCCGATCCGGATCGTACTCAGCTGGCGTAATGCCCAGCAGGTCTGAGGGTAAATGCATTTCAACACCCCGTGGCCTTACCACATAACAGCGCTGCAGACCAATCGAGCCAATGAACAGCCCTAGTTCGAATACAACGTTGTCCCTAGCTACGTGTGCTTCCTGCTTTCGGATTTTGGCAACATCGTCTGGTGTGAACGCGAACACAGCGAAGTCCACGGTCGCAGCACGTCGCACGAGGTCGAGCAGTGTCACAGAGCTAAGCTTGAAAGTGCCGCTATGCCAAATCGTTGAATGCGTCGAATACTCCAAGTTGGCTTGGATGGCCTCCGCGACAGGTAGGCCCTCAACAGACGAAGCGATGAATACAGAGGGCTTTGGATTTTCCATGCCGCCCAATGTAACCGAACAAAACCTTTTCATACCACAATAGTAAGTGGCAGCGCATCTGCCTCACTCAGGTGAGACTTGGACTATTCCGTAAAATAAGGCGTCTCTGTTCAACGTCCGCCATTAGCCGAGTGTGCCTCATGGGCGGGTGCACCTCGTTGTCGTCTACCGCGCATGCACGCATCTCTGCTCATCACACGCGCTTGACGAACTGGGCCAAGGCTTCAGCCTAGTCAGCTAGCAATTCAAAGGTGATGGTGTCCATGTCAGGCATACCAGCTCCCAGTTTTCCAGTAGTTGGGGTTATCGGGAGGTATCAGGGTCTGGGCCCGGAAAATTCAGCCAAGCCTCATCCAGCTCGTATCCGATCTGGCGGGCTTCTCCTAGAGCTTGTCGAAGCTCTGGCAGAGGCATGCCTGCATCAACCTCGATGGCCTTTGCCATCTTTTCTATGTCGATGTTTCGGAGGTTTTTTAAAGACTTAACCATGCTCTCTCCTAAAATTTTCCAGTAGTTTGCATACGGATTTGAACGCGTCTTTGAAGGCTCTTGGGTTTCCTCGCTTCGTTGCAGGGTCGGTTGCGTTGCGTCTGCATTAGCTATTCGGTTTTCGCCGATACTGGAAGGATAGGTGACTCGCGAACGTGGCGCAGCAAGTCCCCATGAACGTGTTTAAGAGTTCCTTTGGATCAGTGGGGGCCGCGTATGAGCTAGGTGATCTCAACTTCCGCAGGTACTCTGCGAGTGGTTGCAATTCCTCCATATCAAGCTTTATCTCCAGCCGATGACTGATCTTGTTCCGCAGCGTGTTCATGTGTTTGATCGCTGGAATGGGGTCAAACTTTTGATCGCTTACTAAGACTTCCCACTTCAGCAAATTGACCCGCTGCCCGAACGTCAGTCTAGCCTTCTCCCAGTGAAGTTGAGGGATAGTCGCTTGCAGGTACTCGTCCATGTAGTGCTCGATCAATAGATGGCACGTCAGGAAGTAGCCGAGTGGTTCGTGGTCGACGTCTGCAACGCGCGTCCAAACCACCGAACCATCTTTGACTCCGCCGAATTTCGGTGGGAGTGGGATGCGCTTGGTCTCGTTCATCTTCAAATTTTACTAACGAATGTTCTGACCCACTTCAGAGCTACTCCCAGTCGTCGCCAGTGGATGCGCGGAACATGCGCTTGAAAATTTCATGTTCCATGAGCACCAGTGGACCCATTTTCTCAGTCTCGGCGAATGCTGCTAAGAACCCTGAGGCGGCATGTGCGACGGCAGACAAGATGTCTATGCGCTGCTGCAAGACGCCGTGTTGGAAACCTTCTTCACTTCTTGGGTCGCCTGTCCCGGAACTGAAGAAATAGGCAGTGCCAAACACCGAGCCGTGAATTATCTCTGAAGAAATCGCATAGATACCACCATAGGCACCCATTAGTGCTCCGCCAGCAGCGCTCACCTTCTCACCAATAAGGCGAATCCGGGTGGGCACATCAAGATTGGTCCACGACCCTTGACCCTTGCCTGAAAATTCGGGGAACTCTTTCTCTAAAAATGGCTTGATCTTCTCTTGCGAACCAACCGCGATCATGAAGTCACCGCTACCAATCACGCGATTGAGGTGCTTCCATGCCGCGAAATCTTTGTGCCGAATTGCACGTTGAGCTACTTCAACAGCTTGCGTTGCAAAGAAAGCTGCGTTGACATAGCTCTCAACTACGGAACGCGCGATTGAATACATATCGCGGACGGCTATTCCCTCTTCCTGTGACATTCGAAGAATCGTCTGTGCAGATTGCCCCGCACCCATTACGGTAGCAGCCACTGCGCGCGCTTTATCGTACTCAAGTCGACTCTCCAACCGCTCCCCAAGTAGCTCGGCTGGCCCCTCAGATAACAAGTGGAGAACAAGGCGAACTAGCTCTTGCTGTTTGAGGATAACGTCGCGCAGTTCTTGAAGCGACCAATTGGGATCGTCTGCCATAACGCATTGTGTCGCGTCGTCAGTTCTCTCGCTAGTTGTAACCTCATTTTGGCTGCTTGCGCGAGTGCGGGGCTAAGCCCAGCAAGCGTGGGGCAAAGGCCTGCGGCAAGCCTTGAAAATATCTACAGGGAGGGGTCTGCTCTCCCGCTGGGCCGCCTGCTGGCGCTGGTCGATGCCCCGGCCTACCCTCTGAGCTTGAAGTCCTTCTAGGCCTGTTTGCGGCCTCCAGTTAAGCTGTCTTGAAGGTCTGCCAGGATGGTCTTGACGCGCTCATAGTTAATCATCCTGTTGACCAGGTTGGATACGCTGGTCTTGTGCCACTGACCACCACGCGGGGTGAGCATCCCACGCTCATTTAGGGCGTTGGTGATGGCGCCAAGAGAAATGATGCTCCCGGTCGTCATACGAGCTTGTTTTCAAGGGCATAGCTCCGGCCCATATCGGTAACCTCCAGATAGCCGCTAAATCTGCCATTCGTTATCAATTCTTGTTCAAATAACCGTGGAATCAATGTCTCGAAGTACGTCCGTGACATACCGCTCTTTTGTGCCATATCGATCAGCGATGTGAGCGCAAGATCATGTCCACGGGTTCTTTCATAGACGACCATGACGATCTTCATGGCTTTCAATATTGGGTCTTCTGTCAGCTTCGGCTCAACAGGTGGCGCAGTGTCGAAGTTTGGTACAGAGCCTAGTTTCGGCTTGGAATACAAGGGCTTCCCATGAAGCTCGCGTGCGAGTTCATCAAACGCGTACTCAGCACGCTCGTCGGTAGAGAAGTCCATGTAAAGCTTCGTGCCGAGGAACGCTGGTACATGATCAGTACCGTTCTGTCGAATGATCGGGATAACCCGCTTCGAGTCGACCTGCTTCATGTAGTCAGCAGTCATGATCATCTTCTCGTAGCCGGCACCTCCCTGTCCCGCCTCGGCCTTTTGCACGTACTTCTCCGTGCAGACCATTAGAACGCGGTCAGCCTCCTTTAAGCCGCGCTCCATGAATCGGGCGATGTCGTCGCCAGGCCCGAGTTCCCACATATCGAGCCTCGCTTCGATGCCATTGTCCATGAGCTTCTGCGCAAGCTTCATCACCCACATCTTGTGTTCGGGCGTGTCATGCGAGTAGGAGATAAACACCTTCGGTGTGGTCATTTTGTGTCCCTGAATCGTTGTGCAGCAATTCTAGGATGGAACATCTTGACCATAGGCCATTGCAACACTCGTGATTCAACCATGGCAGTTCCGCGCGTCGCGGCAAGAAGCAATAGCCATAGAGCTGTGGGTGTGTGCTGCGAATAGTCAGTGACATCGCGCCGTGCAGTAACCCTTGGGCCGCACCGATTTGGCGGCCATGATCTATACCGATGTGCTGCCGAGATGTGAAAGCGCAGTTGCACCTATTAGGCTGCTGACTTTGTTCCGGCCAGGATACGGTAGACCGAGGCCACGCCGATGCCGCAAGCCTTAGCAATGTCTTGCTTGCTCAAGCCCTTGGCGTTCAGCGATAGCACCTTAGCTGCCTTGGCCTGTGCGGTCGGAGCACGGCCTGTGTACTTGCCTTCGGCCTTGGCTGCTGCAATGCCTACCTTCTGACGCTCCAGCATGTTTTCCCGCTCAAACTGAGCAATGGAACCGAACAGGTTGAAGGTGAGACGACCGCTTGCGGTGCTGGTGTCCACGTTCATGTCGAGGATTCGGATGGTGGCTCCTGCAGCCGCCACCATTGCTTCAATCTCAAGCATGTGAATCATCGAGCGTGCTACGCGTGAGAGGCTTGTGAACACCAGCACATCGCCCTTGCTCAGCTTCGCCAACACCTTAGCGAACTCCACACGGTCAGCCATCTTTACGCTGCTGATCTGTTCCTGGTAGATAGTTTGATCGGTGCAACCTGCGTCTTTGAGCTTAGCGATCTGGTCAGCCAGGCCGGCTACCTGTTCGACCGTGCTTGTCCTGGCATATCCGTATGTCGTCATGCTTTCATTCCATAAGGCTCTAGATGCAGTGATAATATCATTAGACTCTAGAGATTATGATGACTCTGGTAGATTTTTTCTGGCTTTCCCGATGCACTCATTTGCCCCTGCCCTCTTGGTAGGGCGCGCGTGCGCAAGGTACCGCCGATAAGAATTCGATAAGACATGCGCTACAGTCCCTGCCAAGCGCAAGGCAGCAGCCAAAACGAGGTCCAAAGCAAAGCCTGCATCGAAGACACCACGCCAGCGATAGAGCTCTTTGGAGATGCCGTCACCAGGTGCAGCCGGTAAACGTTAAGGCACGTGCGCTACAGCGCCTTGCCGGTATCTATTACGACGCATACCTGTAGCCCTCGCGGGGCATGTGCGTGGCCTTCCTTGACTGCTCATTGCGTCGAAACGGAGAAATCATGATCAAGAACGGTATGCGACCTATCCATCCTGGGGAGGTCCTGCAAGAAGACTTTCTCAAGCCCCTGGGCCTCAGCGTCGCCGCGCTGTCGGAGGCTCTGCAAGTGCCCTACTCGCTGCTATGCGACGTGGTGGACGACAAGCGTGGCGTTACCGCCGACATGGCTGTGCGGCTGGAGCGCCACTTCGGCGGCGAAGCACAGTTCTGGCTCAACCTTCAATCTGCCTACGACCAGCGGACAGCAGAGATTGCTGCTGGCGAGTAATCGACCAGGACTACGCTGAAGCGTGTTGACGCCACCAGCATGCTCCGGGCGGGGACTCTACACTCGGTCTGGGTGACGGGGCCTGCGGCGTGGCGGGAGTCGCGCTCGGCGCACCAGCGACACGTTTCCGGCTGGGCGTGTAGGGGCGGGTGAGCTTGTCCCGTGGTGCCCATGCCGGCGCTGCAGCGGGGCCTTGATGGCCCAGCCTACGGCCGCGCCGTTGCATATTGAACGCGGTGTTTTCTCTGGAAGAAAATGTTTGTGAACTGCGCGACCTGCCCAGCAGAATCTGATTCTTCTATAGATTGATATAGACGGCATTGGGAAAAAATTAGGCCATTTTAATGAGTCTATCTTGACGTTTTTTAGCAACAGTTAGTGATAGGTAATGCTGGCGGGTAGCACTTCCCCATTGTCGTCCTCAAGGCTGTAGCTGTGCCTGAAGCCTACCGGTACGCCACGCTTTCGCAGCCTGAGTGCTGTAATGTATGTGCGTAGCGTGCCCATGGTACAAAACCGTATTCCTGCCTTCATATATTCAATGGCTTCGTCATAGGTGGGCGTGTGAGTGTCTTGGAAGCAAATGATCAGCCGGGCCGGTGTTAACACCTTCTGGATAATCGCCTGCTTGTGCTTGCTGTGGTTCCAGCCGTAGTTCAGATTATCTGAGGGTAGGGGTGCCCCCCTTCGAAAGACTGCCATGCTATTCAGTCGCTTTACTGAGCCTGCTTTGGTCTTGAGGCTGTTGAGCTTACTGGCCTTGAATTCAAGGTATATGTCGTGGTCGGCGTGATAGAAGTCAGGACAGGCGTGGAACTCTGTTCCTTCAGCATCGGTGAATATCTGGTTGAACTTGCCACCGCTCCTGCTGAAGCCTAATTCCGCCAGGCGGTAGCTGGCCGCAGCCTCTGCCATGCTGTCGTAATGGCTGCCGCCATGACCGCTATGTTTTTTCATTATGTAGTCCTTTGTCATGCAAGAAGACGGGCAACCATGGGATGCCTGTCGATGCGAATTTTTGTATTCTATTAAGTAAAGAGTTTTGCGTAGGTCCGCAAGGTTCGCAAATTGGCGTTTTAGCTATGAGTATTAGCTATACAGGTCCGAAAATAGGTTCGCAAACGGTCCGCAAAGAGGTGCGAAAATTTCAGAAAGCAGCCGCACGTACTGAGGATCGAATATCTTCCAGGGGCATGCCGATGGGGTGATAGAGGCCGCTATGCTGCTTTCCGTCGATGATTGGCCGCGACCGCACATAACCGGCATCTCTTATCAGATGGGGTAAGTGCTGGTCGGACGGTTTTGACATTCCATCATCTTTCAAGGATTGCACTAGCTCAGCACGAGTAAATACCTTGCGGTCTGCGGTATGCTCTTTGAGGAATAAAGCATATGGGCAGTGGCTCATTTTAATGATGTTGCGCAGGCTATCTGTAATAGGCGGGTTTTTAGGGTTGAAGTCGCTTAGGTCGACATTCATAAAATAGTTATAGACTTTGCACAGCGATTCAGGCTGCGCCAGCCAATCCGCTAAATCCTTAATGGCCTGTTGCGTTTCTGCGCGGTCAACCCTGTGACCCATGTATGTCATCACAAACCATCGGCGCTCTGATTCGTCTAGGTGCAGGGGTTTTTTCTCATTGCTGGCCAGAATATACCTAACGAAGATTTCTACCATCTTTCCCTGTTGACCCTTGTGCTCTACATACTGGCGTTCTTCGCTCAGCAGGGATTTCAATTGTGTTTGGACTGAATTGGACTTGGCTTTACAGTCATCAAACAATATTACGAGATTATCTTCAGGCAGCGTTGAGAATTGACCGGTAATTTTCGAGTAACTAGATACGACAGATGTGTGCTTTAACAAAGGGTGCAATATTGACTCGACGAGAAAGCCTTTGCCTGTGCCGGTGTCGCTGGGCAACATGAGATGCCAGCTAGGGCGTTGTCCGGGGTGCTGGAATATGTGCGCGATCCACTGCACCATAACCTTACGCTCGTCGCCATTGGGGGCTAGGCGCTCCAGGTAGTCGAGGAACAGAGGCGAGACTTCAGCCGACTCCGTCGTTGGCGCGTAGGTGCGGTACAGATTGATCCAGGTGCAATGCGTGTCGGGATCGGTATAGTATGGCTGGCTGATCGGAATAAACTTGCTGCCGACGACGTGGCGCAGCTTTCTTAATATGTAGGAGACCTCATAAAATCCGCAGGTCTTATTTCTCCTGTGGAGCCAGGTATGAAAATCATTGCCTATAAATGACAGAGGTAGGGACAGGCCATCAAACCTATTGTAAAGCTGTGTCTTGTCTGAGGCTACGCTATCCATTTTGCAGAATCCACGCGCTATTAATTCATCTACATAATCGGAAATAACCTGCTTCTCATCTTCGGTTGGAGTTTTATATTCTTGGCTGGTGACGGGTTGATTGAGCATTGACGGCCCCTTTGTTAGTTTTTGTGATTATGTGACTGATAACCAATTCCTCAATGGCTAGGCTTGGACTGCTGACGCTCATGTCGGCCATTACAGCCTGGAGGTCTGCCCATCGCTGGGGACTGAAGTAAAGGGATTTGCGGAACAGGTCGGTGGAGGTGGTTTTGTTAATTCTCATACTAGATAATTTCTCTTGACCGCTGAATTTAAGCGGTGACATCTATCTAAGATATGATTACATGCGGTCTTGGATTGGAAAATCGAATAGTGGCAGCGTCTGCTCTTTTTTCAGTTCGTCGGTGTAAACAAGCTCAAGCATGGCGCGGTAAAGCTTACAGGGGTATTTGTGGTGATTGCGCAGACGTTTCAAAACGCCCTTAACGTTCTCGCTGGTCCATTCAAGACCTGTGCTTGTCTTGATTTTCAGGCCGTTGAATCTGTCAGCCATCTGCTTATGAGATTGATTTTCTGTGTGGCCGGCGATGAGCTCTGTTAGCACCGATTTGTAATATGGGAGACTGTGGGTGATATTGGGATTGAAAATGCGTTCGCGCATGGCGGTGCCTCCAAGAAATTGGTGAGTTGAAAATGGTTGGGTGTTTGACGCTGAAGAACTCAGGGCCAGAAACGACAAAGCCCCTGAAAATCAGAGGCTCTGGTTTTGCCTACCCTTGGGCGGGGCAGGTGGGAATAGACGGTCTGCTCTATTCTTGTTGCAAATTGTAACTTATGGGGTGCAGTTTGTCAAGTCGGACACCAAGGGGTGTTCTATCTGGAGGCAACAGGCTTAGAAGCAGCAGGATGGGCATGCATACCTGCGCCACTCGGTCCAGCGCCGCCCGGTCGGGTGTGAACGCTGCACGCACTACGCGTGGTCAACCACCAATGCGTGCCCGGCATACGAACGTGGCAAATTGAAGCCCTCGTAGCGTATGGCCTCCACGGCTTCGCGCCGCTGCAGCATGGGTACTTCTCTGGCATAGACAAGCATGCCCGTGGAACCATGCGATTCGTGCCCGGTGATCTTGTCTTGGACCTGTTCTGAAATTTTGGCCGCAGTCATGGTTGTGCGTACGGTGTGGCGCAGGCTGTGGAAGTCTGGAATGATGGCCGCAGGATTTGCCAAACGGGGCTTGGTGTTGAACCACTTAGAGAACGTGTGCGACGGCTTGCCCTCGCGCAGTGTTAGGGCGGGCCATAGTCGCTCGTGGCCGGCAGCGCGGATTACTTCGACGTACTCAAGAAAACCCAGTCGGATCAATTCGCTATGAACTGGAACCTGGCGACGGGACGCCTTAGTCTTCACGGTTTTGACGGCATGGTTTTCGTTGATGTCGATGGCCCAAATGCCATCGATCTGGACGATGTCTGTGACATACAACTGGCATAGCTCCGAGCTGCGTGCCCCGCTGTACAGGGCTATAAGAGGAATCCAGTAGCCGGCATCCGCCCCAGCGCCTTTCTGCCGTTGGGGTAGTGCGTACGAGGTGTAGAGCGGCTGGTCAAAGAATGCACATATCTGGGCCAGGGACCACGGGCTGCGGAGTGTTTCGGTTTCGTAGCGAACTTTGAATCCATCCCACGGATTGCTGTTGATCCATCCAAGTGCTACATGGGCGTACTTGAGCATGGCTTTCACGTAAGTCAGGCGATCAAAAACCGTCTTTGAAGCTTCGCCTCGTGTCTGCAGCCATGCTTTGAAATCATTACCTTGCTCACGCGTGAGGTTGGCAATAGGCGTGTTGTTGGTAAATTCCTCGAACAAGCCCAGGGCTATCTCCCTTGCCCTGACTGCATCCGGCGTGAGCTTCAAGCCGTCGGCCAATCTCCACTTCTCAAAGCTGTCGCGCAGTGTGTGGAGTCTTTTGGGCTTGCTTGGTGCACATGTGGGTGCGGGTGGGGTAGGGACTTGATATCCCTTGTCGCGCTCGATGCGATGCCACGCAGCTTGCTGCTGGGCCGCAAGCGTAGAGGCGAGAGCATCCTCGATGCCGGGGGTGTCTCTGGTGATGAGCATGCCCTTATCGGCGGCCACTGCCTGTAGCGCGTCGAGAGCATATTCAAGACTGCCTGTCTTGGCGGCTTCGGTGACCAAGACGTATTCGTCCACGTTGTCATCAACTATCTCCGCGCGTAGCGAATCCGGCATGCCGTACAAGCGACCGCCGTTTTTTGTCCAATCCCCTGTGGTTCTTCTGCGATGGTCGCCGTCCAGAAGCTCGTGGAGGAGCGTTTTCGAGAGGTCCTCAATCAGCTCCGGCGTCAAAGCCTGCACTGGTTGAGCAGACTGTTGCTGGCGCTGCTGGTCGAACTTGATCTTCCACTGCGCGTACAGGGTCGTTCCCAGGCGATTCGCCTCGGCTCGGCTGGGTGTGCCAAGGCTGACGCGGTGCGCCCATACCTTGCCAGGGTAAAGGTGGGAGAGGTCTTTGGGGACTCGAATACGCCACTGGAAGATGTTGGAGCCAGTGCGAAGGTATAGGCCAATTGCCGGTCTAGGCATGGTGCTTTTGCTCATGTTGGATAGTCTAAGTGACACACCCAAATGACACACCGGCCGCGCTAAGTCGTTGAAATCACTTAAGTTATTGATTCTCAACGCCCAAGGCAATGATAGTTGACGAGCCTTACCCCCGGCACTGACTCTACAGTTAGGGCTGCTTGGTTCCCCACCTGACCCGGTTGGCTGCTTCACCATGCGGGGAGGCCCGTCACTGGCAATTGTAGCGCAGACTGGCCCGGGGGTTTGGAAAGAGACCCCAGGCCGGGCCCGGGGACGGTCCTTACAGGCGGAAAGCGCTCAGGGAGCGGTTGAGTTGCGCGGCCTGGACTTCCAGCGACTGGGTGGCGGCCGAGGATTCCTCGACCAGCGCGGCGTTTTGCTGCGTCATCTGGTCCATCTGGGCAACGGCCTGGTTGACCTGCTCCAGGCCGGCCATCTGCTCGCTGCTCGCGTGGCTGATCTCGCCCACCAGGTCGGTGACCTTCTGCACGCCCTCAACCACCTTGTCCATGGTGGCGCCGGCCTGCTCGACCAGGCGGCTGCCGGTGGCAATGCGCTGGGCCGAAGCGTCAATCAGGCCCTTGATTTCCTTGGCGGCATTGGCGCAGCTCTGGGCCAGGCTGCGCACATCGCCCGCAACGACCGCAAAGCCCCGGCCCTGCTCGCCGGCGCGCGCGGCTTCGACGGCGGCGTTGAGCGCCAGGATGTTGGTCTGGAAGGCAATCTTGTCGATCACGCCAATGATGTCCTCAATCCGCTTGGAGGTCTGCAGGATGTCCGCCATGGTGCGCACCACCTGGTTGACGGACTCGCCACCTTGCACCGCCAGCACCGAGGTTTCCTTGGCAAGCTGGTCGGCCTGCTGGGCGCTGGCGGTGTTGTTGCGCACCGTCGAGGTCAGCTCCTCCATCGAGGCTGCGGTCTGCTCCAGCGAGCTGGCTTGCTCTTCGGTGCGCGCCGACAGGTCCAGGTTGCCCGAGCTGATTTCCGCAGCGGCGGTGGCGACCGAGTCGCTGCCCTTGCGCGCTTCGGAGACCAGGCGGCGCAAATTGGTTTCCATCTGCGACAGCGACTGCATCAGCTGCGCGGTTTCATCGCGTCCGCGCAGGCTGTCGGGGTCGATCTGCAGGTGCAGGCTGCCGCCGGCAACTTCGTCGGCGACCTTCACCGCGGCGCGCAGCGGGCGCACGATGCCCATGCTCAGCACGGTGGCGATGACCGCGCCCAGGGCCACGATCAGCACGCTCAGCAGCAGCAGCAGATTGCTGCTGGTCTGGTAGGTGCTTTCAATGGTCGCGGCCGTGGTGTCGATTTCCTTGCGCTGCAACTCAAGCAGGGCCTTGATGCTGTCCACGTAGGCCTGGGTGCGAGGCGCATAGGTATTGTTGAAGATGGCCTCGGTTTCCAGGCCTTCGTCCTTGGCCTTGGTGACCTCGGCGCGCGCCGCGTTGTACTGCTCGCGCGTCTGGCTCGCATGGGCAAACAGCGCGCGTTCGGCAGCCGAGCTGATCAGCGGCTCGAAGCGCTGCAGCAGCTGGCCGGCGTCGGTCGAGGACTTGCGCGCGGTTTCGGCAAAGAAGCGGCCGAGTTCGGCGTCGGGGCTGCGCACGATGGCCGTGGTGCGCTGCGAACCGGCAAGCACCAAGGCATACCAGTCGGCAATCAGGCGCTCCTTGGCAAGCGGATTGTTCATCATGGTGCGCGTTTGCTGCGCAACGCTGGACAACTGGATCAGGCTTGCGGCGAGACCGAAGATGGTCAGCAGCAGCACGGCGGCGAAGCCCAGGGCAATACGTTGCCCGATTTTCAAGGAAGAGAAACGCATCGAGATCTGAGATTCTTGTAGGGGTAAGTATGAGTAGACGGAATATGTAAAAATCGCTTACCAATGATAAGGCTTGTAGCAACTTCGCCGCTGGCGGCCGGGCCAATGTCCGCCAGCCGGGGCGGTCACCGCTGGGCGCCGCCCGCGCGCCCGCGCCAGGCTTGGCCCTGATCGCGCAGCTAAAAATACCGGCATGGCCGACGGCCACGGTTGGCCCCCGTAGAATCGCAGCCATGTCCTACCTCGTGCTTGCCCGCAAATACCGTCCCCGCAATTTCTCAGAAATGGTGGGGCAAGAGCACGTCGTCCAGGCGCTGTCGAATGCCTTGACACAGCAGCGCCTGCACCACGCCTACCTGTTCACGGGCACGCGCGGCGTCGGCAAGACCACGGTGTCGCGCATTCTGGCCAAGTCGCTCAACTGCCAGGGCGTCGACGGCCTGGGCGGCATCACCGCCACGCCTTGCGGTGTCTGCGCGGCCTGCACTGAAATCGACAGCGGCCGTTTCCCCGATTACACCGAGCTTGATGCGGCGTCGAACCGCGGCGTCGACGAAGTCCAGGGCCTGCTCGAGCAGGCGGTCTACAAGCCGGTGCAGGGGCGCTTCAAGGTCTTCATGATCGACGAAGTGCACATGCTGACAAACACGGCGTTCAACGCCATGCTCAAGACCCTCGAGGAGCCGCCCGAGTATCTGAAGTTCGTGCTGGCCACGACCGATCCGCAGAAAGTGCCGATGACGGTGCTGTCGCGCTGCCTGCAGTTCAATCTGCGGCCCATGGCGCCCGAAACCGTTCTCGACCATCTGGGCCAGGTGCTGGCCGCCGAGAACGTTCCCGCCGAGCCCCAGGCACTGCGCCTGCTGGCGCGCGCCGCGCGCGGCTCCATGCGCGATGCGCTGTCGCTGACCGACCAGGCGATTGCATTTGGCAGCGGTCAGTTGCTGGAGGCCGGCGTGCGCCAGATGCTGGGCAGCGTGGACCGCTCCTATGTGTTTCGCCTGATTGCCGCCTTGGCCGAAGGCGATGGCCGCAGCGTGGTGGAAACCGCCGATGCGCTGCGACTGAACGGCCTGTCGGCGGCTTCCACGCTGGAGGAAATGGCCGCCGTGCTGCAGCGCATGGCCGTGGTGCAGGCCGTGCCGCAGATGGCGCATGACGCCAGCGACCCCGAAGCCAGCGAGATTGCACGCCTGGCGGGCGCCATGCCGGCCGATGAAACCCAATTGCTCTACAGCATCTGCCTGCATGGGCGCGCGGAACTCGGGCTGGCGCCCGACGAATACGCGGCGCTGACCATGGCGCTGCTGCGGCTGCTGGCCTTCAAGGCCCCGGCTGAAAAAAAAACTCCAGCGATAGCTGACCCGGCCCCGGCCGCCGCGCCCAGGCCCGTCGCCCCGGCGCAGGCGCCGGCGGCTTTGGCCTCGCGGGCGCCGGCGGCTTTGGTCTCGCAGGCGCCGGCGGCTTTGGCCTCGCAGGCGCCGGCTTCCGTTACCGCGCCAGCACCCGTTGCTGCGCCGCTGCGCGCCGCCGCGCCTGTGGCCGCTCCCGCTCCCGCTGCCGCGCCTGTGGCTGCTGCGCCAGCGCCGCGCCAGCGCATCGAGCCGGCCGCCGCTCAGCGCCAGCCGATGCCGATAGCCGAGGCCTTGGCCTATGACACCGACGGTGATGGTGATGCCATTGGCATGGACAGCGTTGAATTCGCTCCGCTGGAAGTGCCGCCCTGGGAGTCCCTGCCATCGGATGCCCCGGTGCCTGCGCCGCCACCCATGGCGCGCGCGCGCGCGCAGCAGACGGCTGCGGTTGAAAGCGCGCCCGAGGCCGCAGCCGAGCCACTGGCCCGGCCCGCCTGGACGCCCTCGCAGCCTTCGGGCGAGCCCGTGGCAACCACACCCGAAGGCGACCGCTGGTTTGCGGCCGTGCAGCAGCTGATTGCCAGCGAAGCGATCACCGCGCTGGTGCGCGAACTCGCGCTGCAGTCGCAGCTCGTGGGCTGCGATGGCGATCACTGGACGCTGTGCGTGCAGCGCCAGTCGCTGAACCAGGCAACGGCGCGCGAGCGGCTGCGCGCGGCCCTGGCCGAAGCCGGCCTGGCGCAGCAGCTGAGCGTGGAGATCGGTGCGGTCACGGACACGCCGGCGCGCCGCAATGCCGCCGCGGCGCTGCAGCGCCAGCGCCTGGCCGAAGAGATCGTGATGAATGACCCCCTGGTGCAAACATTGATGCGCGAGCATGGCGCGCGCATTGTGCCGGGTAGTATCAAACCTGCTTAAACACTGAAAAGGAAACAACCCATGTTCAACAAAGGACAACTCGCCGGTCTCATGAAGCAGGCCCAGACCATGCAGGACAACCTCAAGAAGGCCCAGGATGAGTTGGGCCATGTCGAGGTCGAAGGCGAATCCGGCGCCGGTCTGGTCAAGGTGCTGATGACCTGCAAGCACGACGTCAAGCGCGTGACCATAGACCCCAGCCTGCTGGCCGAAGACAAGGACATGCTCGAGGACCTCGTGGCGGCCGCGTTCAACGCCGCCGTGCGCAAGGCCGAAGAGACTTCGCAGGAAAAGATGGGCAAGCTGACTGCCGGCATGCCCGGTCTGCCCGGCGGAATGAAATTCCCCTTCTGATGTGAAGCACCCCCTGAGCCGCTTACGCGGCTTCCCCCTCTCATCCTTCGGTGGAGGGGGACGGCAGCCTCGCTGCGGGGCGGCCCTTGCTCGCTGCCCCTGAGCTGGAGCACGCCAGTTTCAAGGGGGTTGCAACATGACTTGCCAACACGGTCATGGGTCAGATGCCACCGCGTTAGGCCAATGTATCGATCTGCCTTGCGCAGGTCTTTTTTTCTGTGCCTTCTGGAGTATCCATGGCCGTCCCCGATGTACATCCCCTCGATGATTTGATCCAGGCCTTGCGTCGCCTGCCCGGGGTCGGCGTGAAGTCGGCCCAGCGCATGGCCTACCAGCTGTTGCAGCGCGACCGCGAGGGCGCGGTGCAGATCGCGCGTGCGCTGGACACCGCGCTGCAGGAGGTCCAGCATTGCGCACAGTGCCATACGTTCACCGTGGGCCATCTGTGCGCCATCTGCCAGGACGAGGGCCGGGACGCCGCGCGCCTGTGCGTGGTGGAGACACCCGCCGATCTGGCGGCCATGGAGCGCACCGGCGCCTACCAGGGCCGCTATTACGTGCTGATGGGGCGGCTGTCGCCGCTGGACGGCATAGGCCCGCGCGATATCGGCCTGACCGAGCTGCTGTCGCGCACCGTCGACGACGGCGTGCAGGAAGTGATTCTCGCGACCAGCTTCACCGCCGAAGGCGAGGCCACGGCGCATGCGATCAGCGAGGCGCTCAAGAGCCGCGGCGTGCATGTGACGCGCCTGGCGCGTGGCGTGCCGATTGGCAGCGAGCTGGAATATGTCGATCTGGGCACGATTGCCCATGCGCTGGTCGACAGACGCTAAGCGCTGCTGCGGGTCTGTTCGGCCCGCTTGAACGCCGATCGCCTCTCCTGCTGGCAAGAAAAGCACCGGACATCATCACCCGCTGGAACACCGAATCTGAGGAGCCGCCATGAATGCCCTGTCCCCCCATTTCACCGTTGCCTACTGGTGCGTCTTCATTGCCGCGCTGCTGCCCACGGTCTGCGCCTACCTCGCCAAGAGCCGGGGGTTGGGCAAGTCAAGAGGCCAGGGCGGTTTCGACAACCACGATCCGCGCGCCTGGCTGCAGCAGCAGACGGGTTTTCAGGCGCGCGCGAATGCCGCCCAGGCCAACAGTTTCGAGGCCCTGCCGTTTTTCATTGGCGCGGTGATCATTGCCCACCAGCTGGGCGCGCAGCAGACCTGGCTGGACCTGCTGGCGCTGCTGTTCGTGCTGCTGCGCGGCTTCTATATCCTGATGTACGTGGCCGACATGGCCACGGCGCGCAGCCTGGTCTGGGCTGCGGCCATGATCGTCAACGTGGCGATTCTGTTCATCGGCTACCGCTGAGGCGGGCGCCCGCAGCGGGCAGGCCGCTCAGCGCTTCTTGACCTTGGAGGGCGTTCCGCCCTTCTTGCTGGTCTGGGGCTGGGACTTGGTCGAGCGCGCCGAGACTGCGAGCTTGGCGCCCGCGCGCGGGCGCGCTGCCGAGGCCGATGCCGCGCGCATCGGCAGGAACATGACGATGGACTGCCCGGCCTTGAGGCTGGCGCCGACCTTGAGGTCATTCCAGTCGGCCAGGTTGGCGACACTGACCCGGTGGCGCCGCGCGAGGCTGGCCAGCGTGTCGCGCTTTTGCGCCTTCACGGTGGTGCGGCGGGTCACGATTTCCGGCGCAAACGCCATGTGGCCATTGTCGGCGACCTGGCTGGAGACATCGGTGAGCGTGCTGGCGGTGCGCGGCACCATCAGGGCCGAGCCGGCCTTGATCACCATGCGCGGCGGGATGTTGTTGATCGAGCGCAGTCCCTCTTCGCTCATTCCCACGCGCTGTGCGGCGTCGGCCACGGTCAGCGTCGTGGGCACGGTCCAGACGGTCCAGCTGGAATACTGGCCCTTGCCGTAGGCATCCAGATTGCGCTCGAACACCTTGGCGTTGTCCCAGGGCAGCAGGATCTGCGGCGTGCCGGCGGCAAAAATCACGGGCCGGCTCAGCGAGGGATTGAGCGCGCGGAAGTCGGACGGTGTCACGTCGGCCAGCTTGGCCGCAAGTTCCACGTCGATGTCGCGCGTGATGTCGACGGCCTGGAAGTAGGGGTGGTTCTCTATCAGCGGCAGCTCGGCGCGGAAGGCCTCGGGGGTGTTGACGATATTCTTCACGGCCTGCAGCTTGGGCACGTACATGCGCGTTTCCGCGGGCATGTTGAGTTCGGCATAGCTGATGCCCAGGCCGGCCTTGCGGTTGCGCGCGATCGCGCGACCCACGCTGCCTTCACCCCAGTTGTAGGCCGCGAGCGCCAGGTGCCAGTCGCCAAACATGCCGTGCAGCTTTTGCAGGTAGTCGAGCGCGGCGCGCGTCGAGGCCAGTACATCGCGGCGGTCGTCGCGAAAGACGTTCTGCTTGAGATCGAAATAGGTGCCGGTGGCGGGCATGAACTGCCACATGCCGGCGGCCTTGGCGCTGGATACCGCCTGCGGGTTGAACGCGCTCTCGATGTAGGGCAGCAGCGCCAGTTCGGTCGGCATGCCGCGGCGCTCGAGCTCTTCGACAATGTGAAACAGGTACTTGCTAGAGCGCTCGGTCATGCGCAGGATGTAGTCGGGCCGGCTCGCATACCACTGCTCGCGGTCCTGGACCAGTTCATGCTCTAGGTCGGGCATGGCAAAGCCGCGGCGTATGCGCTCCCAGAGATCGGCCGGGGCCGACAGCGAGGCCACGCCGGGCGTGGTGACCTGGGTGCGCGTGATCGGGCTGAGCGTGCCGTTGGGGTACTGGGGGGTATGGCCCGACACCGTCTCG
>Ga0308157_10004779_pt1 | contig 17617 bp, 12 predicted proteins | sample PhyBR1_FD_201035 | JGI IMG/M metagenome (GOLD analysis project Ga0308157, IMG submission 201035) | Phyllosphere microbial communities from UC Gill Tract Community Farm, Albany, California, United States - DLSLB.R1 | ecosystem: Host-associated > Plants > Phyllosphere > Unclassified | place: USA...
TGGCGATGGCGATATCAGCACAGACGGTTATGGTCTTGGCGGAACGCTCACCTGGTATGGCGAGAATGGCTTTTACCTTGATGGTCAGGGTCAGGTGACGTGGTATCGCAGCGATCTTCACTCAACGACTGCCAATACAGGCCTCACCGATAACAATCATGGCTTTGGCTATGCTTTATCACTTGAAGGCGGGCAGCGCTTTGCCATCAATGAAGCATGGTCACTGACACCACAGGCACAGCTGACATATTCCAATGTTGATTTTGATGCATTCACGGATGCATTTGATGCAGATGTCAGCCTTGATCGTGGGGAAAGCTTGCAGGGTCGTCTTGGTCTGACGGTTGATCATGAGAATTCATGGCAGAATGCCAATGGCATGCTGGATCGGACACGGGTGTATGGGATTGCTAATCTCTATTACGAGTTTCTGCAGGGCACGCGTGTGACTGTTGCGGAAAGCAGCTTCACGAGCCGCAATGATCGGGTGTGGGGTGGACTGGGCCTTGGTGGTTCGTACAACTGGAACGACGATAAATATTCGATCTATGGCGAGGGCCTCGTCAACACCAGCCTCAACAACTTCGGTGACAGCTATGCAATCAAAGGCAATGTCGGCTTCAAAGTGAAGTGGTAGCATCTGACTGAGAGCAATAAACAGAAGCCCCGGACGGCGTTAGGTGTCCAGGGTTCTCGTAGTTAGATAAGATCAATATTGCAAAAGTGTGATCCTAAGTGGAGCCTGCACGCGTGATGTACTCAATGCGGAACGCATCATTTTAAGAAAAAGGCCGTTCGATATCGCGCAGTGGGATGGCGTTACGCGTGTGTGTCCTTGACTGTGCTATTATTTGCACTGGGTATTACGATCGGGCTAGGCAATAAGCTTTTTGAACGCAGACATTAGTGCCATCCTTGCTAAATTCATGCTGGTCATTAGTGATGGTTGCTATCGGGCACATTTAGAGCCCCATAGATTGTAAACACGCTTGTATTTATATTTAGCTCACGGCCTTGCATGGCGTAATTTCTGGTTTATAAGCTGGCACGAGAATCAAGTGTTTTGGGTAACAAAGCCAGAGAATGCATTGTTTCTGTAATCAAAGGGCTTGTTTTTCGCTTTATTGAGGTTGCAATGTCTCCGCAATTGCTGGCCATGTTGTTGGCGCCATTACTTGGTTTATTTGTTGTCAGTATTGGAAATGGCTTTATTTCGTCACTGACGACCTTGCGGCTGGATGCGGCCGGTGCCTCTCCTATTATGATTGGCATTGTTTCATCTGCTTATTTTGTTGGTCTTACGATTGGTGCTTTGTTCCATGATCGCCTTATCGTACGCATTGGCCACATCCGTGCCTATAGCAGCTTTGCTTCGCTAATTGCTGTCAGCGTTTTGTTGCAGGGCATGTATTTTGATATTTGGTTTTGGTTTGTTTTGCGTTTCTTGTATGGCTGGGCCGCGATTGGAGTCTTTCTTGTCATCGAGAGTTGGTTGCTTTTGGCCTCTGATGAGAAGATTCGCGGACGCATTCTGGCACTCTATATGATCGCATTGTACGGATCAGGCATGATAGGACAAGCATTTCTTGGTAGCATTAATGCTATGGGAGATGTTGCGCCTTTTATGGTTGCAGGGATGTTGGCGTCCTTATCTGTTCTTCCTATAGTTATTCTTCCGAAAGTTACGCCAGTTGTAGATCGTGCTGAACCTATCAAGCCGATTCAGCTTTTGCGGATGACGCCGAGTGGTGTGATTGGTTGCTTTGGTTCCGGTATTGCGATTGCTGCAGTTTATTCATTGTTGCCACTCTATTTGCAGCGCATTGGTCTCAATGTTAGTGACGTTGGAAAAATGATGGCCAGCGTTATTCTTGGTGCGATGTTGTTGCAATATCCGGTAGGCCGTTGGTCTGATCGGCAAGACCGCCGGATTGTGTTGATTACGCTCAGCATAGCGTGCTTTATCCTGTCCGCTCTTATTATTGCTATGCCGTCGTCGTCACCTTTATTAATTTATGTGTTCTTTCTTCTCGGAGGTGGAATATTTGCCATCTATCCAGTCGCGGTCAGTTTTTCTGCCGACAGCACTTCTGCGGATTCGCTTGTTCGTATGATTCAAGGGTTGTTGTTGATCAATTCACTTGGGTCTATGGTTAGCCCACTCATTATTTCTCCTGTCATGTCTGAATTTGGCGCGGCAGGCCTTTTCTGGTCTATGTGCGTGCTCAATGCTTTAATGGCGTTGTTTTTCATTTGGCGTCGAGGTGTTCGTCCGGAATCTATACCAGCTGCTCCCTTTGCTCCGGCCACACCATTTTCACCGGTTGGTGCCGAACTTCGCGTCACGGAAGAACTGATTCAAGGGTCTATTGATGCTGAGCAAGCAGATGAAAATTCGATTACAGTTCGTCAGGAAGGCGACGTTTAGTAGACATAAAAGTTCGCTGTTGGATATGATGATAAATAGTCATTTCAGTATGTTCTTTATTAAGTGATTGGGATGAGATTTAAGCTCCCAGCAAAGCGGTGAATGGTTTAGCTTTCAAGTTGAGGCTTGCGACCAATAAGCGATGATTATCGAAGTCATGCTCAATGCATACTGGAAGGCTGTCTTTATCGGCGTCAGAATAACAGTGTTTCGACGTACGCCATATTAAGTTTTCAGCATGATGAGGAAGCCGCGACATGTCCGATCATAAGACGCACTCGGCGCATTGGGGCTCATTCACAGCAAAATGGGATGGTGAGCACCTCAATATTCTTCCTCATCCCGCAGACCCAGAGCCTTCACCGATTCTGGGAAACCTTACGAATGTTTTGCGGCACAAAGCCCGTGTTCTTAAACCAGCAGTCAGAAAAAGTTGGTTGGAAAGAGGCGCGCGCTCGGGAATTCGAAATCTCAGTGATACATTTGTTGAGATGGATTGGGATGAGGTTCTTCCGCTTGTTGCCCAAACACTTGCTGACGTTCGTGATCAGTACGGTGCGGACAAAGTTTTCGGTGGTTCCTATGGGTGGTCTAGTGCAGGTCGATTTCACCATGTCCAAAGCCAGGTTCACCGCTTTTTGAATATGGCTATTGGCGGCTATGTACGTTCGGTCAATAGTTATAGTGCGGGCGCATCATCCGTTATTCTTCCGCATGTTATGGGGCCGTTTGAGGAATTATCGCGGCGAAACGTAACGTGGGAACAAGTAGTGGAGCATACGGATATCGTACTCGCTTTCGGAGGGATGGCTCTTAAAAACTCCAACATTGCAAGTGGTGGTATCACAACACATATAGAACGTGGATCCATGGAAAAGGCCGCAGCACGTGGATGCTGCTTCCACCTTTTCAGCCCGTTGCGGGATGATTTTCCGCCTGAAGCCGGGGCTACTTGGCATCCAATAAAGCCCGGAACAGATGTCGCCGTTATGTTGGGCCTCTGTCATACTATGCTGGTAAATGGATTACATGATCAAGATTTTTTGCAAAGTCACTGTAATGGTTTTGATGCTTTTGCGAGATATCTTGAAGGTTGCGACGACCAACAACCAAAGACGGCGCAATGGGCTGCAAATATATCGGGTGTTGCGGTAGAAACTATCTCTGAGTTAGCGAGAGAAATGTCGCAAAAGCGGTCATTAGTGACTGTTGCTCACGCTTTGCAGCGCGCGCGTTTTGGAGAGCAGCCGGTCTGGGCCGGTCTGGCCCTTGCCGCCATGACCGGACAAATAGGCTTGACCGGTGGGGGATATAACTATGCGCTGGGTGCAATGGGGCATACGGGCCGGCGTGTAAACGCCGTGCCCATTCCAACTCTTTCACAGGGCAAGAACGGTGTAGAAAATTTTATCCCCGTCGCACGTATCTGTGACATGCTTTTCAACCCTGGAGGTAAGTATCAGTATAACGGCCGCGAAATGACTTATCCGGAAATTCGCGTTATTTACTGGGCAGGTGGAAATCCTTTTCACCATCATCAGGATCTCAATAGATTAAGGCATGCTTTCGCCGTGCCCGAAACCATTATCGTACAGGAAAATGCCTGGACGCCAATGGCGCGCTCTGCAGACATCGTTTTGCCCGCAACAATGACGCTGGAGCGAGAAGATATTGCTGCAGCTGCAACTGATCCCCGCTTGATTGCAATGCGCAAGCTTGCTCCTGCCGCGGGTCATGCACGGGATGATTACGATATTTTTTCAGCTCTTTCTCAGCTCATGGGAAGTGCTGATCTATTTACTGAAGGGCGAAATGCCAAGCAATGGATGGAATACCTTTATGAGCCCACCCGTCGAGCATTAGAAGAATATGGTTATGACGCCCCAGACTTTGCTGCATTTTGGGAGCGTGGCGAAATCGCTCTGCCTTCTGCTCCGGATGACGGAGGACTTCTCAGAGCTTTTAGGAACGATCCAGTTACAAAACCATTGCCAACTGTGAGCGGTAAAATTGAACTCTATTCTGAGAAAATTGCTGGTTTCAACTATGATGATTGTCCAGGTCACCCCGTTTGGCTTTCTCCTGATGAAGTGCCTGATCAGCGATATCCGTTAACTTTAATTGCTAATCAGCCAGCCACTCGACTGCATAGCCAACTCGATTTCGGTGCTTATAGCCAGTCGTCGAAAATTCGGGGGCGGGAACCCGCCCGAATGAACCCGAGTGATGCAGAAGCACGTAACATTCGTGATGGCGACATTATTCGAATATTCAATGAAAGGGGTGCATGTCTGGCTGGTGTTGTTGTTGCAGATGGTGTCATGCCAGGTGTGGTTAATCTATCAACCGGTGCATGGTTCGATCCAATTGATCCTTTGGCCACCACGTGGGAATGTAGGCACGGAAACCCCAATCTCGTAACACGAGATGTTGGAACGTCAAAGTTGGCCCAGGGGTGCTGTGGGCAAGTGACCGTTGTTGATGTGGAGCGATTTAATGGCGTTCTGCCGCCAATCCAAGCTTATGATCCACCGGTGCCTACCTCCCAAATAAGCCAGTAACTGGAGACAAACAGATGCGTCCTCTTGATGGAATTCGTATCCTTGACATGACGTCTGTGTTAATGGGGCCTTATGCTACTACCATTCTTAGCGATATGGGAGCTGATGTTGTAAAAATTGAACCTATTGGTGGTGATATTTTGCGCAGTGCCGGTGCTTCCCGTGGTGGCAGCATGGGTGGCATATTTATGCACTCTAACATTGGCAAACGTAGTGTCGTCATTGATCTAAAAACTAAACGTGGGCGTGATACGCTGCTAAAGATTGCCAAAACATGTGATGTGCTGTTCTACAATATTCGTCCAAAGGCTATGCAACGGCTCGGCCTTGGTTACGAAGATATCACTGCGCAGAATCCAGGATTGCTCTACGTTGGTGCTTTTGGGTTTGGCCAAGATGGGCCCTATGCAGATCGACCAGCCTATGATGATCTTATTCAGGCTGCCAGCGGCATACCTATGCTAATGGCGCAGGCATCAGGCGATGCACCATCATATGTTCCAATCAACATCGCAGACCGAATTGTTGGTCTTCATGCGGCGACTGCCATTCTTGCAGGTTTGAGGCATCGTGATCAAACGGGTGAAGGTCAGCGCATAGACGTACCAATGTTCGAGACTATGGTGAGCTTTGTGCTTGGTGATCATATGGGCGGGCTTTCTTTTGATCCACCTCTGGATCAAGGTGGATATCAGCGCTTGCTATCGAGCAGCAGAAAGCCATTCCCAACCTCTGACGGGTATATAGGTGTCGTACTATATACTGATCAGCATTGGCAACGGTTCAAGTCTTTGGTGCAAAACGAGGAAGCTTTTATCGACCCGCGCTTTGAGAGCTTCTCTGGTCGGCAGAAGCATGTCGACGAGATCAATAATTTGTTGCGCCGAATTTTTCCGCTGCGCTCAACGGCCCAATGGCATGAATTGTTGAATACAGCGGATATTCCGAACACGCCGCTTCATTCTCTTTCGACTATCATGGATGATCCGCATCTCAAAGCAATTGGCTTCTTCGAACATCAGGAGCATTCAGTGGAAGGTGCGGTTAAAACAATGCGTGTGCCCTCGACGTGGAGCTGCACACAACCACGACATTCGTCTCCAGCACCCATTTTGGGCCAGCATACACATTCGGTTTTAAGTGAAATTGGCTACTCTGATACCGAAATTGAAGCCCTTTCAGTCGACGGTGTAATCGGAATATCAAGTCATATGACCGTTGCTTGAGTTATGATGTAGCATTGCAATGGACCAGCGCTCGCTTAAACTGCAAACTCTTTGTAATAATGACAGCGAGCAGCACGTGGATAATGTACGACGCAGAGGCGCAGGTAATATAGAATTACGGCATTTGCGCTACTTCTTAGCTATTGCGGAAGAGATGAGCTTTGCTCGTGCCGCCGATCGATTAAATGTCGCGCAGCCGGGATTAAGCCAGCAAATCAAGATTCTAGAGGAGCTGCTTGAAGTTCGACTTTTTGACAGGTCACGCCGAAAATTACGATTTACGCTCGCGGGTGAATTATTTTTTGAAGATACCAAAAAAATTCTTGCCCAGTTTGAGGTTGCGACCCAGACAGCAAAGCGTGCTGCTCGCGGTGAGGTTGGACGGCTAGTTGTTGGGTATGTTGGCTCGGCGGCCTACACTGGCATGCTAACACGTGTGATTGGAGAGTTCCGCAAAACACATCCTTCTGTCGAGCTGGAAATCTCTGAATTGGAGATGCTGCGTCAAGTTGATGCGATCGGAGACGGGCGCATGGATGTGGGGTTTATTCGCCCGCCTGCTCCTTTGCCGACGGGTATTGCATCAATTCCTATCTTGCATGAAGACTTAATGATTGCCTTACCAGCTGATCATTTGCTTGCAGAACGGACTGAAGTCGCTCTCAATGATCTGAAAACCGAAAAGTTCATTATTCCGGACCACCCATCACAAGTCAGCTTCAATTACTACACAACTTTGGCTTGTCAGGCTGCTGGATTTGAGCCAGAGTTTGGGCTCAAAGGGCGAGATTTCACAACTATTGCCAGTATGGTTTCGGTGGGACTCGGCGTTGCAGTGGTGCCGCAGTCCATTCAGTGTGTTCAGCTGCCGTCTGTTGTTTATAGACCAATAAAAGATGTTGGCACACGTGCCGAACTTGCTGTTGCATTCAGACGTAGTGATCATTCTCCAATCGTGCGAACATTTGTTTCCGTTGCGCGTCGCTACTTTCAGTCGCGTGCGAATGATTTATGAGATTAATCCTCTCAACTGATAAGTATTAGTTATGAAATTCGCTCTGGCAACGTATTGTGATGAAGTGTCGGCTGGCATTTAATGCTGCTATGACGAAGCTATGATTACGTCACAACCATAAACGGGATCACGGCGAAATTAGCTGAAAATCGGCTTATCACAAGGCGTTATCGCTTATTTTCGCGAAGTTGGAAGGCATTACGTTGGCAGACTGGACAAAGCGGGCGGGATCAATTTTTGAATGTGAAAAGGGTTCAGTCTCCGGTACTATTGGGGTGGCGGTTACCAACCATCCTTTGGCCTCTGCTGCGGCAATGGAAATGCTTGCCGCGGGCGGTAACGCTTTTGATGCTACTGTATCCTCGCTATTTACGTTGACCGTGGTTGAACCAATGATGGTTGGCATATTTGGTGGTGGGGCCGCGGTGGTTCATCACGCGGATGGCGCGATAGACGTTTTCGACGGCCTCGCTACTGCTCCGGCTCAAACCAGAGCTGATAGTTATGTACCCATCTCTGACAGCTGGCCGGATTATATGGAGACAAAAGGCCGCCAGAACCGCGTTGGCCCCAAAGCAATTGCCGTGCCTGGCAACCTTAAGGCATGGTGTGAGATGGCTTCCAATTTCGGGAGGTTGCCACTTACACAGCTTATAAGCCCAGCCATTCGTTACGCTGAAGAGGGCTTTATCCTCTCACCTTATCTTGCAACCTGCATAGAAGAAATTGCGCCAGATCTTGCACTTGATAGCGCAATCTCTGCGGTTTTCCTTCCTAATGGTGTCCCTCTGAAAGCAGGCGAGCGTCTCGTTCAGAAGGATTACGCACGTACGCTACGGGCCATCGCAGCCGGCGGGCCAGATGCATTGTTTCAGGGTGAACTCGCCGAACATATGCGTCAATTTTTGTCGGCCTCTGGAACCTGGGTCACTGAGAGGGATATCGAACAGTATAAGGTCGTTCGTCGTGAAGCTGTTCATGGAACTTACCGTGGTTTTGATATTTTCGGTCCACCGCCGCCGTGTTCGGGTGGTGTGCAGACTGTTCAGGTTCTTAATCTTCTGGAATTTAACGATGTTTCCGAAGGTGGATTTGGGACGTCTGAAACCTTGCATCGACTGATCGAGGCAATGAAGATTGCTGCAGCTGATCGCCTAGCAGTGACCGCAGATCCAGCGTTCGTGGATGTGCCTTTGGAACGACTGACGTCCAAGGAATATGCTCGGGAGCGGGCAGATGACTTCGATCCAGACCATGCGCGTGTGCAAAAAGCGAAAATTCTCACTATTGAGTCAGCAAATACAACGCATGTTACAATTGCTGATGGAGAGGGAAATGTAGTAACATCAACACAGACTATTAATAGTCTGTTTGGTGCGCGCGTGGTCATCCCCGGCACTGGGATTATTCCTAATAATTATATGTATTTGTTTGACCCTCATCCGGGGAAAGCACTTTCCCTTGCTCCGGGTAAGCGCATTACCAGCGGGATAACAGCTTTAATCGGCAAAAAAGATGGAAAGCTTGAATTCGCGTTGGGCTTGCCTGGTGCCCATCGTATTCCTGCTTCCGCAATGCAGGCTGTTATAAATATGATCGATCATGGCATGTCGTTGCAGGAGGCAGTAGAAGCGCCTCGTGTTTTCACATGGGGTCAGGAAGTCGAAGTTGAAAACGGCTTTTCGAATGAAGTGCGCGAGGGATTATCTGCGAGAGGGCATCGTGTCCTGCCGGTCGCTCACGTCGCTGGCGGAATGGGCGCAATCCAATTCCTATCCAATGGGACCATGATTGGAGCGTCTTGCTGGCGCGCTGATGGGGTGCCAATGGCAGCAGGTGGTGGACCCGCCAGAGCCAATACCTCTTTCTGGCCCGATCCCCGTCGGGGCAAAGTCTACTGATAGAAAAACGATAGATAATAATAAAAAACGATCTTCAGAGGAGAAGGTGATATGAAATTGAATCGTCGTGAGGCGCTTTTTTTAGCTGGAGGCGCTATTCTATTCGCGGCCACTCGTCCGGTTTTGGCAGCATCGCAGAGTGTCCTGCGTTTTGCCCCACACGCGGCCCTGCGGGTTCTTGATCCTGTTACCACGAGCGCATATGTCACGCGTAACCATGCATTCCTAGTCTACGATAATCTGTTCAGCATGGATTCCAAATATACGCCTCAGCCCCAAATGGTTGATCATTGGACGATATCAGATGACGGTTTGACTTGGGACTTTACATTGAGAGATGGACTGGAGTTTCATGATGGCGCGAAGGTAACATCAGCAGATGTAATCGCTTCTATTAAACGCTGGTGGCAAAAAGATGTAATTGGTGTTCGGTTGCAGGCGGCAACAAACGAGATCACAGCGACGGACGATAAAAGCTTTCGCATAGTTCTCAAAGAACCATTTGGTATCATGCTTGAAGCCTTTGCTCGCCCGTCGTCAATACCTCTTTTCATTATGCCCAAGCGCATTGCTGATCTTCCGCCAACGACTGTGCTGGAAGAAGTAGTGGGCTCCGGGCCATTTCGTTTTGTGCAGGAAGAGTTTCGTCCCGGTGTCGGCTGGACCTATGTTAAAAACGAGAAATATGTTCCTCGTACCGAACCCGCTGATGGTCTTGCAGGTGGAAAGGTGCCCAATGTTGACCGGATCGAAGCGATCTGGTTTCCAAGCCCAGACACGGCAATGAGTGCTCTTCAGAGTGGTGAACTTGATATTATGGAATCCATTAATCCGGATCATCGTATCAATTTTACGGGAAGCGATATTTCGCTTCAGCCAAAGGGCAGTCCAACGATCTCAACTATTCGTTTTAATTGGGCGCAACCCCCCTTTAATGACATCAAATTACGACAGGCCGTGCAAGCAGTAGCAACACAGCAAGACTATCTGGATGTTGTAGTGGGAGATCCTGACGCCTATAAAATATGTCCAGCTCTTTTCGGGTGTAATACCCCACTGGAAACCGATACGGGGTTCATTGACAGTGGTACACCGGACGTCGAACGTGCGAAGAAGCTCGTCGAGGAGTCGAGTTACAACGGCGAGAAAGTTGTTATCATCACGCCGGGCGATCTTGCCTCGTTTTCTGCTCTTGCGCCGATGACCCAACAGTTGTTGAGCTCGATTGGTATTCAAAGTGAGATCCAAACCATGGAATGGAGCGCTTTTCTAACCCGGCGTGCCAATTCAGGGCCTGTCGGTGACGGTGGTTGGAACCTCGCTCACGCCGTCTTTGACGGTATTGATCTGATATCCCCATTAGGCAACATGAACTTCGATGCTCGGGGTAAGGATGGCTACACTGGGTTTATCGTTGATCCTGAAACAGAAGCGCTTAAAACGCGCTATCAGCAGGAATCTGATCCGGCAAAACAAAAAGAGATTGCTGCTGAAATGCAGAAACGCGCCTATGAACAGGTGTTCTATATCCCGCTTGGAACATATGACCAGTACACGGCAATCCGGCCTGAATTTGCAAATTACGTGAGCTCTCCTGTCGCCATTCTCTGGGGAGTGGGCAAAAGCTAATGCTAATGCTAAGGCTACTTATTCTTCGTACGGTCTCTGCGATACCAGTTATGTTGTTCGTAGCATTGATCGTCTTCTTATTGCTTCGTTTAAGTCCTGGTGATCCGGCCACAATCATGGCCGGAGATACGGCTACACCTGAAGCGGTTGCAGCTTTGCGCTCGCAAATGGGGCTGGATCAACCTTTAGCTATTCAGTTTCTGACGTGGATTGCTGGCATTTTGCAAGGTGATTTCGGGCAATCAATCCTGTCTCGTATGCCAGTTACAACATTGATTGCAGATAGGTTGGCACCCACTCTTATACTGGCGTTGTCTGCCATCGTTCTCACTGTAGTTGTTGCAGTGCCGTTGGGAGCACTTGCTGCGTGGCGGCATAACACATGGGTGGACCGCGCTGTGATGGCTCTTTCTGTGCTTGGCTTTTCAATACCAGCATTCGTTGTTGCGTATCTTTTAATGCTGTTTTTTTCCGTCAAATCCGGGCTTTTGCCCGTGCAAGGCTATGTTAGCCCCCTGGTTGATTTAGGTGGGGCGATAAGACACTTGATCCTGCCTTCGCTAACGCTCGCTCTTGTTTTTATGGCACTTATTGCTCGCGTTACGCGATCAAGCCTGCTGGATGTTCTCAATCAGGACTTTGTCCGCACCGCAAAAGCAAAAGGCAATCCAGCTTTTCGAATGCTTTGGCGGCATGCGCTGCCGAATGCTGCAATCCCGATCATCACTGTGATTGGCTTAGGTATTGCCATGTTAATTTCGGGTGTTGTTGTGACGGAAAGTGTTTTCAATATTCCGGGTATTGGACGCCTTACAATTGATGCAATACTCGCACGCGACTATCCCGTTGTTCAGGGGCTCATGCTTTTTTTTGCACTGATCTATGTTGTAGTAAATTTACTTATTGACATAGCTTACATCGTTGTTGACCCAAGAATTCAGTATTGAGGGTAGGTCAGTGGCTTCTGAGACGATCTCTTTACATTCGCCCAAGTTACAATGGCGTAATTTCGTAGCTAACAATATGCTGCCTATAGCCTGTTGCTTGATACTTGCAATTATAATTTTAGCTTCTCTTGCAGCCCATTGGTTCATCCCGGCGGATTTAACAATGGTGCGTCCGCGTATGCGATTGAAACCACCTTCAGAACTCGCGTGGTTTGGAACAGATGCGATGGGGAGAGATGTATTTGCATTGTCTCTCTATGGTGCAAAGCTATCATTATTGGTGGGATTGCTGACAGCTTTTTCTGGTGGTCTTCTAGGGACCGTTATTGGGCTTGTTACTGGATATTTCCGACGGATCGACGGACTGATTATGCGTTTGATGGACGCAATAATGGCTATTCCGAACATTCTGTTTGCAGTCGCTGTTGTATCATTGCTAGGTCCAAGTCTTCTAACTATTGTCGGCGCACTAGCATTTAGTGAAATTCCGCGTGTTGTTCGTTTGGTGCGAAGCGTCGTACTGAGCGTCAGAGAGGAGCCGTATGTCAAGGCCGCTGTTGGTATGTCGATACGCACACCTCTCATTCTTATACGCCATATACTACCAAGTTGTGTAGCACCCTTGATCGTGCAGACCACCTATATCTTTGCGTCTGCCATTTTGTCCGAAGCTATACTTGGGTTTTTGGGCGTTGGTTTTCCGCAAGGTACACCAACATGGGGTAATATTGTTGCCGAAGGTCGAACGGTTTTCTTACGCGCGCCGTGGACGATTATTGCTCCGGGTCTCATGCTGGCTATCACCGTTATGTCGGTCAATTTACTTGGTGACAGCCTACGGGATCGCCTTGACCCAAGATTGGCACGTACGACAAGGATTCAGTCATGACGCTCAAAACTGGCAGCAATAGTGCCATACTAGAGGTTGAGAACCTAAGCGTCGCACTTCCTGGTGGACTCGATCGTGCCTATGCCGTGGATAATGTGTCTTTAACGGTGAAGCGCAGGGAAATTACTTGTGTTGTAGGGGAATCGGGATCGGGAAAATCGGTTACAGCGTCTGTCGTTATGGGGCTTTTGCCTGATGCGTTGCGTGTGGTTCAAGGAAGCGTGCGGCTTGATGGTGAAGACATCACCAATGCGAGTGTCAGCCGAATGAACAGCTTACGTGGCAATCGAATGGCTATGATTTTTCAGGAGCCGTTGACTGCACTTAACCCGGTGGTGCGCCTCGGAGATCAGATTGCCGAAGTCTTGCAGCTTCACCGACCTTCCATGAGTTCGGTAGATATTCGCAAGAGAGTGATAGAGCTAATGGCGGATGTCCATCTGCCTGATCCGGAAGAAATGTATAAACGCTATCCGCATCAGATTTCCGGTGGGCAACGTCAGCGGGTGACCATCGCTATGGCGCTCGCTATGGAGCCTGCATTAATTATTGCGGATGAACCCACTACAGCGCTTGACGTTACAACGCAGGCGCAGATTTTGTTATTATTCCGCGAGTTGCTGCAAAAGCATGACAGTGGAATTCTCATGATTACTCATGATTTTGGTGTGGTTGCAGATGTCGCCGATCATGTCACAGTTATGAAGCAGGGGAAAACTGTCGAAAGTGGCTTGCCGGATCAAATCATAGGCAATCCACAACATCCCTATACGCGTGAGTTAATCGCCGCTGTGCCTCGTTTTCAGTATCTGCCTCCTAGTGATGCTAACTCATCAGTCGTACTGCAGGCTAGTGACTTGCGATTGACTTATCGCCAGAAGGGCTGGCTTCGCAAAAAGCAGGAAGTGACTGCACTGGATGGTGTAAGTTTATCTGTTTCTCGAGGGGAAACACTCGGTATCGTTGGTGAATCAGGCTCGGGGAAGAGCACTTTTGCGAAAGCTGTCCTGGGTTTTGAACAGCCCGATAGTGGCAGTATATTCTTCAAAGGGAAGGATATGCTGGCAATCGATACTGCGACCCTGACAAGAGTACGCCATCGTATCCAGATGATCTTCCAAGATCCCTATAGCTCGCTTAATCCGCGCCGAACGATCGGACAGTCTTTAACCGAAGGTCCTGTTCGCCACGGTAAGTCGAAGGTTGACGCAGTTCATCGTGCTCGCGAGCTTTTAGAGCAGGTGGGGTTGCTGCCTTCCGCCATGGAACGCTTTCCCCACGAGTTCTCTGGTGGCCAACGACAACGTATTTGCATTGCCCGCGCCCTTGCATTGGAGCCGGACGTTATTGTGGCCGATGAAGCCGTATCAGCACTTGATGTTACGGTTCAGGCGCAGGTGCTGGAACTCTTGCAATCTTTGCAACGAGAGTTGGGCTTTTCAATGTTTTTCATAACGCACGACCTGCGAGTTGCTTCGAATATCTGTAACTACATTGCTGTTATGAGCAAAGGGCAGGTCGTCGAAACGGGAACTGCGAAGCAGGTCTTTCAATCACCACGACATGATTACACACGGCGATTGCTTGCAGCACTACCGGGCTCAGAACTGCAAGCGAACTGACTGTAATGAAGATTAGGCTGCCGAGAGAGGAGCGATGAATGGCGGGTTTATATTATGAGGACTTCGTGATCGGTCGAGAATTCAGGCATGAATTAAGCCGGACCGTCACTGAAGCGGACAATATCAGTTTTAGTCTGATGACTCTAAACCCCCAGCCATTACATATTGATGCGCATTTCGCAGCGCAAACAGAGTGGGGTAAGCCTCTGTTCAATAGTCTTTATACATTGGCAATAATGGTAGGTATGAGTGTTCAAGATACCACATTGGGTACTACCATAGGCAATCTTGGTATGTCGGATGTGCGATTTCCGAAACCTGTATTCCATGGGGATACATTGCGCAGCCGAACAAAAATTGTCTCTCTCCGTGAAAGTAAATCTCGTGCAGATGCTGGACTTGTCGAGTTTGAGCATACTTGCGTCAATCAACACGGCGATATTGTCGCGATCTGCCGACGTATGGCAATGATGCAAAGACGGCAGGTTGCCTGATGCGTTCTTATCTTTTTGTTCCAGCCGACAGTTTGCGGAAATTTGAAAAAGCACGACATGGTGCGGCCGATACTCTTATTCTGGATCTTGAGGATTCTGTTGCCCATACTGCTAAGGAAAGTGCCAGATTGAGTCTCGCAACTATGTTGCAAGCCCCGCGTGGCAAACAGAAATTCTTTGTAAGGATCAACGCTCTCGATACAAATCAGAGTATTTATGATCTCGCTGCTGCTATGCCATTTCGACCGGACGGTATCGTATTACCAAAGGCAGGTTGCGGACGCGATGTTACCTTGCTATCGAATTGGTTGGATGCATTTGAAGTCTCATACAATCTGAGTTTGGGAATCACCAAAATAATTGCAATCGTTACGGAAACTGCTCAGGCGCTATTTCAGATGGCATCATTCACGGGTTCAAGTGATCGTCTTTGCGGGATGATGTGGGGAGCGGAAGACCTTGCGGCGTCATTGGGGGCAATCGAAAACCGAAGTGGGACAAGCTATTCGGCGCCATTTTTGATGGCTCGAAATCTATGTCTGGCAGGTGCTGCTACGGCTGGGGTCGATGCAATAGATGCAGTCTGTACTGATATCGAAGATATCCAGCGTATAGAGACCGAAGCTGTTCAAGCCCGTCGCGATGGTTTCGCGGGCAAGGCTATTATTCATCCAAATCACATCGCTGTTGTGAATGATGCTTTTTCGTCCAAAGCCGAGGAAGTGATTTGGGCAAATAAAGTCGTAAGTGCGTTTCAGGAAAATCCCGACGCGGGTGTTATTCGCATCGATGGCCAAATGATTGATAAGCCACATATGCGCACTGCACTTAAGATTCTGGAGCGCTGTCATACTGGTGAAGTGTAGAGACTATTAATATTACTGCTTATGATTTGGGCACGAGAGATATGAAGCCAGTCAGAAATAGCATTCTACGAAGCAAGATATTGGTTCCATTTGCTATCTGCTCATAATTCTATCTGTCTACACATTGCTATAAATCTTTTAACTGATTGAGACGCCTCGTTTTTGCGAAATGCGAGGGCCACGTCTGATGTGGTTGGAATTCCTGTTACATCGATATAACGAATGCCGGGCAAGCCTACTGCACTTAAGGATTTGGGGGCCAGAGCGACGCCCATACTTATCGACACGCGACTGGCAATTTCGGTAAAATCAAGTGCTTGTGCACTAATGCTGGGGTCAAAACCAGCGCTGTGGCACGCTTCAATCGTTGTGCCATGAAACCCAATATCGGCAGGCTGACGCGGGGTGATGAAGATTTCATCCTTGAGCGATGGAAGCTCGATGGTCGATTGATGCGCCAGCGGATGCGTTTCACTTAGTACTGCGACGAGTGGCTCTTTGCGGACGACAAGGCTGGGCAGGCCCGGCAGAAGTGGCGCTGGCCAGCGCACGAACCCCATATCAAGAAGCCCTTCGGAAATGCGTGTTAACTGCATTCGCAATTCCATCTCGACCAGATTGACCGAAACGTCGGGATATTCCTCTTTAAATTTACGAATGGTCTCGAAAACAATGCCCGAATAGGCAGCGGATGCGACATAGCCTATGGAAATCTGACCAATTTCACCACGCCCGGCGCGGTTGACGGCAATCATCGTCGCATCGACCTGCATCAGGATTTTGACAGCCTCACGGTAAAGCACTTCGCCCGATTGTGTGAGCTGAACAGCGCGGCGCGAGCGATCAAGAAGCGGCGCACCGAGAATTGTTTCCAGCGCCATGATCTGTTGGCTCAAGCCCGGTTGGGCGATGCCAAGTTTTGCAGCCGCTCGTTCGAAGTTTTTCTCCTCAACAAGCGCGCAGAAATAACGCAAATGGCGAAGTTCAAAGGATTTGGATGAGAGAAGTTTGCTGCGATGTTCTGGCATAATTGGCTCTTTGGATAACCCAAGACTATGGCGATTTTTATTATTATAAATGAAACTTATGAAAAATACGCCCTTGAATTATTGGATCGATTAAGAAAAGATGATTAATGGGGTCCAGTTTAAACCTCGAGGGGATCAAAGTGAAAATCCTGGCCCGAAATCGCCGCACATTATCGGTTGTTATTCTTTCCGGCACGACGTTGGCCGCCATCTTTGCAGTCAATGCGCAGGAAGCAGCAAGCCCCACTGTGCTCGCACCGATTGTCGTGAATGGCGGTTCGGAAGATCCCACAGCGCCGATTAAGGGCTATGTCGCTAAAACGAGTATCAGCGCAACCAAGACTGGAACGCCTCTGGTTGAAACTCCACAGTCAATCTCTGTCGTGACAGCGAATGAAATGGCGGCGCAGGGAGCGCAGAACCTTGGACAGGCGCTTGGCTATACGCCAGGCGTGGTTTCCGAACCCTATGGTTCTGACCCGCGCTTTGATTCACCGCTAATCCGTGGTTTTGATGGCCGTCAGGTGCAGTTCTTAAACGGTCTTCGCCTGATGCGCACTGCAGGTGCCTCGGCGGTTGATCCTTATATGCTTGAGCGTATCGAAGTGGTGCGCGGACCTGCTTCGGTGATGTTCGGTCAGGGCAATCCCGGTGGCCTGATCAATATGATCAGCAAGCGCCCGACGTTTGAGAAGTTCGGCGAGATCGGGGTTCAGGCTGGCAGCTATGAGACCTATGGCACCTATTTCGATTTTGGCGGTCCTGTCGCGGAAAGTGATCAGTTTGCTTATCGCCTAACGGGCATGGTCCGCAAAGCTGGCACACAGACTGATTATCTCGATAATGATCGCTATTTCATCGCGCCCGCTTTCACATGGAAACCAGATGAAGATACCAAGCTCACCATCCTGACCAGCTTCCAGCACGACAATCCAAGCTCACCTTCGGGCTTGCCTGCACAGCTCACATTGAACGCGACCGATTACAGCCTGCCACGCGACTTCTATGTCG
>Ga0308157_10004780_pt1 | contig 17614 bp, 12 predicted proteins | sample PhyBR1_FD_201035 | JGI IMG/M metagenome (GOLD analysis project Ga0308157, IMG submission 201035) | Phyllosphere microbial communities from UC Gill Tract Community Farm, Albany, California, United States - DLSLB.R1 | ecosystem: Host-associated > Plants > Phyllosphere > Unclassified | place: USA...
GCATGAGCGCGCCGCAATCGCGCCGCGTGGCCTTCTTCACCATCGGCGAATCGCCGCGCAGCGATGTCGTGCCCGAGATGGCGCGGCTGCTGGGCGATACCGTGCGAATTGACGAGTTCGGCGCGCTGGATGGGCTGGATGCCGCGGCGCTTGCCGCCATGGCCCCCCGGGATGGCGAATACCGTTTCGCGACGCGCCTGCGCGACGGCGCCCAGATTCAACTGGATGCGGCAGCGGCCGAAGCGCGCTTGGCGCAGGTCATGCAAGAGGCAGACGGCGCGGGCTACGACGTGCTGGTGCCGCTGTGCACGGGCACGGCCATTGCGCCGATGCGCACCCTGGTTGTTGAACCGCAGCAGGTGGTCGACCATCTGGTCGCGGGTCTGTCGCAACACTGCCGCAAGGTAGGGCTGGTGGTGCCGTTGGCCGAGCAGGTCGATTTCTTTCATATGGCCGTGCCGCTGCCCTGCGAGACGCAGGTCGTGCACGCCTCGCCTTACGAGGCTGATGCCGAACAAGCGGCGCGCAATTTCGCGCAAGCGGGCCAGGCTTTGGCGTCGTGCGACCTGATCGTCATGCATTGCATGGGCTATGCCGCCCGCATGCGCGAACGGGTCGCGCAAGCATCGGGCCGGCCGGTCCTGCTGTCCAATCGCCTGGTCGCCCAGGCGCTGTCGCAATTATTGGAATAACGGAGAGTGTCTTTTCATGTTTAGCCTTACTCTGCACCGCGCCGTTGGCGCGCTATTCGCCGTCACCGCCCTGACGGCGGCCCCCACGACAATGGCCGCCGAGGCGTGGAAACCCACCAAGCCCGTGCGGCTGCTGGTGGGCTTCGCGCCCGGCGGCTCCGCGGACACGCTGGCGCGCCTGCTGGCCGAACCGCTTTCGCAGCGGTTGGGCCAGGCCGTTGTCGTTGAAAACCTGGCTGGCGCCGGCGGCAACATCATGGCGTATCGGCTGTCGCAGTCGCCCGCCGACGGCTATACCATCGGCATCGCCGCGGCCGGTTCCATGGCCATCACGCACGTCCTGAACCCCAAGGGCACGAACTACAAGCCCACGGACTTCACGCCCATCACGCTGGCCGCGGTGCAGCCCAACGTGGTCATCGTGAACAAGGACGTCCCGGCCAATAACCTGGCCGAACTCAAGGACTATTTCCAGAAGACGCCGACGGCCACTTACGGCACGGCAGGCGTGGGCATTTCCAACCACCTGATCGCCGAGACCATGCTGTACAAGATGGGCGTGAAGGTTCCGCACGCCGCCTATCGCGGCGCGGCGCCGGTCATCACCGACCTGCTGGGCGGCCACATCGCGATGACGATGGACAACATCTCCACGGCTGCGCCGTTGGCCTCGCAAGGCAAGGTAAAGGCGATTGCCGTCGCGTCGATCAAGCGCGCGCCCCAATTGCCCAACGTGCCCACGCTGGACGAACAAGGCCTGAAGGGGTTCGACATGCCGACGTGGCAAGGCGTGTTCGCGCCGGCAGGCTTGCCCGCCGACGTTCTGGCGGCTTACTACGACGCGCTGCAAGACGTATTGAAGCAGCCTGGCTTGATCGAGAAAATGGCGGGCCTGGGTTCGGAGCCGGTAACGGGCATGACGCCCGAGAAGACCAGCGCGTTCCTGGAAAACGACCGCAAGCAGTGGGCCGATATCGTCAAGGCGGCGAATATCAGCCTGGAGCAGTAAGCCAGGAGGGTGGGGCGGTGCCGGGACACGCCGGCGGATAATTCCGGCATTCCCGCTGCCCCACGCGTACCCTATGCCGGATACCTTGCCGCGATTTCGGCGATCAACCGGCGTGCCGCATCCAGCTTGTCGCCTGCCGGCAACGGATGCGCGCCTTGCTCATCGAACAGCACCAGTTCGGTGGTGTCCGCGTCCATGACCTTGTGCGCAAGGTTGCCCACCAGCAGCGGAATGCCCTTGCGCGCGCGCTTGGCCTCGGCATGCTCGGCAAGCTTTTCGGTTTCAGCGGCAAAGCCGACGCACCACGGGCCGTTTTCCAGCTTGGCCACTTCGGCCAGGATGTCCGGATTGGGCTCGAATTCCATCAGCGGCGCGCCGCCGCCTTCGCTGGTTTTCTTCAGCTTTTGCGTGCTGACGTTCTTCACGCGCCAATCGGCCACGGCGGCCACGGCGATAAAGATGTCGGCATCGGCCGCGCTGGCCATCACGGCGTCGTGCATCTGGCGGGCGGTCATGACCGATAGCGCCGTCACGCCGCGCGGCACGGGCAGGAAGGTGGCGCCCGTAATCAGCGTGACGCGAGCGCCGGCTTCGCGGGCGGCGCGGGCCAGCGCATAGCCGGTCTTGCCCGACGAGCGGTTGCTCAGCACGCGCACGGGGTCCACGGGTTCAGACGTGGGGCCTGCCGTCAGCAGCACATGGCGGCCGGCCAGCAGCTTGGGCTGGAAGAAGGCGATCAGGTCGGTCAGCAGCTCATGTGCTTCCAGCATGCGGCCATCGCCGGTTTCGCCGCAGGCCTGCTCGCCGGCCGACGGGCCCAGCACGCTGATGCCGTCGGCGCGCAACTGTTCCACATTGCGCTGCGTGGCCGGATTGGCCCACATCTCGCGGTTCATCGCGGGCGCCACCAGAAGGGGACAGGCGCGCGCCAGACACAGCGTCGACAACAGGTCGTCGGCCATGCCGTGCGCCAGCTTCGCCATGAAGTCGGCGCTGGCGGGCGCGATCAGCACGGCGTCCGCGCCGCGCGTCAGATCGATGTGCGCCATGTTGTTGGGCACGCGCGCATCCCAGGCGTCCACGAAGACCGGCCGGCCCGACAAGGCCTGCATGGTGACGGGGGTGATGAAGTGCGTGGCGGCTTCGGTCATTACCACATCGACCGTGGCGCCTTGTTCGGTCATGCGCCGCACCAGCTCGGCGATTTTGTAGCAGGCGATGCCCCCGGTCAGACCGAGGACGATGCGTTTGCGGGCGAGATCGAGCATGAGGGCGTGGCGGCGGGTTCAGCGCCGTGAAAACGAGGAATGGAGGGTGATTTTATTCTGCATTGCGGCATTGCGCCGTTCGCGATGCGTTCAGGGGGGATCAAATGGGACAAAACGCCGTGTGAAAGGGGCGGCCGGGGCGGTGCGCCCCGGCGGCAGTCTTCAGGCTTGCGGCTTCTTGCGGGCCCGCAGCAGTTCGTCCAGCACCAGCAGCACGGCGCCGCAGGTGATCCCCACGTCCGCCAGATTGAACGCGGGGAAGTAGGAGTCGTTCCAGTAGAACAACAGAAAGTCCACCACGTGGCCGTACACCACGCGGTCGATCACGTTGCCGATGGCGCCGCCCAGGATCAACGTCAGCGCCAGGCTAAAGCGCGGCTGGCCATGGGTGCGGCGCAGGATGATCGTGATCACCACGGCGGCCACGATACCCAGGGCGGTGAACAGCCAACGCTGCCAGCCTTCCTCGGACGCCAGGAAGCTGAACGCAGCCCCCCGGTTGAACAGCAGCGTGAAGTCAAAGACCGGCAAGACGTTGACCCGCTCGCCGTACTGGAACGAGGTGTTGAAGTACACCTTCGTCAACTGGTCCAGCACGATGATCAACAGCGCCAAGGCCAGCCAGCCGCCCACGCGCGCCGGAACGGCGCGGGCGGGTGGCGTGCCCGTCACTCCCGAATCGGAGGGGCGGGCCATGCTCAAGCCTTGTCCCGGGCTTCGCCCGAGCCGAACAGGTTCGACACGCAGCGGCCGCAGATCTCGGGGTGCTCGGCGTCCTGACCCACGTCCAGGCGCCAGTGCCAGCAGCGCTCGCACTTCTTGTGGGGCGACGGCGTGACCTCGATGCGGGTCTCGCCTTCGCTTGCGTGCACGGTGGCGCGCGAGACGATCAGCACGAAGCGCAGGTCGTCGCCCAGGCTGGCCAGCAATTGTTGGTCGTCGCCATTGGCGTACAGGTCCACTTCCGCTTGCAGCGACGAACCGATGTCGCCCGCCGTGCGCACTTCCTCCAGCTTGCGCTGGACGTCGGCGCGGATGGCGCGCAGGCGCGACCACTTGGCGGTCAGCGCGTCGGCGTCGGCAAACGGCGGCAGCGCGTGGTAGACCTCGGTGAAGATCGTCGTGCGGGCGGCATCCGCCTGGTGCTTCAGCGCCGAGCCAACCAGTTCCTTCCAGGCTTCTTCGGCCGTGAAGGACAGGATGGGCGCCATCAGCTTCAGCAGCGTCTGGGTGATATCAAGCAGGGCCGTCTGCGCCGAGCGGCGCGCCACGCTGCCGGGAGCCGACGTGTACAGGCGGTCTTTCAGAATATCCAGGTAGAACGCACCCAGGTCTTCCGAGCAGAACGTCTGCAAGCGCGAGACGGCCGGGTGGAAGTCGTAGCGTTCGTAGTTGGCCTGGACTTCGGACTGCATCTGCGCCGTCATCGCCAGCGCATAGCGGTCGATCTCGAAGAGGTCGCCGTAAGGCACGGATTGCGACACTGCGTCGAAGTCGGCCACGTTGGCCAGCAGGAAGCGCAGCGTGTTGCGAATGCGGCGGTAGCCTTCCACCACGCGCTTCAGGATCTCGTCCGAGATGGACAGTTCACCCGAGTAATCGGTGGACGCCACCCACAGGCGCAGGATTTCCGCGCCCAGCGAGTCCGACACCTTTTGCGGGGCGATCACGTTGCCCACCGACTTGCTCATCTTGCGGCCCTGGCCGTCCACCACGAAGCCGTGCGTCAGCAGCGCCTTGTAGGGAGGCTGGCCGTACAGCATGCAGCCGGTCAAGAGCGACGAATGGAACCAGCCGCGATGTTGGTCCGAACCTTCCAGGTACAGGTCGGCGGGCCAACCCAGTTCGGCGCCGTGCGAGCCGGCGAACTCGCCGTCCTTGCCGCCCAACACCGTGGCGTGCGTGCTGCCCGAATCGAACCACACGTCCAGCGTGTCGCGGTTCTTTTCGTATTGATCGGCCTCGTCGCCCAGCAGGTCGCGGGGTTCGATCGCTTGCCAGGCCTCGATGCCGCCTTGCTCGACACGCTGCGCCACCTGTTCAAGCAGGTCGGACGTGCGCGGGTGCAGTTCGCCGGTTTCCTTGTGCACGAAGAAGGCCATCGGCACGCCCCACTGGCGCTGCCGCGACAGGGTCCAGTCCGGGCGGTTGGCGATCATGGCGTGCAGGCGGGCGCGACCCCAGGCCGGGTAGAAGGCCGTGGCGTCGATGCCGGTCAACGCCGATTCGCGCAGGGTCGGGCCGCCGTCTTTCGGGGCCACGTCCATGCCGGCGAACCATTGGCTGGTGGCGCGGTAGATGATCGGCGTCTTGTGGCGCCAGCAATGCATGTAGCTGTGCTTGTGCTTTTCGACGTGCATCAGCGCGCCGGCTTCGGTCAGCGCCTCGACGATCTTGGGGTTGGCATCCCAGATGGACAGGCCGCCGAACAGCGCCAGGCTGTCCACGTACTTGCCGTCGCCCATGACGGGGCTGATGAAATCGGTGTCCTTCATGCCGTGCGCCTTGCACGACACAAAGTCCTCAATACCGTAGGCGGGGGCCGAGTGCACGACGCCCGTGCCCGAGTCAGCCGTGACGTAGTCGCCGAGGTAGATGGGGGCGCGGCGGTCGTAGGCCGGGTTGAATTGCGCCAGCGGATGGCGGAATTCGATTTCGGACAGCGCCTCGCCGGGCGCGGTGGCGATGATCTCGCCTTCCAGGTTCCACGACTTCAGGCAGGCTTCAACGCGGTCTTTCGCCACCAGCAGCAGCGGGCCGAACTTGGGCGCGGGCGAAACGCGTACCAGGGCGTATTCGATTTCCGGGTGTACGTTCAGCGCCTGGTTGGACGGGATGGTCCAGGGCGTGGTCGTCCAGATGACGATGGCGCCGTCATCCACCGATGCCAGCTTGAAAGCCGCGGCCAGCTTGGCCGGTTCGGCGAACGGGAACGCGACGTCAACGGCGGGGTCGACGCGGTCGGCGTATTCGACTTCGGCTTCGGCCAGTGCCGAACCGCAGTCAAAACACCAGTTCACGGGCTTCAGGCCACGGAACACATAGCCCTTGTCCAGGATGCGGCCCAGCCCGCGGATCTCGTCGGCTTCATTGCTGAAGTTCATCGTCATGTACGGGCGATCCCATTCGCCCAGCACGCCCAGACGCTTGAAGTCCTTGCGCTGGCGGTCGATCTGCTCAAGCGCGTAAGCGCGAGCCTTCGACTGCACTTCCGCCACGGGCAGGTGCTTGCCGTACTTCTTTTCGATCTGGATTTCGATCGGCATGCCGTGGCAGTCCCAGCCCGGCACGTAATGTGCGTCGTAGCCGGCCATGTTGCGGCTCTTGACGATGATGTCCTTCAGGATCTTGTTGACCGCGTGGCCGATGTGGATGTCGCCGTTCGCATAGGGCGGGCCGTCGTGCAGCACGAAACGCGGCCGGCCGCGGCTGGCCGCACGGATCGCCTGGTAGACGTGGTTTTCCTCCCACTGCGAAATCCAGGCGGGCTCGCGCTTGGCAAGGTCGCCCCGCATGGGGAAGGGGGTATCGGGCAGGTTGAGGGTCTTTTTATAGTCCATGAACGGCAAAATAGGCGCGCGCGTTTCGCGCGTCTTCGGCGATGGCGGCAGTCAGGGAAGGGAGGTCAGGAAATTTTTCTTCGTCCCGCAGCTTGTGCAGGAATTCGACGCGTACGAGTTTACCGTAAGCGTCGACGGTATCGTCCAGCAGGTGCGACTCAAGCAGCACGCGGCCGCGGTCTTCGACCGTCGGGCGTACGCCCAGGCTGGCCACGGCGGGCAGGGGGCGCTCGGCCAGGCCATAGACCTGGACCACATAAATGCCCGACCGGGCGGCGCAGCGCTCGGCCACGCGCAGGTTCATCGTCGGAAAACCAAGGGTCCGGCCCAGCTTTTGGCCGTGGATCACGTGGCCGCTGATGTGGTACGGGTGCCCCAGCAGGTGGCGGGCGCGGTCAAGGTCGCCCACGGCCAGCGCCGTGCGGACCTCGGAACTGGAGATCCGGTGGCCTTGCTGGTCGGTCACGTCCGCCAGCGTCTGCACCTCGAAACCGTGGCGCATGCCGGCTTCGCGCAGCAGATCGATGTCGCCGCTGCGCTTGTGGCCGAAGCGGAAATCCTCGCCCACCAGCAGCCATCTGGCTTGCAGCCCCTGCACCAGCAGGTTCTCGATGAAAGCGTTGGCCGACATCTCGGCCAGCCGGGCGTTGAAGCGCTCCACCACGACCTGGGACACGCCGTAGCGTGCCAGCGCCGCCAGCTTGTCGCGCAGCCCGGATATCCGGGTCGGCGCCAGCTCGGGGCGTTGATTCAGGGTGGCGAAATACTCCCGCGGATGCGGCTCGAAGGTCATGACGGCAGGCGTCAGGCTGCGTTCACGGGCGACTTGGCAGACGCGCGCCAGCATGGCCTGGTGTCCGCGATGGACGCCGTCGAAGTTGCCGATCGTCAGCGCGCAAGGCGCGCGGCGGTCGGGCGGAGGCAGGGATCGGTAGATGCGCAGCGATGGTTTCACGAGCGAGAGTTTACAATTTTGGATTCGGGGTTTGTTCTAATCCCCCAACCATTTATTCGCGCACGGTATTTCCGGCGCGGGAAATGGCGGTGGACAAGCCTTTTTGCGTCAAGCAACGCCTGCCCCGGCGGGCGCCCTGGGGGCTACATCTTTGGATTCTTCTATCTTGCCGGAAACACAAATGTCTAAACGCCGCCTCGTCATCCTGATCTCGGGGCGGGGCAGCAACATGCAGGCGCTGGCTGAAGCGTGCCGCAACGAAGGCTGGCCGGCGGACATCGCGGCCGTCATCGCCAGCCGGCCAGACGCCGGTGGGCTGGAATGGGCGGCCGTCCAGGGCATTCCCACGGCGGCCCTGTACCATAAGGACTATGCCAGCCGCGAAGCCTTCGACGCCGCGCTGGCCTCGGAGATCGACCGCTACGCGCCCGACTACGTCATCCTGGCCGGCTTCATGCGCGTCCTGACGCCGGGCTTCGTCAACCACTATGCAGGCAGGCTGGTCAATATCCACCCCTCGTTGCTGCCGGCCTTTCCCGGCTTGCACACGCATGCCCAGGCCTTGGCCACGGGCGTTCGGGTGCATGGCTGCACGGTGCATTTCGTCACGCCGGTGCTGGACCACGGCCCCATCATCGCCCAGGGCTGCGTGCCGGTCCTGGCCGGCGATACGCCGGAACTGCTGGCCAATCGCGTCCTGGCAGTGGAACATCAGGCTTTTCCGGCCGCCGTGCGCTGGTTGGCCGAAGGCCGGGTTACGCTGACAAGCGACCACCGGGTGGACGTGCAGGGCGACCCCGCGCGTTTGTTCAACTGGTCGCCGGCCGCTTGAGCGGCCCCGGATCGCACCGAATCGCTTGCATTGAATCGCTCGCATTGAATCGCTTTTACCGGGCGGAACTCCTCCGCCCCACTGGAACACACCATGACTAAACCCCAATCTCCGCGTTCTCGTCCGGCAGGCACCCCGAGGGCCGCCTCCGAAGGGCGCGACGGTCGGTCCTTCTTCTCGCGTCCCAAGGGCGATGCCCGCGAAGCGCCCCAGCGTGACCGCAACGACCGCGCGCGCGACGAGCGTCCCGGCCGCGACGCCGGTCGTCCGGCGCCACGCCCATCGTTCGACGCGCCGCGTGGAGAAAACCGCGGGGAAAACCGCGGCGAACGCGGTTCCTTCGGCGGCGACCGCCGCGCCGACCAAGGCCGGCCGACGCCGCGTCCGTCCTACGACGCGCCTCGCGGCGAGAACCGCAGCGGCGGCCCGCGTGGCGACAGCCGTGGCGGCGAGCGGGGTTCCTACAATTCGGACCGCCGTGAAGGCCAAGGCCAAGGCCGGCCGGATTCGCGCCCCTCTTATGGCAATGGCCCGCGCGGCGACAGCCGTGGCGGCGAACGCGCTTCCTATGGTTCGGAGCGCCGGGAATACCAAGGGCAGGGGCAAGGCCAGGGTCGTCCGGATTCGCGTCCGTCATACGGCAATGGCCCGCGTGGCGACAGCCGCGGCGGCGAACGCGCGTCCTACGGGTCGGAACGCCGGGAATACCAAGGGCAGGGGCAAGGAGGCCGTTCGGATTCGCGTCCGTCGTACGGCAACGGCCCGCGTGGCGACAGCCGTGGCGGTGAGCGCGCGTCCTATGGATCGGAACGCCGGGAATACCAAGGGCAGGGACAGGGCCGTCCGGATTCGCGTCCGTCGCACGGCAATGGCCCGCGCGGCGACAGCCGTGGCGGCGAACGTTCTTCCTATGGTTCAGAGCGCCGGGAATTCCAGGGCCAAGGCCAGGGCCGTCCTTCCTATGACGGCCCGCGCGGCGATGCGTCGTCGAACGGCAACCGCGAACCGGCGTCGCAGAAGCCGCAATTCAACCGTCCGCGCCAGTCGTACGCGGCGATCCGCATCGATCAGGTGCAGCGCGTGCTGGGCGAAATCCTGCAATGGACCTATCCGGCGGACTCCGCGCTGTCGCACTGGCTGCGTCATCATCCGAACCTGGGTGCGCGTGACCGTTCCGAGGTTGCCGAGGCCGTCTACGACGTGCTGCGCCACCTGCGCCGGTACCGCCAATTCGGCGAAAGCGGCGTGGGGCCTGCCTCGCGTCGCCTGGCTATCCTGGGCCTGAACGCCACGCTGGGCGCCGAAGCGCTGGAAGAGGGCATGGACGCCGCTGAAGCCGAATGGCTCAAGCGCGTGTCGCAGATTGATCTGTCCACCTTGCCCCGAGCGGTACGCGGCAGCATCCCGGACTGGCTGGACGAACGCCTGAGCCTGATGGACAGTCCGGAAACCCTGGTCGAAGCGCTGAACCGCCAGGCCAGCCTGGACTTGCGCGTCAATCCGCTGAAGGCCGAGCGCGACGCCATGCTGACGGAATTGCAGCAAAGCGCTGGCCGCTACGAACCGGTCGCCATGCCGTTTTCGCCTTGGGGCATCCGCATGGAAGGCCGCCCGGCCATCAACCGCTGGCCGCAGTTTGAAAATGGCAGCATCGAAGTGCAGGACGAAGGCAGCCAGCTGCTGGCGCTGCTGGTTGCACCGCGCCGTGGCGAAATGATCATCGACTTTTGCGCCGGCGCCGGCGGCAAGACATTGCTGCTGGGGGCGTTGATGCGTTCCACTGGCCGTTTGTACGCCTTCGACGTGTCCGCGGCGCGCCTGGCTCGCGCCAAGCCGCGCTTTGCGCGTAGCGGCCTGTCGAACGTGGTGCCCGTCGTCATCGACAGCGAGAACGACGCCCGCGTCAAGCGCCTGGCCGGCAAGGCGCAGCGCGTGTTGGTCGACGCCCCTTGCAGCGGCATCGGCACCTTGCGCCGCAATCCCGACCTGAAGTGGCGCCAGCACCCGGAGGCCCTGGCCGAATTGGGCCGGCTGCAGGAACGCATCCTGAACAGCGCCGCGCGTTGCGTGGCGCCCGGTGGCCGCCTGGTGTATGCCACGTGCAGCCTGCTGGCGGAAGAAAACGAGGTTCAGGCCGAGCGTTTCCTGGCCAGCCATCCCGATTTCGAACGCGTGGATGCCGCCGAGATCCTGGCGGCGCGTTGCGAAACCCTGAAGCTGGAAGGCCCCTACGTGCAGTTGCGCCCCGACGTGCATGGCACCGACGGCTTCTTTGCCGCGGTGTTCGAGCGCAAAAAGAAGGGCGCGGCTGACGCTACGGCGGAAACCGCTGAGGCGACGGCGGAAACCGCTGAGGCGGCGGACGCCGGTGACGACATGGTGGATGCCGGCCTCGTCCCCGAGGCCGAACCGGCCAAGGAAGACAAGCCGGTCTGATTCCGGCTTGGCGCGCGCCGGCTCAGGGAGCCGGCGTGACGCCCACCGTCGCGCTGAACCGGCGCGTGCCCAGGGTCTTGTTCTGGTACTTCACTTCCCAGGCGAGGGCGTCCGACCCGGGGCGGTCCGCTTGGTAGACCACCTGCGAAACCGCCACCGGCCGATAGGCGCAACGACCGGAATCGCTGGACTGGCCTCGCGTCTGCATGACGCTGGCCTTGCCCAGTGTCGGGTTCTGGGTGATCTGCACGCGTGGCGCGCGCAGCGCCAGGCAATCCGACCCTCGAATCTCGTAGTACGAAGCCAGCACGACGACGTCGCCCGACTTCATCGTCTGCGCGAACGTGGGCGCACACAACGCGATTCCCATCGTCGACAGGGCTGAAAATAAAAAGGGTCGGATTGTTTTCGGCAACATCAGTGGGGCAAAAGAGACAATTTGGTCAGCGGGAAGGGCGGCAAGTGTGCGCCGCCAACGTGGCGCATTCAAGACGAAATCCCCTTGCTGGCCGGAACTTTCGTAGCGAAATGTAGCCAAAACCTGGTGCCATTGCGAATACCCCCCACCTTCATGGGGTAGCCGGCCCAGGCGCCGGATGTCCGCAAGGCTCGGCCTCGCGCTCTACCTGAAAGGGCCGCGAGAGTGGGTTTTTTGTCCCGAAACCGGGGCTTAGTCCTTGATTTCGCTCAAAAACTATTTTGAAACTCCCTTGTCATAAGAAGACAAAGGTAAGCTAAACTTCAGGTACTTCTCAAGCGAGGCTCATAACAGCTTTATGGATTACATCCTCTCCTTCATTGCCGGCGGTCTGACCCAAGCCACTTGGTGGCAGGTCGTCGTATTCACCCTTGTCGTGACGCACATCACGATTGTTGCGGTCACGGTTTTTCTCCATCGCAGCCAAGCGCACCGCGGTCTGGATTTGCATCCGGCTGTCATGCACTTCTTCCGTTTCTGGCTCTGGATGACGACCGGCATGGTCACCAAGGAATGGGTCGCCATTCACCGCAAGCATCACGCCAAGTGCGAAAAGGAAGGCGATCCTCACTCGCCCATGCTGTTCGGCATCTGGAAGGTGCTGTTCCGCGGCGCGGAACTGTATCGCGAAGAATCGAACAACAAGGAAACCATGGCCAAGTTCGGCCACGGCACGCCTGACGACTGGCTCGAGCGCAACGTCTACAGCAAGCACAGCCTGTGGGGCGTGCTGTCCATGCTGGCTATCGACGTCGCCTTGTTCGGCGCGATGGGCGTGACGGTGTGGGCGGTGCAGATGGCCTGGATCCCCTTCTGGGCGGCCGGCGTCGTCAACGGTATCGGCCACTACTGGGGCTACCGCAACTACAACAGCCCGGACACCAGCACCAACGTGTTCCCGTGGGGCATCGTGATTGGCGGCGAAGAGCTGCACAACAACCACCACGCTCACGGCACGTCGGCCAAGTTCTCGGCCAAGTGGTACGAATTCGACATCGGCTGGTGCTACATCAACATCCTGAAGTTCTTCGGCCTGGCCAAGATCAAGAAGGTTGCCCCCAAGCTGAAGCTGGACGACACCCGCACGGGCATCGACCTGCGCACGCTGCAAGGCGTGATCACGCACCGCTACGAAGTCATGGCCCGCTATGCGGACGTGATCAAGAGCGCCGCTCGCGAAGAACTGAGCAAGCTGAAGGCCTCGCGCCAGGAAGGCAATGCTGAATGCGGCTATACCAAGCTGCATCAGGTGCGCCGCGCCATCCACCGCAACGAGGACATCCTCCAGCCTGAACAGCTTGCCGCCGTGGACAAGGCCATCGCCCAGAACAAGTCGCTGTCGACCCTGGTACAGATGCGCCGTGAACTTGGCCGCATCTGGGAAAGCTCCAGCGCCAGCAGCGAACAGCTCCTCCATGACTTGCAGGCCTGGTGCCAGCGCGCCCAGCAAAGCGGCATCGCCGGGCTCGAGCAATTTGCTCAACATCTGCGCCGCTACGCGGCATGATGCTAGAGAAGCTAAACCCTGAACAACGCGCCGCAGTAACGTTAGAACCGCAGCACGCCCTGGTCTTGGCCGGGGCGGGCAGCGGGAAGACCCGGGTACTCACTACCCGCATGGCCTGGCTGATTCAAACCGGCCAGGCTTCGCCTTTTGGGCTTCTGGCGGTCACGTTCACCAATAAGGCTGCCCGCGAAATGCTGGCGCGCATGTCGGCGATTCTGCCGATCGATACGCGCGGCCTCTGGATCGGGACCTTCCACGGCCTGTGCAACCGCATGCTGCGCGCGCATCACCGCGATGCCGGCCTGCCGCAAAGCTTCCAGATCCTGGACGTCACTGATCAGCTTGCCGCCATCAAGCGCCTGATGAAGGCGAACGGCGTCGACGACGAAAAGTACCCGCCGCGTGATGTGCAACGCTTCATCAACGGCGCCAAGGAAGAGGGCCTGCGCCCGCAGGACGTCGAAGCCTATGACGCCCATCGCCGCCGCCTGATCGAGATCTACCAGCTTTACGAAGCCCAATGCCAGCGCGAAGGCGTGGTCGACTTCGCCGAGCTGCTGCTGCGCGCCTACGAACTGCTGTCGCGCAATGCGCCGGTGCGCGAGCACTATCAGCGCCGGTTCCGCCACATTCTGGTCGACGAGTTCCAGGACACCAATACGCTGCAGTACAAGTGGCTGCGCTTGTTGGCAGGCGGCGGAGCGGCTATTTTCGCCGTGGGCGACGACGACCAATCCATCTACGCTTTCCGGGGCGCGAACGTCGGCAATATGTCCGACTTCGAGCGCGACTATGCGCATGGCACCGTGATCCGGCTGGAACAGAACTACCGTTCGTTCGGCCACATCCTGGATTCCGCCAATGCGCTGATCGGCCATAACAGCGGCCGGCTTGGCAAGAATTTGTGGACGGACCAGGGCGAAGGCGAGCCGGTTCGCGTCATCGAGCAACCGTCGGACGGCATGGAAGCTCAATGGATCGTGGACGAAATCCGTTCGCTGATCCATGACGGCAGCCTGCGCCGCGAGATCGCCGTGCTCTATCGCAGCAACGCGCAATCGCGCGTGCTGGAACACGCCATTTTCTCGGCCGGTATTCCCTACAAGGTCTACGGCGGCCTGCGCTTTTTCGAGCGCCAGGAAATCAAGCACGCGCTGGCGTACCTGCGGTTGATGGCCAACCCCAACGACGACACATCGTGGATGCGCGTCGTCAACTTCCCGACGCGCGGCATCGGTGCGCGCACGCTGGAACAATTGGCCGACGCAGCCCGCGCGCACGACACCAGCCTGTATGCGGCGGTGGCGCTGGTGGGCGGCAAGGGGGGCTCCAACCTGGCCCAGTTCGCCCAATTGATCCATCGCCTGATCGAAGAAACGCGCGACCTGCCGTTGCCGGAAATGGTCGAGCACATGCTCGAAGCCAGTGGCTTGAACGCCCATTACAAAGCCGAGCGCGAGGGCGCCGAGCGCCTCGAGAACTTGAACGAATTGATCACGGCCGCGGCCGTGTTTGCTTCCGAAGAGAACTACGACGGCATGCCTGCTGGCGTGGTGCCTGAACAGGCCACCTCGTCCACGCTGATGCCGGGAGTGGTCGACGCGCCCATCGTGGCCTCTGACGGCCTGACGCCGCTGGCGGGCTTCCTGTCGCATGCGGCGCTGGAAGCCGGCGATAACCAGGCCCAGCAAGGCCAGGACGCCGTCCAGCTGATGACGGTTCATGCCGCCAAGGGGCTGGAATTCGACGCCGTCTTCATTACCGGCCTGGAAGAGGGCCTGTTCCCGCACGAGAACAGCATCCTGGAACAGTCCGGGCTGGAAGAAGAGCGCCGCCTGATGTATGTGGCGATCACGCGCGCGCGGCAACGGCTGTACATCAGTCTTGCCCAAAGCCGAATGCTGCATGGCCAGACCCGCTATGCCATGCGGTCGCGATTCCTGGACGAGATCCCGGAAGAGCACCTGAAATGGTTGTCGCCCAAGGCCGGCCTGGCGCCGGTCAGCAGCACGGGCGCCGGCTGGGGCGGGGGCAACCGCGGCGACGCCTTTGGACGCAAGGCCACCAACACCATTGCGCCGCGTCAACCGCGCGGCATCGCAAGCGGTGTGACGGTGGGCGACAAGCAGTATCGTGTGGGTCAGGGCGTGCATCACGCGCGGTTTGGCGATGGCACGATTATTGGCTTGAGCGGGGCAGGACAGGACGCCCAGGCAGAAATCCAGTTCCGCGACGTCGGTGCCAAGACCTTGGCGCTGGGTATCGCCAAACTCGATATTGTTCAAGGTTAAACATGGCCCACAACGATTCTCCGAAAGCCGAGTTGGCGTCCCTGCGCGCCGAGGTCGATGAAATCGACCAGCAGATCATGCTGCTGCTGGGCGTGCGGTTCCGTTGCACGGACATGATCGGCGAACTGAAGACCAACCACGGCATGGACCTGGTGGACCCCGATCGGGAATCCCAGCAGGTGGAACGCATTCGCCGGTTGGCTGAAGAGGCGGGCGTGCCGCCCGCGTTGGCTGAAACCATCCTGCGCGAAGTGATCGACACCGTGGTCGACCACCATACCCGCCTGCGCGAGCGTCCGTACTCGTAATGCCAGGCTGGCGGCGCCCTGGGGCGCCGCCTTCCCTTTCCCTACAAGACCTTCATGAACGCCAATAAGGCGTCGATGTCGTCCGCGCTGAGATCCAGCGGCCGGATGTGCCTGGACTTCGGCGGCGCATAAGGATCCGGCGGATCGGCGGGCGCAGCGTCCCGGCCCATGCCCGCGTTGTACATCCGCAGCAACCCCTTCAGATCGGCAAACAGGCCGTTGTGCATCCACGGCCCTCCCTGCGAGACGTTGCGCAGGCTGGGCGTGCGAAATTTGCCCAGGTCGGCCGGGTCGCGGGTGATTTCGAAGCGTCCCAGATCCTGATTACGCCGGCCATAAAACGACAGGCCAATGTTGTGAAACTGGTGGTCCGTCAACATCGCGCCGCTATGGCAGTTCATGCAGCGTGCTTGCGTGCGGAACAGATGCATGCCCTGGAGTTCCCTATCGTTCAGGGCGGTCCGGTCTCCTCGGAGGAACGCGTCGAAGCGCGAGGCTTGCGGACGAAGGGTGGCGACATAGGCCGCCAGGGCGCGCGCCAACCGGTCGCTGTCGACGACGCTTCGGTTGGACATGGATGCGGGGGCCGAGTCCGACGCTGTGTCTTCCGCTGCCGGGCCGAACGCCTTCAAGAACTGCGTGGGATAGGGCGGCAAGCCCTGCAGGCGCGCGATGGCGCTCGCCAAGTCGTGATTCATCTCGCGGCTATCCTGTACCGGGCCCAGCACCTGCGCTTTCAGCGTGTCGGCGCGTCCGTCCCAGAACAGGCGGGGCGCGAAGGGCGACGCCAACAAGGAGGGCGACCGCCGCCTGCCCATCAGCCGGTCCTCTCCCAGCGCCAACGGACGGCCGTCGCTGAACGCGCGCTGTGGCATGTGGCAGGACGCGCAAGACACTTGCCCCTTGCGGGACAAGTGCGCATCGAAGAACAGCATCTGCCCCAGCGCCACGATCTCGGGTTTCCGGACATCGCGCGCCAGTTCATCGCGCCCGGCATTCGCCGCCATCCAGGACTGCGGCGGCGCGTCCACGGGCGGCACCGTGCTCCATTCCGTCCACGTGATACCGGGATCGATGGTCGGGGCCGGCCACCGAGCCGGGGGGGCGGCATAGCGCTCGCGCAGACAAACCATGTCCCAGGTATCGCCATCGCGGCATGCAGGGGCCGGGGCGCTATCGGCGGACGCCACGGGAATTGTGTCGGTGGCCAGCAGGATGGCGGTGGCCGCCCCGGCCAGGCAGCGGCGCAGGAAGGTGCGGCGCATCAGAAGCGATAGCTGGCTTGCACCCAGATCTCGCGGCCGACCTGGTAGGTGCTTCGGTTGGTCGTCAGGTTCGGGTTGGTGGCTGTGATGGCCGGCGTCTTGTTCAACACGTTCAACACGTCCAGCGTGAAGGCGACGTTGCGAGCGAAGGTGGGCTCCCAGATCAGGCGCGTGTCCCAGGTCCAGTACGAGGCAAGGCGGGCGCTGCGGTAGCTTTGCAGCGATTCGGGGCGCGGACCGTAACCCACATAGACGGAGGTCATGCGCGAGCTGCGCCACTGGAGGCTGTTGTCCCAAGTCAGTCCGGCTCTGGGCCAGATGCCCGTCAAGGAAAGCGAGGCCTTCCTGGGTTGATGGAACGACGTAGGCGGAAGATCGATGGCACGCACGCGCTCGCCGTCGTAAAGAATGTACTCATCCGGGTCGCGGGCCGCGCCCTCATAGCCTTCGACCAAGTCCGCGTTGACCTTCCGTTTTTGATAGCTCCAGTCAGCGCGCGCGGTCCAACGGGTCTCCATCAGATGCCAAGGTTCCAGCGTCCGCAACGTCAGGCTGAGAGTGTCCGTGGTGGACTGGCCATCGTTGAGATAGCGATAACCCTGGACGCTGTTGCCTGCCTTGCTGACCTGATCGCGCCCATTGCGATGCACGTATGCCGCCGTCCCTTCGACGCTGCCCATTCGCTGCCTGACCGACAGGGCCCATTCGTCGTCGTAAGGGGTGCGCAACCCTTCGTAGGACACGTAGTAGGGCTTGGATCCGTCCGCCACCGGATTGCCGTTGCGGTCCAATACCTGGCGCCTGAGGGTGTTGATGCGTTCTTCCAGGGCGATGTTCAGCACGTCCGAGCCGTAGTAACGCGCCCAACCGCCGCTGATCACGGTATTGCCGTTGCCGAACGCGTCCCAGTCCAGGCGGGTGCGCGGCGACAGGTTGGCGTTGCCCAGGAAGGTCTCACGGTCATAGCGCAGCGCGCCGGTAAAGGCCACCCGGCCCAGCTCCACGCGGTCCGA
>Ga0308157_10004781_pt1 | contig 17614 bp, 10 predicted proteins | sample PhyBR1_FD_201035 | JGI IMG/M metagenome (GOLD analysis project Ga0308157, IMG submission 201035) | Phyllosphere microbial communities from UC Gill Tract Community Farm, Albany, California, United States - DLSLB.R1 | ecosystem: Host-associated > Plants > Phyllosphere > Unclassified | place: USA...
ATCCTGAGCCAGGATCAAACTCTTCATCGTATATTTTAATATTATATTATCGATGCCTTTACTGTCGGTTCTTTTTCGAATCTCTCGATTCCATTACTCTTATTCTATTTTGCTTTAGCATCTCTGCCAAAGCGGCTGTCAATTCAATATGTCTACGAACGTGTCTTTTTCTGTCTTCGCTTGTGTTTCAAAGCGGGTGCAAAACTAAAACTTCTTTTTGTTTCTCGCAAGAAAAACTTGAGATTTTTTTTGAAGCTTTTTTTTCGCCTCATCTTCTCAATTTTTCTGCCAGTACTTCAAGGAACTTTCCGTGTTTTGCGGGGTGCAAAGATAGTCAGTTTATCAATATCTACAAGACTTTTCATGATTTTTTTTCAATATTTTTAATACTTTTTTTATAACCCACTGATAACACATTACTTAAAAATTAAAACATAATGGTATTTTTCTTTCAAATGCGATTTTTCACTAAAAAACATCCGATTAAACAATATCGAGATAGAAATTTAAAGTTTAAAAAATTGCAATTTAAATATCCTTAAATATATCTTCAGAGAAAAATGGCATACCTATTAAATTTAAAAAATTAAAAAAACTCTAAGAACACAACTACAGAGGCTCTATAGATACAAAAATCAAAGTGAAATTGGTTTCACTGAAATCTTTGGATAAATTTCATCATATCCCCAATTGTTTGTATCTCTTCTTTTTGGGTATCCCCTAGAACTTTCATCTTCTCAATATGCAACAAACTGTTTAGCATCGCTTTCTGAAGCCCATTTAAAGGATCACCACTAGTGTCTGGTTCAGGGAGTAATTCTTTTAAGCTCATATCTGATGGAATATCAGGCCAATCTGCCCTTTTCTGATTAGAAAAAACTTCTGTAAATGGTAAAACCTGAGGATCCTTGTCCCGATCAGTCAGTGGATCCATCCCCCACTTCTGGCAAACAGTTTTTATGAATGACGCGTGTTCAAACTGTCCATTGATTATTGTTCTTGGCTGAATGTAAGAAGATATCATTATCATAGGGACGCGAACACCAAGACGGTCAAAAGTGAAATCGCACTCTCCTTTCATACCCGCGGTAGGCGGTACTGTTTCTGGCGGAGCCACGTGATCATAGCAACCGCCATGTTCATCATGAGTAATAATGAAAAGTATCTTATCTCGTTTTGGACTATTTTTGATAGCATTATATACTTCCCTTATCAGCTCATCTCCCAATTTTACCGTCCCAATAGCCAACTCATGGTTCACTGCTGATGGATGCTGGTCATTGTGCTTATGGAGAAACTGAGGCTCTACAAATGAGTATTGTGGCAGAGTTCCAAACTCCAAATCAAAGAAAAAGTCAAGATGGCCATGCGTATTGTCTTTTCCTTCCCCAGTCCCATTTACAATATAGGTAAGACTTAGAGGTGCAATAGGTGAATACACCTTCCATGAAACATTATTATCATTCATACGGTCAAAAATAGTAGGCAGTGACCAGACATCCTTTATCCATGAATCCATATCATGCAGATCACCTTCAATACCAGGAAAACCTGTCCCATCTTCACCAAGGGGGTTAATAACTTTACCCGCTGAACTCGCAGCATGCCAGAATGCTCGATTGCAATAGGTCTGGCTTGGCACCGAACAATACCAATGGTCAAAAACCGCAAACTCTTTCGCTAAAGTTGCCATGGCTGGAATCTGGTCAGGCTCAAAACATTGCATGATTACTTCATACTGTTCATATGTTGGATTCTCAATATTATAGGTTGACCTAAGTGTATTTTCATAATCATTGACAAAGCCATTCATGCTGGGTGCAGTCGTCGAAGCTGGTAGATTATAAGGTGCCGTCATTTTATCATCAGCCTTTCCAATATTGCTCTCAGGAATGATTACATTGAAAAGCTGAGTATTGACATGTGGATATTCCTCGCCTGGATCTGGATATGGCATCGAGTAGTCAGCCGCACGTGAAGGAGAGACACTTGTCTTCCCAGGATCGCTGCTGGCTCTCGTCGGAATAGGATTTGCATAATCAGTATTCGGGTTATAAAGCCCATCAAAAGACTTTTCTTGTGGTATCTCATCGTTCTTGTAGAGATAGCCTAATAGATTGTCGAAAGAACGGTTTTCAAGCATAAGAACCACAATATGCTCAAAACTTTCTAGTCCATCAAATTGGTTTGGGTTTTCCATTTTCTAACTGTTTATATTTTACTAAATATAAGTAAATTACGACAATTAAAATCAGATCCATACAAGTAGTTTTTCTCATTTTATAAAAATTAAAGCTTGACGGACAGGCTTAGCAAGTTAGCTCTCTCTGCATGCACAGCATTTTCTACTTTTTACTTCCCGATGCAAAATCAGCAATCCTTTTTTTAATATGGATTCAGCAATGGCAAGGTATAAATAAGATACAGGGATTTACAATTTAAAATCTTATAAAAACATCATTTATAATCTGGCTGTTATTGTAATAAATAACTAGTTTTTCAAAAGAACATTTAACCTTAGTAGTTGAAATAAATATAATAAAAAAGAGACCGAATTTCTTTCCATAATAATTCGTCAGTCCTAGGTTAATATCAAAATATTAGGCGCAGAATGTTCATTTAAATTTTAAAACCAAATAAAACACTGCATAAAGAATGTCTTGAAATTTAAGCTTGAGTCATTACTAGAAAATACAATATTTCGATCTTCCATTAAAGGGTCAAAATCAAATAAAAAAAACAATCTTCAACTAACTAACTAACTAACTAACTAACTAACTAACTAACTAACTAACTAACTAACTAACTAACTAACTAACTAACTAAGGCAGCTTGACGCAACTTGACGTAGCAAACTGAACTTTGCACCAGAAAATCTATTTCATATCAATAATATTATGCCCCTATGTTGGATTCTAGATCATTTAAGACAACATTAAAACAAAAAAGGTGAGCAGACACTGCTCATCTCTAAATTATTATTCACCGATATTTATTTTATTCCAAGATCTTAGCAGTCTAAATTTCCATATCGCCAACTTTGAATCACTGCCCAAATTTCCCTGAAAATCCATTCAATTCCAAAAGGTCGGGAATCAAAAATTCCTTATTGCTAACTTTGAAGCATTACCGGTCTTCTTCCAGCTGTTGTGCAGCTGCAAGTAGGGTATCTCTTATTTTATGGAACAGACTTCTTATCATTTCTTTATCTTTATCCTCACTGCTGATCTGCTCCAAAACTTTAATATCCTCAATAATGCTAAAAATCCCCATGCTTTCAATGCTTGGCCTGATCTTATGCATTATCTGGCTCAGAGCTGGAAAATCACCTGAAGATATCGCTTTTTCCGCATTTGGAACCACCTCTTGGATCTGATCAATAAAAACTCTAACCATCTTTTCAATAAACTCAGCATTTCCCCTGCTTATGGATTCCAAATTTTTAAGGGTATAGAGTTTCTCATTTTCTCGCGGTCCCAAACCGCCGGCAATGCCTTCCTGCCGAACTATGTGCCTAGAAATAGTTTCAATCAGGTCAAACTCTTCAAAAGGCTTGGTAATGTAATCGTTCATTCCCGCACTTCTGCATCTGTAGACTTCGCTTTTGAAAGCGCTGGCGGTAAGGGCAATCACCGGTGTCTGCAGCTTCAATTCTTCCCTTATTTTTACTGTTGCCTCAATGCCATCCATTTCGGGCATCTGAACATCCATCAATATAATATCGAAACTTTTATTTTTCAAAATTTCCAAGGCCTCCAGTCCATCAGCAGCTTCAGTGACAATGCAGTCAAAGTACTTCAGTGAATTGATGACAACCATCCTGTTGATGACATTGTCTTCAACCAGCAGAACGCTTATGCCGGAAATGTCGACATTGATTTCATTTTCGGCCTTTCTTATGGCATTGATATTCCCCTTTTCCAAATCAATTACAAAACTGATCTCTGTGCCTTCCCCCTTTTTGCTTTTAACCTTAATTTCGCCTTTCATGAGCTGAATCAGCTCTTTTGTAATGGCCATTCCCAGTCCGGTTCCGCCAAATTTCCGGTTAGCCGCTTTGTCTTCTTGAGAGAATTTATTGAATATTTTCTCTGCAAAACTCTGTTCCATTCCTATTCCCGTATCGATTACCACTATTTCCAGGCTTTGAAAATTTTCAGCATCCTTCAGCACTTCGCATTTTAGGGTTATTCCTCCTCTGCTGGTAAATTTTAAGGAGTTTCCGATCAGGTTAAACAGTATCTGCTCCAGCCTTAATATATCGCCTTTGAGTATTTTGTGGACATCTTTGGAAATCTGCCTGCTTAACTTCAGCCCCTTTTTCTTTGCCAATGGCCCAAGCACATTGACAACATTTGCGATCACCTTCTCAAAAACAAAGTCTTCTATTTCCAGAGACATCTCGCCTGCTTCGATTTTTGAGATATCAAGAATATTGTTTATGATAGACAGCAGATGTTTGGATGCTACAGCGCTGTTTTCTACATATTTTTTCTGCAGATCAGTCAGCGGCTGCCTTTGTAGCTCTCTCAAAAAGCCGATTATGCCATTAAGCGGCGTTCTTATTTCATGGCTCATATTGGCTAAAAAAGCCTCTTTAGCCTTTGAGGCGCGTTCGGCCTTCATTTTTTCCTTCTCAAGTTCAATCTCCATCTGCTTCTGCTCGGTAATATCCAAATGAATGCCGATTGATCCAACCAGATTCCCTTTATCATCGTAATTTGGCGCTCCACCTATTGCCCACCACCTGAGCTCTCCTCCTTTATTTCTGACTGGCATCTGATAAACATCCGATACGCCTTTTTCCCTTAATTTTTTTTTAGCTTCCAATTTTTCTATATTATCGCCGAATGCAAAAGTTTCGGAAGCCCTTAAGCCGATTAGTTCCTTGCCTTTAAACCCTGATATATCGGCAAAACTTTGATTGGCATATCTGATCACGTCATCATTATCGACTTCTATCAGCCCCAGATTCATATTGGCTATAATATTTCGATACTTCTCCTCTTGAAGCTTTAATTTGGATTCCGTTTTTTTCCTTTCAGAAATATCCTGCATGAAAGAGCAGAAGAAAACCTCCCCGTTCTGTTCTAAGGGTATTATCGAAACTTCCACGGGAAACTCATATCCGGCCTTATGTAATGCGGGAAGCTCAATCTGTTTATTTAAGACGGGGCCATCACCTGCTGCGAGATAACGCTTTAAGCCTCTCGCATGCTCTTGGCTGTGCCGTTTAGGTATTATGGTATCATTTAATGTTTTACCTAAAACCTCTTCCTTCCCCCATCCAAAAATAATCTCTGCCTGGCTGTTCCAAAAAGTTATTTTTCCCGATGTATCAATGGTCACTATCGCATTGAGCGACGAGTTCATGATAATGCGGTTGCGCTCCTCGCTCTGTTTGAGCAGATTTTTGCTCTTTGTACTCTGCGTCACATCGTTGGATTTCCAGAGATCGCCAATGCATTCATTCTCCATCATTATGGGTATGTAATCGCGCTCGAAAAAGCGGTTGTCCACTGTTTCAAGTATTTCTCCGGTGACAATTTCTTTACGAAGCAAAATTTCATCTATCCTCCTTCTGTAGGCTTCTGCGTCTTTAAACAGCAGCTGGGCATCATCTATATATTCACTGGACTTTTTCCCAATCATTTCATCAGGCAGAGCCTTAATGCCGCGCATATCGCATAAATGCTGGTTAACAAACAAAATGGTGCCGCTGCTGTCCTCAACTAAAATTCCCGACTGCAGGTTTTCCAATAATGCCTTTAAAAACTGTGCGGTCTGCACTAATTTTTTCTCCGTTTCCTTCCTTTTTGCGATCTCCTCACCTAAATATTTTGAAATAAAAAGAAGATCGTTCTTCTCATCTTCTTTAATAGATACATACCTCTGGTCCAGCTCATTTAGGCTTTTATACAAATTTAGAATTGACAGCTGTTTTAAATTGTACTCATTTCTTAAATTCTGATGCACCTCGTTATACTCCTTTTCGCTTTCCTGGAAAGAATGATCCATTAGGTCCTTATCCCTTTCGAAAGATAAATACGAATCATTAACCGACTTTATAAAAGATTGGAAAGATGGATTGTCCTGCAGCTCGGCAGGCAGATTTTTATTTATCTGCCTCTGCAAAAGTTTATGAAGCTCCATAGCTAATTCATTTCATTAATGCAGGTTATGGTCATGGTCTGATTATGCAGTATGCAGTCTCCAAATGGCTTTAAGGGAGAAATTTCCCCATACGAATAAAATCCTGCAATAGCAGTATTGCCAAAAATCTCTGACACCGCTTCAACTTCTTCATCGATTCTGGATCCCAAAATTAATTTTCTGCCGACGCAGCTGATTAAAAGAGCCAGCTTAGGATTAAAGCTATTAACCTGCAGACAGGACAAAGCGGCTTCACTTGCCGCATCTATAAGGCGGTCAAAATTAGCTTTCATGAACCGCACCCTGCTGCCTGTCGGAACATCGCCCGCAAAAGTCATGGTTTGATTTTTCTCATCTATTGACAGGATGGTTCTAACAATAGGCTCATCTGTCCCGTCAATTTTAATTGACAGTGGAAAAAGAAGTGCCGAACCCGGCAATTCTTCAGCATATTTCCCTAAATAAATTTTGTAGAGATCCAATACGTTTCTCCCGTCGATTTCATATAGAACATTCCCTTCCGCTTTTGTAACCAGCCTCTCGAGCCCGAAGCTTTCCCATCCCCCTAATGAGCCATGTGAAACCAAGAGTTTCTCGCCATAGAATCCGATGGCTATTATCTTACCCTGTTCCGGCATTCTATTCAACCCGACGATTGTTTTTTCAAATTTTGCTCCATCGCCAGCCAGACCGCCTACAATTAGCACCTGCTCTTCTTTCACCGAATTCATTCCGTTTGCCAGCTCGCTCCCATTCACCTTTCCTCCATCGGAAAGTATGAGAACCAATTTTAAACGATTCTGGCTAAACTTCCTTATCAGCGAAGAGCCTGCCTGATAACTATTCTCAAAATCTGCTATATCAACTTCGCAGGTCTTAATTTGAGTCGAAGAAAATTTAATTGCTGTGAGGCTTATGGTATTGTCCAGCACTTCGTTCCCATAAATTTCACCGGCTGAAGAGCATAAGACCAATTCTGAAGATGGGAATCTCTTCCTCAACTGGGTGAAAATTTTGCCATCTGCCAATAAATCCCTTGAGCCAAAGCCTAAAACCAGGTCGCACTCAGCGAAATCTAAATTATCATTATTGAATTCTTTCTTGAAAGAATTGTCTTCAAATAAAATGGCAGCTGTTTTCATTTAAATCACTTTTTTAGTTTGACTGATTTGAATTAAATTATAAATCTCTTCAAGGCCGTTTTAGCATATTACTGCTTTTTCAGCCTATCAAGCATAATTTTCGAAGCAGGCTCCTTTTAGCGCCTTATTTTTAGACAGGAAAAGATCCGTTTTCATTTCTGCCGCCAAAAAGTGAGCCTTCAGCAGTAGCGGCGTCTTTTTATACATTGAGCAGGGCCAAATCTATAGCCAACTTAAGTTCTCCGGCATTTCCTGAAATATATATTCGAATATTTTTCTTTATCTATAGTTTCTCAAAAAAAAGAAGCATCTTCAAAAAAAAAAAACAAACACATTCACCTTCAGTTATTTATATTTTCGCCACACTAAAATACAAAAAAATCCTACATGTTTACCACTTAAACGAAAAATATTGCATTTCATCGAGGTTTTATAAGATCTTAAACATAAATCAAGAAAAATTGGCGAATCATTTTTTATAAGGTAAAACTTCATTATTATCAAAATGAGAAATAAAAAAAGCCTATCTTCAAAAAGGATAAGCCTTTTACCTTGCAGCGTGAATTGGACTTAAACCACCTCGCACCAATCTTAATAAACCATCTGCAATCAAATAGCTGTAAAAATATATCTGCCGGTAAAATCAACCGCACTCTTTTCCCAACTCCCCCTTCGCCAGCCAAAACCAAAATAAAACAATCTTAAAAGAAGAAGAAGAGAAGAGTAAAGAAAAAAAACCTAATAAAACAAAAACAATCTAAAAGAAGAAAGAAAGAAAGAAAGAAAGAAAGAAAGAAAATAATGCTACTCCAATTGCATCAGAATGAGGAAAACCGTAAAAATTATCCTAAACTTTTCTTTTTATTTGCTGTGGCAATAATGCTCACACTACAAATAATCAACCCAATACAATCTATAAAATTGAAGAAAATTACCAGACCCCCTTGTAAAGAGTCATCGCATTGAATCCAGGAATAAAACGCTTCCTAGAAATTTTAATATTAGAATCTGCAATCCTGCTTAATCAAAAAACAAATCATGCAACAAGCGCATTTATTTTCTATTTAAAAAAATAGAATATAACTATAATGCCTCTTTTTCAAAAAACCAATAACTATTAATGAGACAAACCATTCTATTATTATGTTGCTTTCTTTTTTTATCAAATATTTTACAGGCACAAACATCAGGCACAGTTAAAGGATATGCCATAGATACCATAAACAATTCGCCTTTATCAAAAGCATCAATCTCTCTGTTAAGAGCACAGGATTCCATTTTACTAAAATTTACCAGAGCCAAAGAAAATGGCTATTTTGAGCTGCATAATATTAAAGCAGGTAAGTTTATTCTGCTCGTTTCTTATCCTAAATATGCTGATTTTGTAGATCAATTTTCTCTTGATTCAACAAAGCTAACCAAAGATTACGGTAAGATCAATTTGGCTGATAAAGGCAGACTGCTATCAGAAATCATCATAAAAGGCAATAGGGCTGCTATGAAAATCAAAGGAGATACGTTAGAATTTGATCCAAAAGCATTTAAAATAGAGCCTAATGCAAAAGTGGAAGATTTGATAAAACAATTTCCAGGAATACAAATTGATAAGGACGGAAAAATAACCGCTCAGGGCGAAACTGTAACCAAAGTTTTGGTTGATGGTGAAGAATTTTTTGGAGATGATCCCACTTTAGTTACAAAAAATCTGCGTGCAGATATGGTTGATAAAGTGCAATTGTACGACAAAAAAAGTGATCAAGCCGCTTTTACTGGAATTGATGATGGCCAGAAAACCAAAACGCTAAATGTAAAGCTTAAAGAAGACAAAAAGAATGGTCATTTTGGGAAAGTAGAACTCGGAGGAGGAACTGATAATTTTTACAAAGGCCAGGCTATGTTTAATAAGTTTTGGGATAAGAAAAAATTAGCCGCTTATGGTATTTTAGGTAACACCGGACAAGTTGGATTAGGATGGGGAGACAAAGACAAATATGGCCAAAACAGTTATCAAGTAACTGATGACGGCGGTATTTATTTTACAAACAATGGAAATGATGAGTTTGATAGTTGGGACGGACAATTTAATGGTGAAGGAATTCCAGTAGTTCAAACTGGGGGAATACATTTTGACAATAAATGGAACAGCGATAAAGAATCTATCAATGCAAATTATAAAATTGGCGATATTAAACTTTCAGGAAACCGCAATGATATTAACCAGCAAAATTTAAGCTCTAGCAGCATTTATAATACTTCGGACAAGAGTTTTGAGAAAAACATGACTAAAAACAAGCTTGATCTGACTTATGAAATTAAAATTGATACCACATTAACTTTAAAATTAAATGTAGACGGTTTATTTAAAAATAGCAACTCAAGTGAAGCAGAAATGCGAAAAGGTACTGACGAACAAGGTAACCAATTGAACAATTTGAAACAGAGAACTACAAACGATGTTGATGATAAAGCATTTAATATAAATACTTTATTAACCAAAAGACTTAAAAAGACAGGCCGAACATTATCGCTTAATTTAAACCAATCAAGTACAGATAGCAAAAGTAATGGATACCTAAATTCTAGGGCTGAATTTTTTACACCATCTATAATTAATCCCGACAGTACCAAAGTAGTCGATCAAAACAAAGTCAATACTATTAGCAATAGAGCTTTTAAATCAAATTTAATCTATACCGAACCTTTATCCAAAAGCCTATCTTTAATTCTTAATTATGGATTCAACATCAGTAACGGAAAAGCTGATCGTAAATCTTTTAATCAATCTCCAGATGGCGATTATAATGTTTTGGATTCCATCTTTAGTAATAACTATGAATTAGACCAAACGATAAACCAACTTGGAGCGATTTTTAATTACAAAAAAAATAAAACTGTTTTCTCTTTTGGCTCTAAATTTAGTGGAGTAAACTTTAAACAATATGATGTTTATACAGATAGTTATTTTAAGCAAAAATTTGTCAACTATATGCCTCAGATAAGCTATCAATATAATTTTAAACAAAGAGAATCATTACGCCTATCTTATAATGGAAACACCGAACAGCCTACATTGGATCAGTTGCAGCCTATCCGAAACAATCAAAATCAATTAAATACAATTGTGGGTAATCCAAATTTAGATCCTTCTTTTAAAAATATTTTTAGAGGTAGCTATTACTCCTATAAAGTGCTCACCAATCAATATTTTTCGATTAGTGGATCATATAATTTTACGCTAAATCCAATAATAAGTAATGTGGTTACAAATGATAGAGGAGAAAGCATATCAAAATTTGTAAACCTAGAAAACAAAGCAGCAACTAGTTATTATTTGAACAGTAATTTTGGCAAAACAGTCAAAGCCATAGACATGACAGCAGGAATTGGCTTAAGCGCCAACAAAAATGTAAACTATAACTATATCAATACGAAACTGAATCAAACTAAAAATTCAACTTATTCCTTTAATTTAAACTTATCAAAGTATAAAGAAAAAAAATATAATTTTAATACTAGTTTCGGGCCTACTTACAACGTTGCTGATGCAAGCATCAACGAAAATAGCGATAGTAATGGCTGGGGTTTTAATGGAAATTTCTGGACCAGTATAGAATTACCTTTCAAACTAGAAATTAGTACAGATGGCAATTATCAATATAATGGAAAAACGCAAGTGATTCAGGAAACTTTTGAACGTTTTATTTGGAACGCATCTATCACCAAAAAATTCTTAAAATCAGATAATTTAAAAGTTTCTATAACTGGAAGAGATCTTTTGAACCAAAATGTAGGATTTAATCGTTCGGCTTACAATGGAAACATCAGCCAAAGTACTTATACCACTATCCAAAGATATTTTATGTTCTCTGTAAGCTGGGACTTCAGCAAAATGGGCGGAGGAGAAATTAAACAAAACTAAAACCATGAAAACAATAATAAATCACATCTTAATTTTAATAATTGCATTGGCTGGCTGTAATACTTTTGCACAAAATGATCACTTTGTTGAAAACGGCGTAATCGAATATGAGAAAAAATCGAATATGTATGCTTTGATTACAAAAAAAATAAAAGGAGAAACTGACGGTTACTATCAAGCTGCTTTTGATAGCTATAAAAAAAACAATCCACAATTTAAAACAACAAAAAGTATTCTCAGTTTTTCAAAAAACAAGAGTTTATACAAATGGGACGAAACAAATCAATCAGCAACCAACCATTGGATTGCTGATGATGCAATGGCTAATTTAAAAAATGTTATCGCCACAGATCTTGATACGCAAACCAGCATTACACAAAAAAATGTATACGATGATTTATACCTAGTTAAAGACAGCTTGCGCAAAATTGATTGGAAAATTACCGATGAAACCAGAGAAATTGCAGGTTACGAATGCCGCAGAGCAAATGCTATAGTTCTCGATTCTGTTTATGTTGTTGCTTATTACACAATTCAGATTCCATTCTCAGGAGGCCCTGAATCTTTCACAGGACTGCCCGGAACAATTTTAGGCATGGCTCTGCCGCATGAAAACATGACATGGTTTGCCACAAAAGTTACTGAAATTCCAGTTTCCGACAAAGATTTAGCTCCGCCAGTTAAGGGCAAACCTACTGACAATAAAGGGCTAAACAAAATACTTATGGATGCTTTGAAAGACTGGGGAAAATGGGCAAAAAAAACATTGCAGGCCTACTCTCTATAAATAGCTATAAAAACTTATTTCTTATATAAAAACTAATCTAAGTAGTTCTTGAGGCTTCAAATCACTTTGAAGCTTTTTGTTTTTAACAAGAGTAGAACTCCATACATCGTCCATAAAAATAGCATCCTATCGATTTTACCCTAATAAATCCTCATCAATCACATAACAATAACCCCATCAGCCCATTCAAATAAACGTCCCTTTTCACCATCTCTCAATATCAAAATAAAACAATCTGAGAAAAAGAAACACACACATAACTAACTGACCTACTGTAGAAAGAAAAGTTAAATTTTAAAAAAAATCGTCATGAAATTTGGTTTGCATCACAAACTACTTTACATTTACAAAGTAAATTATCATCTTCTATATGGAAAAAGAAATCAAATTGACACCGCAACAGAGTTTGAAGCTGATTACAGAAGTAATCAATCAAACTAAAGAGAACATCAAATCGCATAGCTTTATATTTTTGCTTTGGGGTTGGACTTTGGCTACGGCAAGTATTCTTCAATTTTTGATTCAAACGAAAACTGGTTTTAAATACTACTTTTTGCCATTCCCCATTTTGGTTGCCATTGCATTGCTAGTGACAATTAATTATAACCGAAATAAAACATCGGAAACCCATTTGAATTTTTTCCTTAAAAAACTTTGGATGGCTCTGGCTTTTGGATTTATTGCCATAGTATTTGTAAGTGTTTATCAAAAAATTCAACCCTTTACCTATACACTGATATTAGCTGGAATTGGCACAACAGTTTCGGGAATGGCAATGAAATTTAAACCGTTGCTATTTGGTGGCCTCTGTTTTCTTATTGCATCTATCTGCTGTGTTTTTATTACGGATGAATTCAAAGTTCTCCTTCACGGTTTTGCAATTATTGCAGGTTATTTAATTCCGGGATATATACTTAAAAATTCAAAATCATAATCGGATGGCGGAGACTTTTGAGGAATTAGATCCTGTTTTGAATGCACCTGTCCGTTTGGCTATTGTTTCTGCTCTTGTAAAAATGAAACAAGCCGATTTTGGCTATCTGCAGGAGATAACGAAAACAACACAAGGCAATTTAAGCCATCAGATAAAGAAACTAAATGAAGCAAAATATATTGAAATAGAAAAAACATTTAAAGGAAACTATCCGCAAACAATTTGCAAACTGACAAAAACAGGGAAAAATGCCTTTGAAAATTACGTAGAAGCAATAAAAAAATATTTGCATCTCTAATTTTTTTGTCTTTTTAGTTTGCAATACAAACTAGAATTATTTACAAACCAAAATAATTTATTCATTATGAAAACAATAAACAAAGCATTTCTCACGCTGCTCTTTTTAAACTGTATAGGAAACGTAAACGCACAAGAAAAAACAACTGATAAAATGGAAACAAAAAAAATAGCATACGCAGACAAAATATTGCTTCATATGCACCCAGAAAAGTTCTTGAATTTTTTACCAAATTTAAATGATGGACAAATTGCACAGCTATACGGCATGTCACTACAAGAATATCAATCAGCTAAAAAAGTTTATGACGGACAGGCCCAAAATGCAGCATCTGAACTTTTGGCAAATTCAGACTTTACATTTAAAATTGATAAGCTTCCTTTTAAGAAAAATCAAACTGTTTTGGTAATTGGTGAAAGTACTGCAGATGCTTTAAACTCTTGGGTTTATATCTTGCAATATCTTTTAAATCAAAGACGTCCACAAGACAATATTCGAATAGTTAATGCTGCGATTTCAGGACAAACCACTACAGAAGCTCTTCGCAAAATAACAGCACAAGCAAAATTAGGTCCCGATTGGGTAATTTGCCATTTGGGCACAAATGACTGCATGCGTTACGGAAGCCAAAAAACAACCGTTTCTTTAACAGAGACAATTGCGAACCTGAATGCTATAAAAGAAATAATTAATAAAGACGCAAAAGCAAATATTGTATGGCTTACCCCTGTACCAATTGACGAGAAAAGAGCAGAAAATTTTCAGCCATTCAAAACTCAACAGTTGAGCTTAAAAAATTCAGATTTAAATGAAATTAGCAAATATCTGAAAGCTTTACCAGAACCTACAATTGATGTAACAGAAGAATTTGGAAATCCTGTAAATCCTGAATTCGTTCAGTATGACGGCATACACCTTACTATTGATGGGCAAAAAGCAATAGTAGAATCTTTAATTAATAAACTATCAAACATAAAATAGCATGAAAACGAAATTGACAAACCCGATTTTAATTGCCTGCATCATCTTTTTAAGCATAAGTGCATCAGCAGGACTTTATGAACATTTATTTGGTATTCCAGAAATGCTAAAAAGCCCGTCAGCAATGATAGCCAAAAGCAATAACAGCTTGGGACAAGCCATAAAATTTTGGATACCCGTTCATATTTTGATCTTACTTACAATCGTATCATCACTAATTTTTAATTGGAAAATCCCAACTCGAAAAAAATTAGTCTTATCGGCATTCATCTGCTATATGTATATCACTATAATAAGCATATTCTTTGCAAAAAAATTGGAAGCTTTTAAAAGTATCGCAGACAATATTGACTTTCAAAAGCAGACTAGTCTTTGGATAACAGTTTCGTGGCACAGACCAATTTTGATGATAATAATTGAAATACTATTACTTATAGCACTTTCACGTCCTGTACTATACAGACAAACATGATAGGGAAAGAAAGAGCAATGAACCGTTAAGAAGAGTTTTGTAGAATTGGAACAAAAGCACCACATTTAAACATTGGTTATTCTAATTCACATTTGTAGTTTATTTAAAATTATACCTTGAAAACCCGCTCTTCTAAAAGTTATTATGGAAAACTGTCCAAATGTCTCCTGACTTCAAATCTAAATACAAAGACATTTTTTTTGCTTGCATCTCAGAACCCGAATTACAAATCTGAACAAAACAACACCTAAATATTCCAAAAAACAATTGAATAAAAAAACAGCTAAAATGTTAATTACCAACATTTTAGCTATTTTATTTATTTGTTTTTATTTTGTGTTTCTTTGCGCCCTTCTACTTGCCGATGCAGAAATTAACTTTTCTTGTTTAATAAGGCTTAAACAATGTCGAGGTACAAATAAGGTACAAATTTTTACATAGAAAAATATTACAAAAAAAAAAAACTTCTATGGAAAATTATTTCATAGCGTAAAAAGAACTTATTAACTTAGTAGTTGCGTCAAATTTAAAAAAATATTTATAACTGTTTTTAAAATTCACTAAAAACTAAGCAGTTAATGACTCTTATGATTGTTATTTGAAAATCATATTCTGCAGAATTTTAATAAATGATGCTTTTATTTCTAACATCTTTACTATTTACCATCCAAAATTTCGCCACAATTTAAAGATTGAAAAATCACCTCAGGCCTATTTTGCTCTTAGTAAGATTTTTTTAATTTTTTCTAAGTATTTTATTTTCGAAAAACTAAGATAGCATAGCCATAGTCACTTTAATTTATAAGCAACCAAAAAAATGGAGTCCCCTCCAAAAATGCTATATAAAATATCGAAATAAATTTATTCTAATCTGGGTGCAGAATCGGTGCAATTATATTTAACATTGACTTAAAATACAAGTATAAAACCATTTTAATACAGAAGTTCCAATCATTACTACATCAAAAATTGTAATAACAATTAGTAATCAGAGATTTGTGCCAAAATCGTGGCACTTGGTAGTTGGAGCGTATGCTTTTTCTACCACAAAAAATTATGGCGTTTCTTAAAGATATTTCACTATTTTAAGTTTTGTGGCAGAATCGTGGTATGTAATTTATTGTTTCTTGACTACCAAAAATTAACAAACTTTACAAGATTTTCTAAAATAATAAGCCCCAATATTGAAAGTAGACTATAAAAAGTAAAATGGAAAATAAAATGGTAAAAATGATTGCAGAATTGAATATCTTTCTCATATTTATAAAAAAATAGAATGTTGTAATACTTGCCGATGAAATATAAATCCATTGCATTAAATATATATATCTAAATTTGGCAGGTATTCCAAAGGCCAATATATAAAAATTCTGATTTGCAGCATTATTTATCGCTAAAATAAATGCTATTATGGTACTAAGTCCTAAGACAGAAGTCAAAATAATAAGAAAACCCATAATTTTATTAATTTTACAATAATTTACTTTTTTTACAAATAAATAAGTAAAACAAAAAATGGCAAAAATTAAAACTATTGATGCTATAAATAATGGTGCAAAGAATAAAAAATTAAAATTATTAAGGCTTTTTGCGAAATTTGAAATTCCTTTACTTAAAAATATATCAGTAATAAAATTAATTTTTCTATTTGACTGAAATTCATCTAATCCTGGCTTGACATTTGGGTTTTGTATAAAATCATAAGCAATTTTGTTCCCCAATAAGGTAAAACTTGAACCATGTGCATAGGTTGGTCCAGTAATTAAAAAAGCTTTTTTAAAGAGTTTTGCTGTTGCTTGCCCATTTGAAAGAGGTGTAATGGGATCAAACTTACCTGAAAAAACCATTACGGGCAAATCAACTGATGGTAAATTCGACAAAACATTTCTTTTTTTTTCATTTTTTGAAGAATTCCACTTTTCACAAACCAAAAAATCTGATTTATAAAAAGACAATCCACCGTTTAGTCCTTTATAAATTGAAGCATTTTTATTAAATTCCGCAAGTGAATTAAAAGGAATTGCTTCATTACAGCTTATACAATAATAAGCCCCATAATCCAGCTCAAAAGCGCCTGAAAAAGATGTTACAAGTGCACTTAAAGTATTTTTATTCTCTTTATTAAATTCTGTTATTAATAAAGGAAGTATTTCAATTAACTTTTTATGATATAGAGCTTGTTGGATGGAGATTTTAAAATCTTCGACATTGTAAGTGAATTTCCCACTGGGAAGGACTTTTTTATCAATTTGTACTGTAATTGGCTTCTTGGCTATTTTTTCTATAGTCTGGTAGTAAGTATTTTCTAGATTTGGATATTGTCTATTACAATTCGGATCCGCTTTACATTCATCGAAGACTTTTTTAAGACTGGTAATATAATTGCTCGAATTATTATTATAGTATTGTGCTATATCGGATATCGGTGAATCTAAAATTAGGGACTCAATATCCTGTGAAAAATCATTGGCATAAACCTGAGCCATATAAGTTCCGTAAGAGACACTGTAAACCGTCCATTTATTATACCGTAAAACTTCCTTCAAATTGTTCAAATCCTTTGCAATAGACTCACTGTTGTATTTTTCAATTTCAATACCTCTACTTATCAAGTCATTCCTGCAGTCCATTGACGCTATAACTTTTTGTTGCTCATCTACTGTACTGTTCTGGTTTTTAGATAATATTTCCAAAAATTTCTTTCCCAAATCCGGGCAAAATTTAGGAAATGAGAAACCTGTTCCCCTAACATCTAACAAAACAATATCATGATCTTCTCGTAATGGGTTTTTAAGCCATCCCCAGATACTGTCTATTCCACCAGCACCAGGTCCCCCTGCAATGTATACAATAGCTTGAGACTTTTTACTTTTTGAAGTATGTCTTAAAATTGCAACAGCGATTTTAATAAATTTCCCCTGTGGCTTT
>Ga0308157_10004782_pt1 | contig 17612 bp, 16 predicted proteins | sample PhyBR1_FD_201035 | JGI IMG/M metagenome (GOLD analysis project Ga0308157, IMG submission 201035) | Phyllosphere microbial communities from UC Gill Tract Community Farm, Albany, California, United States - DLSLB.R1 | ecosystem: Host-associated > Plants > Phyllosphere > Unclassified | place: USA...
GCCAACGGCCTGGTACAGTCGGCATCCTCGGTGGCAGCGCAGGGCGGCAAGGTGGTGTCGCAGGTGGTGCAGACCATGGAAACGATTAACGCCTCGGCCACCCGCATCGTCGACATCATTGCGGTGATCGACGGCATTGCCTTCCAGACCAATATCCTGGCCCTGAATGCGGCGGTGGAAGCGGCCCGTGCCGGCGAGCAGGGACGCGGCTTCGCGGTGGTGGCGTCCGAGGTCCGCAACCTGGCGCAGCGGTCGGCAGCGGCAGCAAAGGAAATCAAGGAGCTGATCAATTCGTCGGTGGACAGCATCAGCGCCGGCAGCGCGCTCGTGGCGGAGGCCGGCACGACGATGGACCAGGTGGTGGCGAGCGTCTCGCGCGTGACGCAAATCATGTCGGCCATTACCGACGCCTCGAGCGAGCAGAGCACGGGCATCGGCCATGTCAACATGGCGATCACGGAAATGGACAGCGTGACACAGCAGAATGCGGCGCTGGTGGAGCAAGCCGCAGCGGCGGCCGGCAGCATGCAGGAGCAGGCGGGCAACCTGGCGGAACTGGTGAGCCGGTTCCGGCTCGGTGGCGAGGGGAGTGGGCGGAACGCACGGCCGGCAAGCACGCGTCTTGCGCTGTCGCGTTAGCTGTTGATCCGTCATTCCCGCGCAGGCGGGAATCTCATTCCGGCGGTCCGCCCCGCCTGTGCAGGATAACGACGCACCGGCTATCGGTTTATTTCGCCGGCGCCACCGGCACCGGCTCCAGCACCGCCTCCTCGAACGCGAACTTGCCGCTGCCATCGTCGCGGAACACACCGATCAGTTCGCCGCCGTCGCCTTTGACGTCGGCATACATGGTGCAGGTTTGCGATTCCACCTGCCACATGTCGGTGCCCGAGCGCAGGGTCCAGACATTGTCGCCGCCGGACAGCAGTTCGATTTCCACTTCGTCGGCCGGCAGTTCGGTCAATTCGATGCGGCGCATGCAGTCGGGCAACCGTTGCATGATCAATTCCACCGTGGTGACATTGCTCCAGAAATGTTTTTGGGCGCGGTGCACGGTCAGCGCGTGACTGCCGGCCTTGCCGTCCACGAAGTACGAGGCGGAGTCGTCGACGCAGGCCGTGAGCAGCAGCGGCATCAGGAGTATCAGGGTCTTGCGCATGGGCGGTATTCCATTCTGGACTGCAAACGGGTGTGCCACATTATAACGGCCTCCACGAGGGAGGCCGAGGTTGCTGCAAACACGCTGCAAGAGCAGCGTCATTCTGCCCGCAGGCAGGGAAATCAGAAGCGGTAGCCGACGCCCACGCCCAGCAGCACCGGATCGACTTTCACGCGGCTGGCCTTGGCGCCGCCAATGAACACGTCGCTACGGATCTGCACTTTTTTCACGTCGAAGTTGAGCGACCAGTTCTTGTCGATCGCATAGTCGAGACCGGCTTGAATCGCGTAACCGAAGCTGTCGTTTTCCAGGTCGGCACCGCCGTTCAGCAGTTTCACGCTCGAGATGCGGGTGTAGTTGATGCCGGCGCCCACGTACGGCTTGACCGGGCTGCTGTTGGTGAAGTGGTATTGCAGCAGCAGCGAAGGGGGCAGGTGCTTGAAGGTACCGATCTTGGCGCCGTCCAGGGACACATCGTGCTTTTGCGGATAGGTCAGGACCAGTTCCGCCGCCCAGTTGGGCGTGAAGAAATAAGAGATGTCCACTTCGGGAATGGTCTTGTCGCTGACGGTGATGCGGTCGGCGGCGCCCACGCCCGCCACCGGCGCCGACTTGTCGGCCGGATCGATGTGGACCGCACGCGCACGCACCAGCCACGGGCTCTCTTGCGCCATGACGCCGCCGGCGCTCAAACCCAGGGTGGCCAGTACCGCTGCTGCTATAAGCTTGCTCATTTCACTTCCTCTTTTGTCGTCGTTAAGTAACAAGAGGAAGTCTATTGATCTGAAGCACCAAAATCCTTGATCCAGGTCAAAATTGAAAAGCTTAGCGCGGATTACCGGTAACGGGCGACGATCTGGTCGATCGTTCCATCGCGCACCATCTCGTCGAGCATGTTGTTGATGTCGATGAAAGGTACCCGGCTCTTCGGCGATATCGCGCACTGGGTTTTGAAGGCGGCAAACACCAGCCGCGGCTGCACCGTGAGCGCGGTGTTGTTGCGCTTCATGTAGGCCAGTGTAGCTTCGCTGAGGATGGTGTAGGGCACGCTGCCCTTTTCCATCGCGTGCAGGTTTTGTTCCATGGTAGGAAAATCGACGCGCACGAACTGCCGGCCCAACACCTGCGAAATGCGCGGGTAACGGTAATCCCTGACCGTGCCCACGCGCTTGTTGCGCAAGTCCTTGAGCGAGGCCAGCGGTGCCGAATCGCGCTGGCCGGCAACCACTTCAGCATCGGGGAACAGCGGCGCCGACCATTGATAATCGCCATCGATCCACAGCGGCATCACGTGGCACATCAGGTCGGCCCGGCCGCTTGACAGCAGCGGCTTGACGTCCTTGTGCACGGCCACCACGTAGGCAGCATGGCGCCCCAGCCGCTGCGCCAGCGCATCGCCCACGTCCTTCAGCAGGCCGCCGGACAGTGCACCCTGCTCGAAGCGCGCCATCGGCATGGTCGATTCCTGCGGCGTGAGCATCACCAGTTCCGGCGTCGCCGCCGATGCAGGCAAGGCCAGCAGCATGGCAGCCAGCAGGGCAGGAAGTCGCAGGGGCATGTTTTTTCCACGAAGCATGAACGAGTCTCGATTATAACGGCCCCGCCAGAGCAGGGCGCCCGCAATGTTCGTCCGCGCACAGGCATGGCTGGCAGAGCGTGGCAAGGTGATAGGCCCTATTCCACGCACGGAGGACTACATGAATCTGCCCAATAAAGAAAACTTGTCCGGCAAACACGTCGCCATCCTGATGACCGATGGTGTCGAACAGATCGAATACGAAGCACCGCGCCAGTTTCTGGAACAGCACGGCGCACGCGTGACCCTGATCGCCCCCAAGGCCAAGGGCGAACAGGTGCAGGGCTTCGAACACCTGACCGCGTCGCACCAGTTCGCAGTGGAACTCGATGTACGCGACGCCCGCCCCGGCGACTACGATGCACTGGTGCTGCCGGGCGGCGTGGCCAATCCCGATGCGTTGCGCTTGTCCGAACCATCGATCGGGTTCATCCGCGATTTCGGCGCCAGCGGCAAACCAATCGCGTCCATTTGCCACGGACCGTGGACCCTGATCGATGCCGGCCTGGCCGACGGCCGTACCATGACCAGCTGGCCCAGCCTGCAACGCGACCTGCGCAATGCGGGCGCCACCTGGCAGGATGCCGAAGTCGTCGTCGATGGCACGCTGATCACCAGCCGCAAGCCGGACGATATCCCGGCCTTCAACCAGGCCCTGCAGAAACAACTGCTGGCCGCGTAACACCGTTCCATCCTCGCTGCGGCGAGGATCTTCATGTGCAAGCCAGAATGCGTGTTTTCTTATTGGCAAACGAGCGCTAAACTCAAGCCGTTACACGTAGACTGGTATTGCAATCGACCTCATGCGTCTTAATCCTAGGGAGACCATCATGACACACGTACTCGCAGCCGTTTTCGAAACCAGTGCCGAGGCCAATCGCGCCAAGGACGAATTGATACTGAGCGGTTACGACCGCACGGCCATCCGCGTTACCGATTCGGTGGGGGTGGCCGGCACCCACCACATCAACGATGACGAATCCATCCTCGGCAGCATCAAGACCATGTTCAGCGACCTGCTGGGTCGCGAGCACGCCGACCGCAGCATCTATGCCGAGGCCCTCAATCGCGGCCACGTGGTGCTCACGCTGCACGCCACCAGCCAGGAAACCGCCGAGCGTGCAGCCGACATCATCGACGACTTCAACCCGATCGACATCGACGAACACGAAACCATGTGGCGCGCCAGCGGCTGGACCGGCGCCGACGCACTGGTGGGCGGCGCCGGCCTGCAGCAGGGCGCGCTCAACTCGCAGCAAACCGCCGTCCCCGAGTACCACGGCATCCGCCCGCGCGAAGAAGCGGTGGACTTCGTGCGCACCGAGCAACTGGCCACCACCGGCTCGCTGCAGCGCGGCGACGCCGTCGCTCCTACCATCGAAGGGCTGGCGCCGCCTATCTCGGTGGAGTCGACGGTACAACGCAGCGGCATGCGCATCTACCCGCGCGACGTGGGCGCACCGAACCAGGACAGCCTGAACATCCTGCGCGGCGACGACAGCACCGGCGACCCGGCCTACTTCCGCTCGCACTGGGAAAAAACCTATTCGTACACCGGCGGCACGTTCCAGGACTACGACCCGGCCTACCGCCACGGCGAATCGATGGCCGGCAACCCCGGCTACAAGGACAAGCCGTGGGAGGCGGCGGAACCCGATTTACGCAGCAGTTGGGAAGCCAGCCATCCGCAGTCGAGCTGGGACAAGTTCAAGGATGCGGTAAGGGAAGGTTGGGAGCGGGTGACTAAGTAAGCAGCACCCCGCGGCCTGCACCCCGTGGTGCAGGCCGTTTTTACTTCCTCATAGCATGATTGCTTAAGATCAAAATTTCCTATCGGCAGTAGTGCCATCATCATCCTCCTGTGCCGTGCAACAGCGCGACAATCGCCCCGGATGCCATGATGGAAAAACTGCTGCCGTACTACGAACGGGAACTGAGCATGCTGCGCCGCGCCGGCGCCGAGTTTGCTGCGCGTTATCCCAAGCTGGCCGGCAACCTGCAACTCAACGGCGAAACCTGCGCCGACCCCCACATCGAACGCCTGCTGCAAGGCTCAGCTTTTTTGAATGCCCGTGTGGCCAAGCTGCTCGACGACGGCTACGCCCATTTTACCGAAGCGCTGCTGGGCATGCTGTACCCGCACCTGCTGCGGCCTTTTCCCTCGTGCTCGATCGCCCGCATCGACTTTGGCGGCGCCAAGGCGGGCCAGGTCACCACAGTGAGCACGCTGCCGCGCGGCACGGCGCTGAAGTCGCTGGGCCGCGGCGCCCTGACCTGCCGCTTCCGCTCCGCGTACGACGTCACCATCGCGCCGCTGGCAATTACCGACGTGGCGTTCGAGCCGTACATTCAAACGCCGGCCACGCTGGCCCTGCCGCCCGACGCGGGATCGGCCATCCGCATCACCATCGAGAGCACGGCGCCCAACCGCGCGCTGGCCGCGCTGGAGTTGACGGCCATACGCGTCTTCCTCGACGCCGAAGCGTCGCTGCGCGCGCTGCTGCGCGACCTGCTGTTCATGCGCGCGCCTTGCGCCTGCGTGGAAGCGGCCGGCACATGGCATATGCTGGCATGCGTACCGATCCAACCGGTGGGCTTTGCGGACGACGAGGCGCTGCTGCCCGCCGCACCGTCCGAGCACAGCGCGTACCGCCTGCTAAGCGAATACTTCGCTTTCCCCGACAAGTTCGACTTTATCGATCTCGACCTGGCCGCCCTGCTGCACCACTCTCCCGCCGGCTGCACCCGCGCGACGCTGCGCATCGCCCTGGCCGACGTGCGCGCCGACGATGCCAGTGCCCGCATGCTGCGCACGCTGTCGCCCGACAACCTGGTGCTGGGCTGCACGCCGGTGATCAACCTGTTTCCGCAGGCGGCCACGCCGATCCGCATTACCCACCGCAGCAGCAGCTACCCGCTGGCGCCGGATGAGCTGCCGGGGCAGGCGTGCGATATCTACAGCGTCGATACCGTGCACCTGCGGCGCAAGACGCCGGAGGGCAGTGTCGTCACCGAGTTCGTGCCGTACTACGCGCTGCGCCACGGCCAGGAAGACAGCCGCAGCGGCCACTACTGGCGCGTGCAGCGCGACGAAGACCTGGCCGCCATCGGCGCCGGCCACGATACCTCGCTGATGCTGGTGGACCGGGATTTCTCGCCGCACGACGCGGACGAGGGAACGGCATCCGTCGCGCTCACCTGCACCAACCGCAATGTGCCACATGGCATGACCTACGGGCGCGCCGCCGGCGACCTGGCTGCCGAAGCGACCACCTTGCCGATCCGCCTGCTGCGCCGGCCCACGCCGTCGACCCGGCAGTCGTCCGCCAGCCAGCACCAATGGGCGCTGATCGCGCACCTGGCGCTCAATCACCGCGCGCTGACCTTGGAGAGCCTGACGACAATGCTGCGCCTGTACGCGCAGCAGGATAGCACCGTCTCGCAACGGCAAATCGCCGGCATTACCGCGCTGGCGCAGCAACCCGCCATGGCCTGGGTGCGGCAGCCGCGCGGGGCGGCCTACCTGCGCGGCGTGGAAGTGCGCATTACGCTGGACGAGGAAGCGTACGCGGGCACCGGTATCCACGCCTTCGCGCAACTGCTCGACCATCTGCTGGGGCTGCACGTGCACCTGAACAGTTTTACGCAACTGGTGATCTTGGCCGAACCGGGCGGAAAGGAGTTGCTGCGATGCTTGCCCCGCAACGGCGCACTGACGCTGGCGTAATCGGCGACTTGCTGGCAGCCCCGCACCGCTACGAATTCTTCCAGGCGGTGCGGTTGCTGGAGCAGGCCGGCGCCGCCGAGCGCGTGCGCTACCGCAACCGCCTGTCGCTGGCCTTTCCACCGAACCAGCTCGAAAACATCAGCCAGGATGCCGATGAACACATCCACATCACGCCCGCCTTCATCGGACTGCTGGGCAGCCAGGGCGTGCTGCCGCTGCACTATTCGGAAGCGTTGAGCCGCTACGAGAAAACCAGCAACGACGGCGGCCCGCGTGCCGTCCTCGACCTGCTGTCGCACCGCGCCACCGAACTGTTTTACCAGGCGTGGGCGATGCATCAGCCGGTATCGATGACGGCCGCCGACCAGGAAGACGGCTTCATGGCCATCCTGCTGGCGCTGGCCGGCGCGGATTCATGCGCTGGCGTGCGCCGCGAAACGCTGGCGCGGTACGCCACGCAGATCCGCAGCCGCAACGTGGGTGCCGCCGCGCTGGCGGGCATGTATTCGGAATACTTCAACACCGGCTTCGTGGTCGAACAACTGGTAGGGCACTGGCAAGAGCTGCAACCGGACCACCAGGCGCAACTGGGCGTGGCCAACGTGGACCTGGGCAGCGGCGTGCTGCTGGGCGAACGCATCTACGGCTGCGACGCGCGCGTGCGCCTGCATATCGGCCCGCTGGCCCCCGACGCTTACGAAGGCTTTCTGCCGGGCGGCAGCGCTGCCGTGCAACTGGCCGCGATGCTGAAACTGCACTGCGGCGCCGGCATGACCTGGGAAGTACGCCTGATCCGCCGCGCCGGCGACCTGCGCGGCCCGCGCCTGGACGGCGCCAGCCGGCTGGGCGTGGACACTTTCCTGGTGGACGACCAGGGGACCGGCGCCCCGCAACCGGACCGCGAAGAGTTGATGTACCTGCTGCATACCTGAGGAGCGAACGTGGAAAGCGACGAAGATTTCTTCAGCTTTATGGGCCTGCCCAAGGAACTGGTGACCAGCAACCGTCCGCTGCGGCTGCGCCTGGATCTGCCCGGCGGCGTCAACGACGACATGCTGCTGCCGCAGCGCGTGTTCGGCACCGAAGCGCTGTGCGGCGGCATCGAGTACCGGGTGTTGTGCGTGTCCTCCAGCGTAAGTCTGCCGTTGAAGCAGATGATCGCCGTGCCGGCCGCACTCGATTTCGTTACCGACCAGGGAGAGTTGCGCAGCGTGTGCGGCATCGTCACCGAGGCCAGTTCCGGCGACAGCGACGGCGGCCTGGCCAGCTACCAGCTGGTGATCCGCGATGCGCTGGCCATCCTGGAAAAGCGGACGAACACGCGGGTATTTCGGAACATGGACGAAGTGGAGATCGTGCGCCGCATCCTCAACGAATGGCGCCAGAAAAGCGCCATCCTCGGCACCTGCTTCGCCCACGAGGCCGACGAAGCGTTCGCCCAGCGCGAGTATCCCGCGCGCGAATTCACCATGCAGCACAACGAATCGGACGCCGCCTTTATCCGCCGCCTGCTCAAGCGGCGCGGCATCGGTTGGTATATACGTAGCGGCCGCGAGGGCTCCGACGACGAATTGCCGACGCATGCGCTGGTCCTGTTCAACAACGCCGACAGCCTGCGCCGCAACGCCGCCGGCACCGTGCGCTACCACCGCGACGGCGCCACCGAGGAGCGCGATGCCATCACGTCCTGGAGCGCGGTGCGCACGCTGCAGCCGGGCGTCGTCACGCGCCACAGCTGGGACTACCGCAACCCGCTGGGCCGCGACTTCATGATGATGGACGCGGCAAGCGGCGTGAATCAGGGCGTCCACGGCAACGAACTGGCCGCCACCCTGGACGACTATCAAATTCTGAGCCCGCACGCCGGCGACGACAACGAAGACCTGTGCAAGCTGGGCCTGCTGCGCATGACGCGCCACGACTACGAATCGAAATGCTTCCACGGCGAAGGCAGCGTGCGCGACCTGTGCGCAGGCGAGTATTTCACGCTGGCCGATCATCCCGAGGTGGACGAGCACCCGGAAGAAGAGCGCGATTTCGTGGTGACGGCGCTGAGGGTGGCGGCGCAAAACAATTTGCCCAAGGCGCTGGCAGCACGGGTGGAGAGGCTATTTGCGCGCAGCCGTTGGGGCGCTGATTCAGCCGAGTTCTCCGCGCAGCGCGAGGCAACGGAGTCGGTGGCCTCCGGGCCGCTGCGCATGCGGGTGCAGTTCACGGCAGTGCGGCGCGGCGTGAACATCGTGCCGTCGTACGACGCCCGCACCGATCTGCCGCCCGCGCTGATGCAAAGCGCGATCGTGGTGGGACCGAAGGGGGAGGAGGTGTATTGCGACCGCTTGGGGCGGGTGAAGATCCGCTTCCCGGGCACGCGGCCGGCGGACCATGAACAGGCCAATGGCGCGGGGACGCTGGATACGGAGGCCGATTCCGCGTGGGTGCGGGTGGCGTCGAATTGGTCGGGCAACGGGCCGGGGAGTTTGCAGCAGTGCGGCACGGTGGCGTTACCGCGCATTGGCACGGAGGTGCTGGTGAATTTTCTGGGTGGCGATCCGGATAAGCCGGTGATTGTGGGGCAGTTGTATAACGAGGTGGCACAACCGCCAGCATTGAGTCGGGCTGGAGAATTGCCTGGAAATCGACATCTCTCTGGAATGAAAAGTCGCGAGGTTGAAGGAGTTCGCGCCAACCAGCTTTGCTTCGATGACACGCCTGGTGAGATCAATGCCCAGTTACGAAGTGACCACAGCAACAGTGAGCTAAATCTCGGCTTCATCACTTATCCAAGGGCGGACGGGCAGGCTGAGCAACGAGGTGATGGGGTGGAGCTACGAACTGATCGGACAGTGGCGATTCGCGGAGCTCGGGGTGTATTAATTTCAGCAAATGGACAATTGAACTCGAAAGGACTGTCTCTGAGTAGGATGGAACTTTCACGTCTTGCAGAGACATCTAACCATCTTTCGAATGAACTTTCTTCCCTTGCGGAAAAACACGCTGAAGATCCTCCCGATGGACGGGAATTAGCTGAGTTAGTGCAAAAAATATCAAACTGGGATGGATGTCCGGAGGGTGCTCAAGCTAACAATAATCAAGGAATCGTCGCGGTAAGCGCTCCCTCAGGAGGGTTCATTGGAAGTAACGAGACGATTGCTGTTGCCGCAAAAGCCAAAGTCGATGTGCTGAGCATGGCCGATGTTAACGTAAGTGCAGGTGTAAATTTGATGTTAAGAGCGACTCGTGGCATTAGCTTGTTCGCATTCAGGATGGGCATAAAATTGATTGCTGCCAGCGGCAACATTCGTATCCAGTCACAGAACGGAGACATAGAGATCACATCAACAAAGCGCATCAAATTAATTGCTAATGCTGATATTGAACTGCAATCGCCTTCGATAAAATTTGTCGCTAAGGGTTGTCAAGTAACCTATAGCGCAGGTGAAGTGACTCAACAGAGCACCGGGAATCACACGATCAAGTCATCGAAATTTAGCCACGCGTCTGGTGGTGATGGCTCTCCGGAAATTTTGAATCTTCCAAGCACAGAAGTAGAACACGATCAACGTGTTTTAATAAAAGATCTTCGTTCTGATGCACCCCTTCCGAACAAAAAGTACAAAATCCTCTTGGAGGATGGTCAGATAATTGAGGGGGTTACTGATGCGTCAGGCCTGACTAAAAAATTTAGCACGAGTATAGCCTTCGCAACTTACAAAATTGAGATATTTGATTAGGGGAAGTTATGTCCGCGCCATCGAAAAATCCATCTGCCGGAAACACTGTTGCTTACGGATGCTGTACCCCTACGCAGGACAAAACTCCACAATACGTGCCGGTAGCCCCTAAGCGTGTGATCCCTATCATCTTTTTGCCTGGGATTATGGGATCGAATCTGCGTAACAATCCTGCAAGGCAAAGAGAGTTGGGGCGGAAAAATAATGTGGCATGGCGTCCGGATCGAATTTTAGATACGAAAGAACTTATAAATGCCAGTCCCGCTAGACGACAGCTTCAGCTTGACCCTAAAGCTACGGAGGTGGACAGCTATGATTTTGAAAAAACGCAGACCGGAGATAGTAACGAAACTAGCGCCAAACGGCATGGCATTCCTGTTTTTCATATGAAGCTAAACGCAGGGCCCGACAGCCCGCTGCTGGTTGACGATAGGTTGGGCAGCCCGAATTTAAAATGGAAAGAGCAAAAAGCTACGGAGCGGGGCTGGAGTGAAATTTTATACAGCAGTTACGGAGAAATTTTGCAGTTGTGCGAACAGTTGATGAATGGACCTGCGCTTAATTTGGCTAGAATATTGGGTACTAATCCCACCAATTGGGGTGCAACAGTGGATCCAGCATTAGAGCCTTTAACTAATGACGATTTTTTAAAGATTACTAAAGATTGTTGGTTTCCTGTGCATGCGATGGGATACAACTGGCTGAGGTCCAATCGGGACTCCGCACGGGTAGTCAGCATACGAATAAAAACTCTAATCGATAAATACGCCAAACAGTATCAATGTGAAAAAGTTATTCTGATGACCCATTCCATGGGCGGGCTTCTTGCGCGCGCTCTGGTCCATCCCGAAATGGGAAATATCGAGTCGGTTGTGCTTGGCGTAGTACACGGAGTCATGCCGGCGGCCGGAGCAGCTGCCGCATACAAGCGAATGCGTGCAGGTACTGACGAAGGATTTATGGGCGCTAGTATTTCAGCTCGAGTCTTAGGAAATTATGGGACTGAGGTTACAGCTGTGCTAGGGAACGCGCAAGGCGGCCTGGAGCTACTGCCAAGTCGGGAATACGGGAATGGTTGGCTTCGGATCTTTCACGATGGAACGCTTGTGAAGAGTCTGCCCGCCAACAATGATCCATATAGCGAGATATATCTCCTACGCAGGGAATGGTATAGATTGATACGAGCAGAGTGGCTTAATCCTCAGCGTGCTCCAGGTGTTGGCATTGAACACACGAGCGAACTTATAAAATTGGCGGGAAATTTTCATGATGCCATTTCAAAGACTTATCATCCGGTCAGCTATGCGCACTATAGTGCTGAAGGGGCGAGCCTATCTTGGGAAACAGTCGTTTGGAATTTGGACAAAAGTTACCGGCACACGCCCGTAGAAAACCTATCGATTCTGGCTGATGGCGAACAAGGAAAGTTTAAGTTGTTTCGTTCGGCTGTAGATAGTGTGAACACGGATGGCACTACTCCTCGAGAGCCATTAGATGATAAGGTTACTGCATTTAACGTTAAGTTAGGTCCGAACAACGGCCCGGGAGATCAAACCGTTCCACTCCGCTCTTCGGAACAGCAGTGGATGAGTGGGAAATTTAAGGGGATTTTTCGCCAGGCCGGATATGTGCATCAGAATAGCTATTTGGATTGGCGTGCTATGGAGTCGACGATCTATAGCCTTCTCCGTATCGCCTCCACTATGGAGTGGAGCAAGTGATTTCCCGGAAAAATTTGGCGATCTATATTTCAGGAGCGTGCCTTTGCAGTATTCTGCTATTTCTCTATTTTAAAAAATTTGATCCTTCCGAGGGAATTATGAGTGAATCACCGCGCATTCGTAAAATCTTCCAACAAACCCGTACAGTCTGCGTGGGCAGATTTCTCGTCGATGTTCCTACTGAAGCTCAGGTTGTCTATGGTCCGGCGGAAGTTCCGTACTCTGTGATGTCTTATCGCGAAAGTAACATGGAAAAAATGATCGTCAAAAAATTGTCGGAATTGGAGAAGGATAAGCCTTACGTTTACGGCGCGCTAGCCAAATCGGACTCTATGGTTGGTAAAGTGGAAGATGGTATCCTTCCTGAACAGAAGATTGTATTTGGAATAAGCCCGTCGAGCTTCGCTTTTTACAATATCAGCTCGTACACCCAAGTCGGAGATGATGTGTTTGTTCAGGACGCCGAGGCTATGAGCAGCCCACAGCAATATCGTCAAATTGTTCACGAGCTTAACTCGATGAGCCCATTATTTTCCAGTCGAAGTGAAGAGCATGTCCCATCCGAAGCAGGTGTGTGTATCGAGAATGGCTTCATCAGAGATGCAGATCGGCCGATGTATGAAAAAGTGAGCCTTGGCGTGAAACTGTTTAGCTTCCCGGACATTCATCTCTCAATTTTGGCTACTAACAAAGATATCTTAGTAGCATCCGATGCCCTTGAACCTCGAGTGAAGCAGGGCGAGCAGTTACTGAAATCCCAAGGGCACGGGGCATGGTACTCCTTAGTAAAAAAGCTTCGGGAAGGTCAACGGTCGATTGGAGGCTGGCAGGGCTTTGAATTCTTGGCGAGGATGCCTTCCCAAGAGTTGGCTGGAGAATCCCACGAATTCGCATTCCTCAGCCAAGGCGAGCCTGGCAATCCGTATTTGCCGGTGCTCGATATCGAGCTGCAGTCCGGAGTACATGACAATAAAATTGGCACCATCAGGCCAAGCGTAACGGACGAAGAAGCGGTGATGATTTGGGATCGGATTACCTCGTCCATACGTGTGCGACCTCATCGGTGACTAATTTTTAATAATTGGGGGCGGCATGCCGAACGTTATCAGAGTAGGGGACCCGACATCTCATGGCGGTAAAGTGGTGCAGAGCGGCGCACCCCACTTCGTCGTAAGTGGAATAGCAGTCGCGCTGGTTGGCGATAAGTGTTCATGCCCAATCAAAGGTCACCAGGACTGTAGCATCGCCACTGGCAACTTGAAACATTTAGTAGACGGTAAGGCGGTTGCTTACGACGGAGACAAAACGACATGTGGCGCTACACTTAAGGCTACTGTTGGCAACTTCGAGTCGTCCTGAGCTGGTCACCCTATCGGTTTCGCCACACTGAACCTCCGACAGGGAGGCTTCTTTGCTTGAGAGAGTGGGCTCCTGGGACGCTTAAGGCAATTCGTATTCCTGAATTTGATATCAAAAAAAATGGCTCGCGAGGAAGAGAAATCCTGTGAAGGCGCGATTGCTCGTCTGGCATGACGACATTGCCTCTCATATATTGGTGATAAATAATACAGGCTTTTATGGCAGGATGTTTCCCAGCATAGATGGTCTCATCATTGCGTATTACAGTGAATCGCATCAAGCTTACAACGCGGATTGGTAAGCGAAAGTCTGTGCGGGCGAGTTACCGAATATCCATTTGCACGTACGTAGCGTTCCAACCAAATTCCTTAGCCAAGGCTTGGAAGATGGACTGCTCCTTGGAATCCCCTTGCCAACATGGCAAAAATCTACATCACGCACCACCAAAAGATGCTGTTGATTGATTACGAAACTCCCAAGCTAGCTAAGGGGTAATGGACGCAACTCCATTACCGACTTTTGGGACACCAAAGAGCATAAGTTCAGAGATACGCGTCGCGAGCGGTTTTACCCAATGGATCATGGAAAGCTTCAAAAGAAGGCCTGGAAATGAGGACATGTAGAGCCCGTATATATCTTCGAGCTTACTTCCACGTCGGAAAAGTCAGGCATGGACCTGCCGACATATACGTAGCCAGCACCCTTGGTCTGAGCGATTCCATGCGCGTTGAGCATCAAGAATCTGTTGAAAAGGCGCGCAAGCTGAAAGCTAGCAGGAAGATTACGCCGAAGGAATTGAGTGCCCACGGTCTCCAGGTCTTCATGGGTTCCCTCTGGACGTGTGCTGAAATCGAACGAAAATTAGAGCCTTCAGATTATGAAGAAATTTACATCCATACAAAGGTCGCAATCGTTGATGATGCAGCTTTCACAATTGGCTCTGCTAATTTGAATTTGCGAAGTATGGCATTGGACAGCGAACTCAACGTGCTGAGTGATGCCCACGACGTCGCTTACAGGTTGCGTGTGGATTTGTTCAGCCAATCTACGAAAATTCCGGGACCAGACGCATTTGGAAACATGAAAAACACGTTCGACAAGTGGAAGGAAATCGCGTCAAGAAACATGGATTTGATGGCGGTTGGTGAAATGCTGGAATGTCAGCTTGTATCATTTTATGTTGACCGCGAGCCTGGCTTCCCGGTCATCTAAGCATGAAGGCCTTATCGCCCCGCAGAATCTGGATACTTGCAGCCATTGTCATGCTGGCAGCGGGCTTATTTTACCTTCGCGAACATTTGCAGGAGAAAGCCTTGCATGACATACCGTACGGATTCAAGAAATTCACCCTATCCGATCCGCTGCCAACATGCGGACGGTGGAAGGAGCATATGCCGTCTTACCGCGAGCCCACCGCTTACCGTCTGTATATTGAGGCGCGCAAGCTATGGCGCAGCAAACAGGCCTGGGAGCTCACACGCGAGGAAAACGCGAGGGTATTGAAAGATGTAAGTACCGCTGCCGACATGGGGGACTGGGGTGCCAGAGCATTGATGGCCCACTTCTACCTGAACGGGCTAGGCGGTCTCGATACTAACAATGTTCTCGAACCGATACCGGAGAAAGCAATCGAGATCGAACGTTTGGCCGTCAAGGCAGGCCAACCGTGGGGATTTTACGATTTGGGCGTCGCATATGAGCATGGGTATGGAGGATTGCCACAAGATAACGATCTTGCGTGGGCCTATTACCTTCGAGCAGCAGAGCTCGGTAGCCCAGAGGCACAGATGGCACTCGCCAGTGCTTACGCCAAAGCGCGACGTCTCGAAGACGAGGAAAAAATGCAGCTTTGCGCTTTCAAGCAAGGCCACGGTCCTGCAGCGTACGACCTAGCGATGAGGGCGGAAGTCAGAGGGCGACATGCCGAGGCATTGATGCTACGTCAAGAAGGAGTGAAATTTGGAAGTCAAAGATGCGCAAGTTCGCTCTGGCTGCTCTTTGATGAAGGTACTTGGGCAGCAAGCACAAAAAAAGATGCAAAAGCTGCGTTAACCGCGCTGGGAGTACATTTGGATTTAGAGCGCAGCCAGCGTTACGAGGCCATCTCCGACGCGTTGAAAATCAATCCAGACTTGAAGCTGAGCAGGCTGGACTTCGTTGTGCCGCTGCCGCCTGCTAAATTGCCACGCTGGGAAGGTGTAATGGGGGCGGTAGAGCCGGAGTCCACGGCGCCTCCCGCTTATTAGGACTTACCAGCAGAGTAAACCATAACGATTCCGACCTATTAACGGACTTGTGGAGGCAGACTACGCGAATATATTTATCTAATTAGCAGTTGCATCTATGGACTTTGTGCAATTGTATACTGGAATTGGTAGGTTAGACTTCTGGAGCTATAAGTTGATTCTGGCATACGCTGCGTGGTCGGTAGGAGCAGTATTTTTTTGGCCTGCATTCGCGATTGCCATGATGATGGCAGTAATTCTCGCAAGGTATAAAGAAACAATGCTAAAAAAATGGATGGGGCGGTGCTTCTTCGCAAATTTCAAAAATTCAAGATCGCCTGAGGATTATTACGTATCCCTTGACGAAGAATTGATTGCGTTTAAGGCCGCGGTAGGAGGCGGGTGATGGATGAGCGTATATTTCGGGCAAAAATTGGTTACCCGATACCAGCTTGGGATGCCTCGCATCGATTGCCTATCAGTGGATGTGTTGGTCCTGAAGTAAGTGATAGTGCAACGATTTTCAGGATTAACTCTACGTACATGGAGGTTTCTGATCAGCCACATATGATGAGACATTGGTTGGCAGGAGGAGCCTTAATGTCTTTTCTAACAGCTATATTATTTTTAGGTGTTGGGTTGAATGTTTTTATTTCCACCCGCCTACGCACGGAGACTTTGCCGATATATTTATGGTTGTTATACTTACTCTATCCCCTATGATTTTCGCGGTGACGGCTTATTATCTTGGGCGAGATGAGTTTTTTTCTTTGTCTCGGCGTCCTATCAGATTTAATCGTTGTACAAAAAAATTGTATGCAGTAAGGAAGCGTGACAAAACTTTCCGAAGTTTTAGTGGAGATATTTTTTGTGAGGCTCCATGGGACGAAAATTCTATTTTTTGTGTGCACCAAGGTCCCGAAAAATTTGATCTTCAAAACTGCTATCATATTCGCTGCTATCAAACCGATGCAAAGGGAAATGTTACAAATGCTTTCTCAATTGGTCGAGAGTGGCAAGGGGTTGATGGAATGCGTGAGCTTTTGGCACAATGGAATTATTGGTGTTTATTTATGAACCAGGGTCCGGCGGCCCTTCCGAAGCCGTTGTTATATTTAAGTGAGCGGGAGAAACTGAGTGATTCATTTCTTTATTGTTTATATGAAATGGGTTTTAGTCTTCCACAAATTTTACGCACAATAATTTCTCCTTTTGCTATTTTAATAACTTTACATCGAATTATATCGCTCTGGACGTGTCGACAGCCAATATGGACGAAAAGCGTTTTAGAAGATAGCTATGTAGACCCCGCCGATATATACGATCAGCCCCGAGGTGAGACACCGGTTGGCTGGGCTGAAGCTGTGCGTGCCCGGCGTGAGGACCGGTATCCCAGATTTCCAAGTTGCGAAGCGGTGGGGTGGAGCGGTTTAGCAGACCCTATGAAAAATGCCAAGCAATGGGTAGATCGTCCACCAGTAGGAGAAAAGCAGTAAGTTCACAGCACTCGCAACTATCACCGCTCACCCCGAGGCCGATTGGGATTTTTAAAGGAAATTGAATCGAACACGGTGGCGTAGTAGATAGGATAAATTTTTTCTGCTAAGTGAGTCTATTTTGGTAAATCTATCTAGTCCAAAAATAATGCGGTCCTTAGCAGTGAGCTTTGGACTAATTTGAAGATCTCCACCATCAGAAAATGATATCAACCCTTGGTCAAATAACCTGTCGATGTGCGGTGCGAGGAGAAGCCCATTTTCGACATCCAGTCTCTCAGTATTGTCCGAGAGCGCCCATGCGTTGATATGCGACGCCACCATCAGATTGACGTTTTGTAACCCAGTAAGTGCGCATCGTCCAACCCACCGTTTGATGACATCAGTCCGAAACTTCCCTTGCCCAACGCGAGCCATTACCAATGCTTCCCGCGTGGTTGCTGAAATTTTCGCAGCTTCAGTAGTGCCTGAGCTGATGAAGGCTTCCTCACCCCTTGCCGTCTGGTTAAGCGCTTCAAGAAGATACATGCCCGCATCGGCAGGCAGGTGCGCCATGTAGATTTGGTTCAACGTCGCTTGGTTGCTGAACAAAGACGGAGCAGTGCGGTTGTTAAACCT
>Ga0308157_10004784_pt1 | contig 17606 bp, 16 predicted proteins | sample PhyBR1_FD_201035 | JGI IMG/M metagenome (GOLD analysis project Ga0308157, IMG submission 201035) | Phyllosphere microbial communities from UC Gill Tract Community Farm, Albany, California, United States - DLSLB.R1 | ecosystem: Host-associated > Plants > Phyllosphere > Unclassified | place: USA...
CGGGTCGATGCTGCCGACGTTCCAGACGCTGATCCGCGAGGGCAAGCCGATCACGGTGACGCACCCCGAGGCGACGCGGTACTTCATGACCATCCCCGAGGCGTGCCAGCTCGTGATCCAGGCCGGTGGTATCGGTCGCCCCGGCGAGGTGCTGATCCTCGACATGGGCCAGCCGGTGTCGATTCTCGAGGTCGCCAAGCGCATGATCTCGATGTCGGGCAAGAACATCGAGATCATCTTCACGGGCCTGCGGCCCGGCGAGAAGCTGCACGAAGTGCTCGTGGGCGCGAGGGAGCACTTGGAGCGTCCGTTCCACCCGAAGATCTCGCACACGCATGCCGACCCGATCTCGCCGGAGCGGCTGGACAAGGCAGGCTGGGAGGCGCGAATGGCCGCAGAACCGAGGAACAACGAGACGTCGGTCATTGAGCCGATCATCGTCACCGACGGAGCAGCCACGAATGGCTGAGCGCATCTACATGTCGTCGCCCGATGTGACGGATCTCGAGGAGGCCGCCGTCGTCGCGGCGATGCGCTCGGGGTGGATCGCGCCGCTCGGCCCCGACGTCGACGCCTTCGAGGCGGAGATGGCCGCACGGCTGGGCGTGGCCCACGCGGTGGCGTTGAGCTCAGGTACCGCCGCGCTGCACCTCGGCCTGCTGACGCTCGGCGTCGGCGCGGGTGACGTCGTCGTGACGTCGACCATGACGTTCGCGGCCACGACGAACGCGATCGTGTACACCGGCGCTGAGCCGTACTTCGTGGATGCCGACATCGTGACCGGGAACATGGACCCGGCACTGCTTCGTCAGGCGCTCGCCATACTGCGTGACGCCGGAGAGAAGGTCGCAGCTGTCGTGCCCGTCGACCTGCTCGGAAAAGCTGTCGACTACACGCAGATCCTCGCCATCGCCGAAGAGTTCGGCGTGCCGGTGCTCGCGGACGCCGCGGAGTCGCTGGGCGCTACGCACAACGGCAAGGCAGCGGGCAGCTTCGGGCGGGCGTCGATCGTGTCGTTCAACGGCAACAAGATCATGACCACGTCGGGCGGCGGGATGCTGTTGACGGATGATGCCGAGTTCGCCGGCCGCGTGAGGTACCTGGCGACGCAAGCGCGTCAACCTGTCGTTCACTACGAGCACACCGACGTGGGCTACAACTACCGGATGAGCAATCTGCTGGCAGCCCTCGGTCGAGCTCAGCTCTCGAGACTCGACGGCATGATCGCGAAGCGTCGTGAGATGCGCGAGCTCTACAAGCAGCTGTTCGCCGAGGTCGAGGGGGTCGACATTTTCGGCGCCGACGGCGACGAAGCGGACAACGTGTGGCTGACATCGATCCTCATCGACTCAGAGGTGACCGGGTGGCAGCCGAGCGAGCTCGCGGCGTCTCTCGCCGCGGACAACATCGAGAGCCGTCCCCTGTGGAAGCCGATGCACAGGCAGCCCGTCTTCGAGAAGCACCGTGGCGTGATCTCTGGGGCCTCTGAAGAGTTGTTCGTACGGGGATTGACGCTGCCGAGTGGGTCTGCATTGACAGGCGAGCAGCGTACACGCGTCATCGCAGCGATCGACACGTTTTTGGACGGTCGGTGACGTGACTGGCGCATCCCGGCCTTATGATCCGGTGAAGCGCGCTCTCGACGTCGTGAGCGCGGCCACCGGACTTGTCCTGCTGTCGCCGGTGATTGCCGTCGTAGCGGTGTTGGTCGCGATCAAGCTCGGACGACCGGTGATGTTCCGCCAGCAGCGTCCTGGCAAGGACGGTGCGCTGTTCACGCTGCGCAAGTTCCGCTCCATGAAGGACGTCGACGAGGCGAAGGGTCTCATCAGCGACCAAGACCGACTGACGCCCTTCGGCAAGGCCCTGCGCGCAACGAGCCTGGACGAGCTTCCGTCCCTATGGAACGTGCTGCGGGGCGACATGAGCGTCGTCGGACCGCGCCCGCTGCTCGTTGAATATCTTCCGCGCTACAGCGCTGAGCAGGCACGTAGACACGAAGTGCGCCCCGGCATCACCGGGCTTGCGCAGGCGAGCGGACGCAACGCTCTCGCCTGGGACGACAAGTTCGCGCTTGACGTGGAGTATGTCGACTCACGCAGCCTGGTCGTTGACGCCCGAATTCTGCTCGACACCGTGAGGTCCGTCGCGACCCGCGAGGGTATCTCGGCTGAGGGCCAGGCGACCATGTCGAAGTTCGAAGGGAATGCAAGTGCCTGAGGACATTGTCGTCGTCGGGGCGGGTGGGTTCGGGCGTGAGGCCCTCGATGTCATTGAGGCGGTCATCGCCGACGGCGCGGATTATCGGATTCTCGGTGTGATCGATGCCGCCCCCCGAGACATCGACCTCGAGCGTCTGGCAGCGCGCGGCGTAGCCTATCTCGGTACCGAGGAGCTCTGGTTACCCGAGGCTGCCGCAGGCACGCGCTTCATCATCGCGATCGGGAACTCGATCGTGCGCGAGAGGATCACGGTTCGGATGCTTGAGGCTGGCATGCGTCCGGTGACTGTCATCCACCCCAAAGCAGCCATCGGCTCCGCCGCGGCTGTCGGTGAGGGTGTTGTGGTCTGCTCAGGGGTGCAGGTTTCGACAAACGTGGAGCTCGGCGACCACGTGCATCTCAACCCCGGCTGCATCATCGGCCACGACTCCGTGCTGGACCCATATGTATCAGTGAATCCAGGAGCGATCGTGTCGGGCAACGTCCATGTGATGACGCGCAGCCTGCTGGGCGCCGGTTCGATCGTGCTTCAAGGACTGACGGTCGGCGCTGACGCGACGATCGGCGCAGGAGCATGCGTAACCAAGGATGTCGAGCCGGAACGTGTGATGGTCGGTATCCCCGCCCGCGAGTTGGTGAAGGCGAGCGCGTGAAGATCCTCATCATCTCGCAGTACTACCCGCCAGAGGCAGTGCCATTGCCAGCGGATCTGGCACGGGGCCTTGCACTCCGCGGGCATGATGTGCGTGTGCTCACAGGGTATCCAAATTATCCGACCGGGCGCATCTTCGACGGCTACGCCCAGAAGTGGCGCTCGAAAGAACAGGATGGCGCCGTCGAGGTTCATCGTGTACCGCTCTTCGCCGATCACTCGCAGAGCGCACTGAAGCGCATGCTCAACTACGGATCGTATGCACTGAGTTCATCGACGGCACGGCGCCTGAGCCATGGTGCTGACGTCATCTATGTGTACGCGACGCAGATGACCGCCGGGTTCGGTCCGTGGCTCTGGCGTACGACGGGCGGACGCCCCTATGTGCTGCACGTGCAAGATCTGTGGCCCGATTCCATCATCGGCTCGTCGCTTGTCGAGCGGGACCGGAAGGGGCGTTTCATCGCAGCGGTGCTGGGTCCGTGGCTACGCAGTGCCTATCGAGGCGCGGCGGCGACGATCGGCATCGCTCCGACCATGGTGAAGACGCTCACGGAACGCGGTGTCGCGGGCGACCGAGCGCACCTGGTGTACAACTGGGCCGATGACATGGAACCCGTGCAGCATGTAGAAAGCGACGACGCGACGGAAACGCGGATCGTCTACGCCGGTAACGTCGGTGACATGCAGGACCTGGGTACGGCGGTGCGTGCGGCACATGCGGCGAAGGATGCCGGAGTGACGCTGTCGATCGTCGGTGACGGCGTGCTACGTCAGCAGCTGCAAGATCTCGTCACACAACTCGGTGCGAGGAACGTCCGGTTCGTCGATCCGGTCCCGCGAGAACGCATGCGGGAGGTGTACGAGACGACAGACTTTGCACTGGTCTCGTTGAAGGACATGCCGGCGTTTCGAGGCACGATTCCCTCGAAGTTCCAGGCTGTGCTGGCGGCCGGCGTTCCCGTGATCACGACGGTTCAAGGCGATGTTCGTGCCTTCACCCAATCTCAGGGAGTCGGGATAGTCGCCGATGCTGAGAACGTAGGCTCGTTGGAAGCGACGTTTCGTCAGGCGGCCCTCGTGCCTGCCGAGGAACGAGTGGCGATGGCACGACGAGCGCGCGCGGCTTACGACGAATACTTTTCCCAGCAATCAGGAATTTCCGCGATCGAAGCGCTGCTCACAACAGCATCCAAGGAGACGAGAAGAGCAAGATGAGCGAGTCGTACGGAGGAGCACGCGTACTGGTCACCGGTGGCACCGGATCGTTCGGTCACACGGTTGCCAGGAAGTTGCTGGAGCGCGACGTGGCAGAGATTCGCATCTTCAGCCGCGACGAAGCGAAGCAGGATCTCATGCGCCACGAGGTCAATGACCCGCGTCTGCGCTTCTACGTCGGCGATGTGCGCGACTTCGACAGCGTGGATCGTGCGACCCGCGATGTTGACTTCATCTTCCACGCGGCAGCGCTCAAGCAAGTGCCGTCGTGCGAGTTCTTCCCGATGGAGGCGGTGCGCACGAACGTGAACGGCAGCGAGAACGTCGTGCGTGCCGCAGACCGCAACGGAGTGCGCTCGGTCGTGTGTCTCAGCACCGACAAGGCCGTGTACCCGGTCAACGCCATGGGCATGTCTAAGGCGATGATGGAGAAGGTCGCGCATTCGTATGGGCTGAACAACCCGAACGCGGCGACCACCGTCTCGTGCGTGCGCTACGGCAACGTCATGTACTCTCGCGGTTCGGTCATCCCGCTGTTCATCCGTCAGCTCAAGGCCGGCAAGAACATCACGGTCACCAATCCCGACATGACGCGGTTCATGATGTCGCTCGCGCACTCCGTCGACCTGGTTGAGTTCGCCTTCCAGAACGCCAACCAGGGCGACCTGTTCGTCCGCAAGGCGGCATCCACCTCGATCGGTAACCTCGCTCAGGCCGTATTGAACCTGTTCCGCTCCGACGCCAAGGTCGAGGTCATCGGCACCCGTCACGCCGAGAAGCTCTCGGAGGCTCTTGCCACTCGCGAAGAGCTCTCGCGGGCTCACGACATGGGGGAGTACTTCCGCGTCGTGGCAGACAACCGCGACCTCAACTACAGCGTCTACTACGAAGAGGGCGACGTCACACAGAACAGGTTCGAGGACTACGACTCGCACACTGTCACGCAGCTCGACGTCGCGCAGGTGGAGGAGCTGCTCCTCAGCCTGCCCGAGGTGCGCAGCGAGCTCGCGCTGGCCGGTCTGCCTGCGGAGGTCTCAGGACGATGACCCGTGTCGCGATCACCGGCGGACGGGGTTTCCTCGGTCAGCATCTTCGCGCTGCTCTATTGGAGTCAGGTACGACCGCCGAATTGGTCGCTGTCGGCGACTCCTTCGATCTGGCGCAGGCGACGGATGCCGTCAACGGGGCCGACCGTGCGATCCACATCGCCGGTGTGAACCGAGCGCCCGACGAAGACATCGCGGCAGGGAACATCCTGTTCGCCGAGCAGCTGGCGAGTGCGATCCTCGCCGCTGAGCAAGCCCCCAGGATTGTGGTCTTCGCGAACTCCACGCAGTCGACGAACCGCTCGGTGTATGGAGACGCCAAGGCGCGCGCGGCAGCGATCCTTGCAGATGCTGCCGCGAAGGTAAGCGCCGAATACGTCGACGTGCAACTGCCCAACCTCTTTGGCGAGCACGGGCGCCCGTTCTACAACGCGGTGACCGCCACCTTCAGTCACCTGATCGCCTCGGGTCAGACGCCGACGGTGCGGGACGACAAGGAACTCACTCTCCTGCACGCGCAGAACGCCGCTGACCTTCTGTCGGGCGTCGCACCGCGTGACAAGCTGGATTCGCTGATTCAGGTCGAGACCGTGTCCGGTCTGCTCGGCCGGCTGCTCGGATTCGCCGAGACCTACAACCGCGGCGAGATACCGCCGGTCGCTGAAAGCTTCGACCGCGATCTTTTCAACACGTATCGGTCGTATACCTTCCCGGCGCAGGCGCCCATCATGCTGACGCGCCACGCCGATATACGCGGATCGTTCTTCGAGATCATCCGCTCGCACGGCGGTCCCGGGCAGTCATCGTTCTCGACGACTGTGCCTGGTGTGACTCGCGGCGACCACTTCCACCGCCGCAAGATCGAGCGCTTCACGGTGCTGCAGGGCACGGGCCGCATCTCGTTGCGTCGCCTGTTCACCGACGAGGTGATCTCGTTCGAAGTCACGGGCGACGCTCCCGGTGCGATCGACATGCCGACCATGTGGTCGCACAACATCACCAATGTCGGCGTCGACGAGCTGTACACCTCGTTCTGGACGAATGACATCTTCAACCCCGAGAACCCCGACACGATTGCCGAGGCGGTCTGACCATGTCCAAGAAGCTCAAGGTGATGACCGTCGTCGGCACCCGCCCCGAGATCATTCGCCTCTCCGCAACCATCAAGCTACTCGATGAGCACACTGAGCAGGTGCTGGTCCACACCGGACAGAACTACGACTACGAACTGAATGAGGTGTTCTTCGAAGACCTCGGGCTACGGAAGCCAGACCACTTCCTGAACGCCGACGTCTCGTCGCTGGGCGCGGCGCTCGGTTCTATCCTCACCAAGACCGAGCAGGTACTGGTTGAAGAAAAACCGGACGCGTTCCTGGTGCTGGGCGACACGAACAGCTGCATCTCGGCTGTCATCGCCAAGCGCATGAAGATCCCCGTGTTCCACATGGAGGCGGGGAACCGTTCCTTCGACGAGAACGTGCCTGAAGAGACGAATCGTCGTCTGGTCGACCACGTCGCCGATTACAACCTGGTCTACACCGAGCACGCGCGACGCAATCTGCTCGCCGAGGGTATCCATCCGTCGCGGATTCTCCTGACAGGTTCGCCGATGCGCGAAGTGCTCGGACAGAACCGCGCTCAGATTGAATCCAGTGACGTTGTCCAACGCATGGGCTTGACGGCGGGGGAGTACTTCCTCGTCAGTCTTCACCGCGAAGAGAACGTCGACAATGGTGCGCGACTGCGATCGGCCCTCGATGCGCTGCAGGCTTTGCGCGCCGAGTATGGTCTGCCCGTACTGGTGTCGACTCATCCCCGCACTCGCAAGCGCATCGAGGAACTCGATGATTTCAATGCGATCGACGGCATCATCTTCCACCCGCCGTTCGGTTTCCACGATTACAACAAACTCCAGATTGACGCGAAGCTCGTGCTATCGGACAGCGGGACGATCAGCGAGGAGTCCAGTCTTCTCGGCTTCGCGTCGATCACCCTCCGAGACTTCATCGAACGACCCGAGTCCATCGATACTGGCGCGATTATCACTGCGGGTATCGAACCGGAGAGGGTGCTTGCCGCGGTGCGGCTGGTGCTCGACCAGAAAGTGCGCTCGCAGGCGCCCGCCGATTACCAGATCGGAGACACGTCGTCGCGTGTGGTCAAGTTCGTGCACGGAACTGCGCCATCACACCGCAGACGCCTAGGCCTGAATGGATAACGCCATGCGCATCAGCGTCGTAATCTCAAGCCACGACCGGCCCGAGGGAGTCCGGGCACTTCTCAGCGACCTCGTTGCGCAGGAGCTCTCTACCGACGCATCTATGGAGATCGTGGTCGTCGATTCAGCCGGTGTCGACTGCGCGCGAGGTGCGTGTGCCGAATTCGCTTCCGAACGAGTCCCGGTACGGCATGTGAGCGGACCTAACAAACTGGCCGCCAAGAGGAATGCCGGCGCCGCGGTGGCGCAGGGCGGGATTCTCGTCTTCTTGGATGACGACATGAGAATCGGTCCTCGGTTTATCGGTGCGCACCTCGAAGCACAGCAGCACCGCCCCGGGGTCCTATCGAGCGATATCCAATTTCCTGAGTCGTGGGTATTAAGCAGCAACTACTATCGATACAAGAATCGCCATCATGTGAACGGCGTCTCCAACGAACACCGAGTACCACTGGCAGGTAACCGTTTCGTCGCGATGGCCTTCTCCATGCGGTCAGCCCACTTTAACCAGGTCGGCGGCTTCGATGAGGATTTTCAGCGTTATGGCGGAGAAGACATCGAATTCGGTTACCGTGCTCTGCGGGCGGGTTTCCTCAACGAGCACCTTCCCACAGCAGTCGCTGTGCATGAAGAAGTAGACATGGACATCGACGTGTATGCGAGGAAAGTCTATCGAGCCAGCTACCACGGCATGCCGATGGTCGTCGCTAAGGCGCCGGAGGCCCGGAGTGTCCGAATTATCAAGCTGACGGACCCCACAGTCGATCGGGGGCCGGTCGCACGGATAGTCCGCGTGGGCAGCCGAACGGCCAACCTATTACGCGCCGAGAAAGCCGTTCGGTGGGTCCTGAGAAGCACCGACTCGCATCGACATCTCTACTTCCCGGTGCTTTATGATCTGGTGGTGTTGATGGCCACGCAAGCGGCGGTTGATGACCGCCGAGCCGGTCGTCGCGATCGGAGCGCGTCTGCGCAATCGGACGGTTTCTAATGTCGAACGGACTTAAGTTCGCAATCGTGGCAGTGGTGGTGAATCTGCACACCCTGCGCAATCTCTCATTTGCTACTTATATCGCGATATACGCGGTTGTATCGGGCGTGCTGGTCGCTGATTTCCTCATCCGGATGGCGAAGGACGAGCGCAGGCTCGGATGGGGTCCATTTGTAGCTTGGTTGGCAGCATCGCTTCTTGGAGCACTGATATCGCTTGGGACCATCAGCGCATCAGGAGCCTTGACAGGTTTGAGCCGCTTTCTATTCGCGATGCCCATATTTATGGCGCTCTACCTATATACGGATGATCTGGAGCAGCTGCGCGGGCATGTCAAAACTCTGGTCGTGTTCTTCGCGCTCGCGAGTCTCACACTTCCCATGCAGATCGTCACGGGGCCGATCTCATGGTTTGCGGGGGCGACGGAGCGCGGCGGACTGGAGCGATATGCGAGTCTGGTTGGTAGTCTGACGTCGATCGGAGTTGTGGTTGGATCGTATCTATTGCTCACCCACGCCCTGACCCCGAGGTCACGGCCGTGGTGGATGATCCTCATTGCGGTATCTGCCGCGATGTCGCTCAGCAAGGCCGCGATCGCGAATGTCGCGATTGCCTTCGGTGTGCTCCTGGTCATGAACCGTCGTCATCTGTCCCGGATCGTATTTGGGCTTGGCTTGGTTGCGGTCCTAGGTCTCGCCATCTACTCGCTCAGCACGGTGGTTCAAGATCGGGTCGATGCAGTTCTGGTGAGTTTTGGAATCCAGAACTCGGCGATCGAGAACTTCGATGTGAGCGCTGAAGAGAGTGTGATGGACCGACTGTTGACGCTGCCGGCCGCTAACCTGGAGGTGCTCAAGACATTCGGTACGCCGCTGATTTATGTGTTCGGCGCGGGTTTCGGAATGGCGAACACGGCACTCGTCCCGGAGGAAGATTCCCTTGCGCAGATGGCCCACAACCAATATGTGGAAGTATTCTCTGTGTTCGGAATCGTCGGTGCGGCTCTTATCTTTGGGGCGATGCTCACGATGCTGGTGCGTCTCGTGCGGCTGCATCGTCGGATTCGATCTGATGTCACGAGCGCCGTCCTGTGGGCTTACGTGCTGATCCTCGTGAACAGCGTTACTGCTAACGGCACGCTGTATCAGCCAGCTGCGGCATCTATTCTCTACTTAGGCATGTACTGCGCCGTGGCCGAGGGGCTTTTCGTGCGCGCTGCAGATGCACGAAGTGGCCTGAGCGGACTTGATCGGAAGAATAATGCGACCATTCGTTGAACGTTTGCAACTTGCGGCTCGCGATAGATTCGACCTCCTGCATGAGTCGGTCTCTGAACTCTGCTTTGCAGACTTTCCTGACCACACGAATATTGGCGACTCAGCGATCGCGCTAGGCGAGTTCGCGTACTGGCGTCGTGCTGGTGTTGCTGTTCGCGAAACGCACCCCGGTCCAACGACGCCGGATCGCCTGCTTGCTGGTTCCACTCCGGTGGCGTTCCAAGGAGGGGGGAGCTTTGGAGGGCTTTATCCCCCCATGGATGAGTTGCGACTGAAGTACATCACCGGGCTCAACTCCTCGGCGGTCTTCATTCAGTTGCCGCAGTCGGTTCACTTCGCGGATCCAGAGACGCGCGATCGATATCGTGCGGCAGTGAACGGTCGAAAGCTGCTTCGGATCGCGGTCCGCGACCGGTACTCGGTCTCAGCCCTGGCAGAGATCGGCGTTGATGCCACACTTGCCCCCGACGCGGTTCACCATTTGGGCGCGCTGACAGCCCCGACACCTACAAACGATATCGTCGTGCTGGCCCGCACGGACCCCGAGTCTCGTGCAGGGAGGGGGACAAGCGCGGTCGATGATGTCGACCCCATTGACTGGGACGCAGGCGGTCTCGTCCGACGGGCAGTTCATTATGCCAAATTCCAATTCGGCGTGCCCGAGTTTCTGAAACCCGCGTTCTACCATCCGCCCGCGCATTGGGAGCGCGTGGCAAAGCGGAGGTTGGAGATCGGTGTGTTGAGGCTGGCAGTCGGTGAGACCATAGTGACGGACCGATTGCACGCGATGCTCATTGGCCTCCAAATGGGACGACGCGTCGTCGCCGTAGACAGCGCAACTAAGAAGCTCAGCGCTTACGCAACGACGTGGCTGTCAGAGCCTGATGTGCCTGTCGAGTTCGCCGAAAGCTTCGAGGCGGCTGTCAGGATGGCGAGGAAGCCGCGTGTCGTCTAGGCCCCTGACCATCGTTCGGGGTGGAGAAGTGAGATTCCTCGCGAATGCGTAACTCGGCTGCCTTCTCGCTTCTGATTCGGGGCGTGTCGTTGCTCGCTCCGCTCGCTGCGGCACCTGTCCTGGCCCGGGCACTTGGGCCGGACGGCCGCGGCGAATCGGGATCATTGATCTCACTGATGATTCTTCTCCCAGTTGTGTTGAGCTGGGGAGCTCCGGTCGTGCTTCGTGTCGTGAGCGCGCGCGATCATCGTCGATCAATGATGTATCTCCGCAGTGTGCGTGTGTTCGCGGGCGGGGTCGGACTCGTCGTGGCGATCGTGCTGGCGCTGTGCGCTCCGGCATTGTTGGCCAGCCTGTCTCCTAATGTCGTCGTCGCGCTGTGCGTCACCGTCCCGGTGACCGTAGCGACGGGGATTCTCTGGACGTCCAATGGGGGCGTGCTGGTAGGTCAAGGATCGAGCGTCGCCCAGGTGCTGGCTGCGGGAATTCCAGGTATCGCATTCTCCGTGTCGGTGTATACGCTGTGGGGACTCGGAATCCTCACGGTCGAGGCCACACTCTGGGCACAGGCGGCGAGCTACTTTCTGACCTTCCTCGCGTCCGAAGGGATGACACGGGTCCCGTGGACACGGGAGAGGGTGTCGCTTCGTGAACTGTTGCGATCCGGAGCTCGATTTGCCCCGGGGCAAATTGCCGAAGCGGCATCGTACCGATTGGATCAAGTCGTCGTGCTGCCGCTGCTCGGGGCATACATGGCGGGGCAGTACGCGGTCGCGGTCACCATCTCGTTGCTTCCGCTGTTCGTAGCCCAGGTCGTCGCGATGGCCTTATTCCGACAGAGTTCGGATGACCAGTGGAGCGGTGAGGATTCAGACCGCCTGAAGGTTATTCGACTTCTCGGGATCGTCGGGTTCGTCGTCGGGGCCGCCATCGCCTGCGTGACGCCATTCGGCATCCCGTTCGTGTTCGGGTCAGAGTACGCGCCAGCTGTGTTCCCTACGATCGTTGGCCTAGCAGGCTCGGTCTTTCTTGCGCTGAGTCAGGGGAGCGCCACGTTGCTTTCGATTCAGCAGCGCGGCTGGCTGATCTCCGGAGCTCAGTCGGCAGGCCTAGTCGTGGCTTTCGCTCTCCTACTGTTGCTCACGCCCCCCTTGGGCGTGACGGGCGCCGCGGTGGCGTCGACTTGCGGTTACGCGCTGAGCGCCGTCATCATGGTGTCGGTGCTACGTCCACGGCTGGTGGATCTGACGCCGCGGCTGCGAGACATCACGTCCCTCGTGTCGATCCTGCGTCACGGAAGATACTGACAGTGTCCGTCTCACACATTGGTTCGCCAGGCGCAGAGTCCGGTGCTGCCGGACTAGCCACCTTGCACATAGCGGAGGCGACGAGTCTCGCACATGCGCTGGGACAATTTGTCGCATCTGAGCTCGGAATTCGGGTCCTCTCGATCAAAGGGCCTGGCGCGACGTATTACAGGTTGCGTCCACGGCGTGCATCTGCCGACGCGGATCTTCTCGTAGAGCCTGATGGATTCGAGGCCCTGTGTGCGGGATTGGAAGCTCGCGGATGGCGGGAGCGCGTCAATTACGACGCCCCATCTGTTCTCAAGAAGTACTCGCGCACTCTGCTTCATGATGCGTGGCCATGTGACATCGACGTTCACGGTGATTTTCCGGGGATGTTCGGTGATCCTCAAATGGTGTTTGATGCTCTGTGGCGTGATCGACACCGTATCAATGTTGCCGCCCGAGAGATCTCGATCCCGTCCAGATCAGCATCGATCGTGATCGGGCTGTTGCACGCGTTACGGAGTCCCTGGACCACAGGCGTCGACGATGAATACTCCTACATCAAGCGGCATGTTCATGGCGACCTCTCCCGAGCGCAGATCACGGACATCGCCCGCGTGGCGGTCGAATGCGGCGCTTCGTGGAGTCTGAGGAATGAACTGGACGCGTTCGGCGTAGCGCAGAGCGGCGTGGACGCCTCTCCGGAGCAGATGGCCGCTTGGGAGACCGTGCGTCGCCTGGGCGGGGATGTCTCAAGCATTGGGTGGCTCCGAGCGCTGCAGTCGGCGCCGTGGCGAGACAAACCAGGCATCGCACTGCGCGCCGTATGGATACGCCGTTCGGAGATTCCGCGGAACGACGTGAAAAACCTTCCTACGAGGCGCGAGGCGCTGGCGTTCGAACTCCGTCGCTTAAGACGCGGGATTGGGGCTCTCTACCGCTACTTCCGGTCGGCTTCGCGCTGACGGTTTTCTTGCAGTTTGTGGGCGCTCGCGGTCGTCGACTTCTGGTGCGAGGTGAGGAAGTGGCGTTCGACGATGAGATAGAAGCCATACGATACGGCGCATGCGGCGGGGAGCACGGCGAAAGTCATCACGGCGAAGTGAACCAGGACAGGCAGGTGGATGGGCAGGAGCAGAAGATTGCCGAGGGCCAGGATCGGGCTGTGCACCAAATAGAGGCTGTATGACCACTTTCCGATCCCCAGAAGCGGCCACGACTCGAGTACACCACGGAGATGCCCCGGCCTGCCCGCGAGCGATTGACGGGCGAGGAGCACTAGCACTATTGCGCAGGCGGCGCCTACGGCAGATTCGGCGACCCAGGTGAGCGACCATGGCGCAACCGCCGCACCGCCAGCGATGATGAGCATACTCGCTATCACGAGCCCAGGGCGAGGCAGTGGCGTCATATGGACGACTGCGTGGGCCGCCCACATGCCCATCGCGAACAAACCGATGAACCAAAAGTGCGCGTCATCGAGCCAGGGAAGTGCGTAGTGGACGCTAGCACCGATCGCGACCGCGGTCGTGACGGTGACGGCACCTCCGAATCTGCGCCAAAAGGGAAGCAGCATGAAGGGGAGCGCGAAATAGATCTGCCATTCGGTCGCCACTGACCACGCCGGACCGTCAATCAAGTAGATCCACTCGGGGTTGACGTTATGGACCAGGAAGACGTGGGACACCACACCGGCGAGTGTCACGGGGATCTTCGAATCCCATGCGGTTCCGTGAGGCTCGTGCAGCATCGGTGTGAACGCGATCAGCAGGAGAAACAGTGCGATGGCCGCGTAGTAAGGCGGGAGAATGCGTCGTGCGCGCCGCTTAATGAATGTCCACGTCCCGTGCTTGAGGCGAAGCGTCCTAGCAACTGGCAACATAAGAACAAATCCGGACAACACGATGAAGACAGGAACTGCATAGTTGCCCAGTGCCATGATCTTGAAGAAGATCGGCAACTGGTCGGGACTGGTAGTAGTCCCAGTGAACGCGTATGTGTGGAATAAGGCGACGCCGAGAGCGGCGATTCCGCGAAGTCCGTCCGCGAAGCGAAACTCCAGTCGTGCGTCTGGTTTGGTCATGCTCCAAGCTTGGCAGACGGATTCGCTGGCTCCGGGGCCGTGGACGGTCGCGCGGCCGCACAGGCCACGATTCAGTCCGTGTCGTTCGACGCGTAGCGGCCGGTCTGCCACTGGGCGCGCGCATCGGATGCCGCGCCGTGTATGGACCTTGATGTGCCCGCCGACATCCCAGAAAGTTCGGTCGAGCCATGCCCAGGCTAGGAGCGACGATGGTCGGGTCGGTCAACGTCACCGCCAGCGATACGCCGTTCATGTCAACCCGGTCTGCTGTAGGAACAGGTGACAGTTCTGTGTTAGGCCGCGAGGGTCAGAGATTCTCGTTCATGATGGCCTCGAACTCGACGGGCGTCACACATCCGAGGTGAGGCGGCGGCGGTGGTGTCGATGACGTTGAATGTGAGGCCGTTGTGGCGGGGGAGAGGGGCGCCTTCGTCGCCGACACCTTGATCGGCGATCTCGCCTTCTACGCCAAAGCACCACCCCCCTGGAATGGGAATCCGTGTCCTCCTTCCGCGGCGTCTCCGAAGGAGACGTCACCGGGTACGCGTTCGCCAAACGCGAGCCCCTCAGAGTCGAACACGCGGTCTTGCGCGGCGCCATCCTCGGCAACCATACCGACGTCGTCACCATGGAGCAGGGACAACGCACACTCGGCGTGGTCGAAGCCGCACTCGACTCCGCAGGGACAGGCGAATCAAAGACGCTCAGCCGACCAGACCGGAATCCGTTCACCCCTCCACTAGGGTTAGCTCGTGCCGAACAGCGATGCTCGAGTGTCTGCGCCCAATCGCCTTTCCGTACCCGATGTACTGCGGGGCGTCGCGATTCTGGCGATGCTCATCGCCCATGCTGCGCCGTTCGTACCAAACATGCCGTGGGCGGCGCACATCTTCAGCGGCAGCATCAATGATCTGGCGTCGCCTCTGTTCGCGGTTGTGATGGGTATGTCCGCACAGCTCGTCTGGGCGCGTTCCACGGTTATACCGATCACATTGCTTCAGCAGGCGATCCGCGGGATCATCCTGATCGCGCTCGGTATGTGGATGGCAACGTGGGGCTCATGGGTGGCGATCGTGCTGCAGCCTCTCGGGCTGTTGCTGATCATAGGGGTGCCGCTACTGCTTCTCGGTATCCGGGCCATCGCAGTGATCACGATACTTGTTCTTCTGATCAGTCAGCTCGTCGTCTCAGCGGCCCGCGAAGGAGCATGGTGGTTCGTCGTGCAGGGGCCAGTTGCTGCGGCGTTCGCTGATTGGTCGATCAACGGCGCCCACTACCGGCTGATGAACCTGTTGCCGTTCTTCCTGCTTGGCGGGCTCTTGATCAGACGAGGGCTGAAGCGTGACCGAACAATGTGGGCCATGGCGATCATTGCCCCGATCGCGTACCTACCCGCGGCAGTAATCAACGCTCTCGATCTCGGTCGGGTGATGACAGGCGACTATCTCGACACGTTGCACGATGTCGGTCTCGTCTTCACCGCATATGCCGTGGTGGTGTTGATCTCCACGTCGAAGTTGCGCGAACGCGGCGCACGCGTGCGAGATGCGGTTCTCGAACCGTTCAGGGCTTGGGGCCAACTTGCCCTCAGCCTGTACCTGCTACACGTGGGTGTCGTCGCGCTATGGAACCGGGCTTACGGGTGGCCCGACCACAATATCTACCTGGGATGGTTGCTCATCGTGCCCGGAATGTGCCTGGTCGCGTGGCTGTGGTGGCGCTACGTCGGAACCGGTCCGGTGGAGTGGCTCATGAGCTTCCTCACCGGCCGACGCAAGCCACTGCTGACCGCGAGCTCACGCCCGAGCAGTCGCCAGGCTGTGAACGAGCCTGTCGATCTCGTCTAGGCCGTATACGACGGGGGAAGCAATGACCGGCAGGTTGATATCGCCCAGGACCACCGCAGCGGGATTCTTGGTGACGCTCAGCGCGGTGCGCGCGCCGCTCGCACCATAGCGGGCATAGCGGGAGATCCCCGGGTGAGCCGCTTCCAACTCATCTGGCCGAGATGATGTCGCTACACGGATCGGCAAGGGCCCAAGGATCTTCTGCCACTCGTCGATGTGCCGCATGACGGGCAGGCAGGAGCTGCAGTTGGCAGAGACGAATATCAGCATCACTGGTGCGCCTCTTCCGAGGCGGCTCAGCGGGATCGTGATGCCCTTGTCGTTCACAAGTTCAGCGGATGGAATCGGAGCGCCCATTTCACTACCTTGCGGCTGATCGGCTCCTGTAGCCGATGCTTCAGATGCTGCGACTCGAGTTGGGGTCAACGCGACGACTCGACGAATGAGCAGCGCGACCAGGATCACGATCCAACCGAGAAGAAGGGCGAGAGTCCAGGCTGTTGGGCCACTGAGGGTCTCCGCAAGCATCGAGCCGCGACTCGGGCTCAGAAGCACCGCGATCGCGGTAAGCACGATGAGGGTGGAATTTCGGGCTACCGACCAGTACGTGATACGGACATCGTCGCCGAGCGCGCCGAAGCAGTTGCATGATCCTTGCTCATCTCGACGTATCGCATCGATCAACAACCAAGTGAACACGACAAGAACCAGAATGGTGACGACGCCGACGAATAAGCGTAGGACGCCATACGTGAACATCCACGCGAGCCCGAGGAGCGCCTCCGCCAAGGGCAAGGCGACCGCGAAGAATCCCCGATCCAGGAGCTTCGGTGCTTGTAGCGTCGTGAAGGCTGCTCTAACGGCATCCGGCGATCGAAGCTTAGCCACTCCCGCCAGAATGAAAGTGAATGCAATGAGCCCGGTCGACCACGTGGCAACGTAATCGACCGGGCTCGCGTGCATGGAACTCAGATTACTGGCAGAGCTGAACTCGCAGCGACAGATCGTTGAGCTGAGGGAGCAGCAACGTCCCGAGCAGGGGCGCGACCAAGGCAGCGAGGATCGGGTCAAGGACCGAGCCCAGGACACCTGCAAGGTTCAGCGAACCGAGGTTCACCGGAGTGCCGACCAGCGTGGTGAAGCTGGCGGCGTCGGCGCCCTCGCCTGCGGCAGTGGTGTCCAGCGCAGGCGCGTACGTCAACGTGGTCGTCGTGAGCGCATCCAGGTCGAGCAAGCCCTCCACGAGCTCAAACGGGAAGGACTCACCCGGGTTGAGATCGCGCGTCGTGGTCAGCGTGATCGTGTCACCATTCACGTTGGCGATGAACGCTGCCTGCGCCTGAGAGTTGAACAGGTCACGAAGGATGCCAAGATCTGCGGTGATGAGCGCGCCGGGTGCGGTGCTCAGAACGAACGTCGCCCCGGCCGGAAGGACATCTCCGGCGACACTGACACCGAATCCGCGCGTTGCCCCATCGTTGATGTTAATGGCGGCGAGGGCGGCCTTGACAACATCGACGAGCTGGGACAGGCCGAAGCCAGTCGGAAGCCCGAGGAGGTTCACGCCACTCAGCAGCGACTGGAGATCGGCGATGTCATACTGACCCGTGCAGGTGCCGGTAACGGTCACATCGAGGGCCTGGTTGACGGTGGACGCCGACGCGAGCGGCGTCGCCACGGCGGCCGCGATGACGGGAACCGACCAGGCGGCTCCCTTGACGACGGTACGGCGGGAGAAAACCTTGGACTCTTCAGTCACGGTGATACCTTCTCTAGTCATGTGCGCGACAGGTCGCGCGTAACGG
>Ga0308157_10004786_pt1 | contig 17605 bp, 14 predicted proteins | sample PhyBR1_FD_201035 | JGI IMG/M metagenome (GOLD analysis project Ga0308157, IMG submission 201035) | Phyllosphere microbial communities from UC Gill Tract Community Farm, Albany, California, United States - DLSLB.R1 | ecosystem: Host-associated > Plants > Phyllosphere > Unclassified | place: USA...
AAGGTGGCGCGAAGCGCCGGATGAGGGAAGCTTTTCGACTTCACCGCGAACAGCGCCCCCCTTTTTCCTTTCAACATCTTCCCCGCCAGCAAGGAAGCAACAAGACCCCGCCATGCTCCAGGAATTCCCATGACCAACTCCCCTGACTGGCTGCAGATCCATCGTGGCCAAGCGCCACTGATCGTCAGCTTCCCGCATACCGGAACCGAGTTGCCGGCATCGCGCGTTGCCCATTTCGTATCACCGTGGCTGGCACGCCGCGACGCCGATTGGTGGGTGCATGAGCTCTATGCCTTTGCCAAGGCACTTGGTGCTACCACGGTGCGCACTGCGATATCGCGCTCGCTGATCGACGTGAACCGGGATCCGTCAGGTGTCTCGCTGTATCCGGGACAGAACACCACCGACCTATGCCCGCTGACCACGTTCGACAACCAGCCGCTGTACCGCGCAGGGCACGAACCCGACGAAGCTGAGATCCGGTATCGACGCGAAACCTGGTTCGATCCGTATCACACAGCGCTGGCCAATGAGATCGAGCGCCTGCGCGCGCAGCACGATACCGTGGTGGTCTACGACGCGCACTCGATCCGCTCGTTGATCCCGCATCTGTTCGATGGCGAGTTGCCGCAGTTCAACATCGGCAGCGCCGGCCCCAGCGGCGCGCCGGATACGTCCTGCGACAACGCCCTGACCGACGTGGTCGAGAATCTCTGCGCGATGAGCGGCATGTCGCATGTGCGCAACGGCCGGTTCAAGGGTGGCTGGATCACCCGCCACTACAGCAACACCGCCAACGGCGTGCACACCTTGCAGATGGAGCTGGGCTGCCGTGGCTACATGCACGAGCCCGCACCCGAAGACGTGGACGAGCACAGCTGGCCCACGCCTTACGACGCTGACCACGCAACCCCCGTCCGCAACACCTTGCAGCAAGTGCTGGGCGCTTGTCTGGAATTTGCTACCAGGAGAAATGCATGACCCGTCACGACCCGACCCGCAGCCCGCGCGCACCGCGTGGCAACACGCTCAACTGCAAGTCCTGGCAGACCGAGGCGCCGTTCCGCATGCTGCAGAACAACCTCGATGCTGAAGTCGCCGAGGACCCGACCTCACTGGTGGTCTACGGCGGCATCGGCCGCGCCGCGCGCGACTGGGAAAGCTACGACAAGATCCTGGAAACCCTGCAGCGGCTGGACGACAACCAGACGTTGCTGGTGCAGTCCGGCAAGCCGGTCGGCGTATTCCCCACCCATCCCGATGCGCCACGCGTGCTTATCGCCAACTCCAACCTGGTACCCCACTGGGCCAATTGGGAACACTTCAACGAGCTCGATAAGAAGGGCTTGATGATGTACGGACAGATGACCGCCGGCAGCTGGATCTACATCGGCAGCCAAGGCATCGTCCAGGGCACTTACGAAACCTTCGTGGAAATGGGCCGCCAGCACTACGGCGGCAGCTTGACCGGCAAGTGGATCCTCACTGCCGGGCTGGGCGGCATGGGCGGCGCGCAACCGCTGGCTGCATCATTGGCCGGCGCGAGCAGCCTGACCATCGAATGCCGCCAGAGCAGCATCGATTTCCGTCTGCGCACCCGTTACGTCGATGAACAGGCCACCGATATCGACGATGCGCTGGCGCGTATTGCCAAGTACACCGCGAGCGGCGAAGCCAAGTCGATCGCCCTGCTCGGCAATGCCGCCGAGATCCTGCCGGAGCTGGTGCGCCGTGGTGTACGCCCGGACTGTGTCACCGACCAGACCAGTGCCCACGATCCTGTGCACGGCTACCTGCCGATCGGCTGGAGCGTCGAACAGTGGCTTGCCGAACAGCAGGCCAACCCTGAAAAGGTGCGTGACGCCGCGAAGTCCGCGATGCGCGTGCACGTCGAAGCGATGCTTGCCTTCCATGCCGCCGGCATTCCCACCGTCGACTACGGCAACAACATCCGTCAGATGGCCTTCGACGAGGGCCTGAAGAATGCCTTCGACTTCCCTGGTTTCGTGCCGGCATACGTACGCCCGCTGTTCTGCCGTGGCATCGGCCCGTTCCGCTGGGTGGCACTGAGCGGCGACCCGGAAGACATCTACAAGACCGACGCCAAAGTGAAGGAGATCATCGCCGATGATCCGAACCTGCACCGTTGGCTGGACATGGCTCGCGAACGCATCAGTTTCCAGGGCCTGCCGGCTCGCATCTGCTGGGTAGGCCTGGGCCTGCGCCACAAGCTTGGGCTGGCCTTCAACGAGATGGTGCGCAATGGCGAACTGAGCGCGCCGGTCGTGATCGGCCGCGATCACCTGGACAGCGGCAGCGTCGCCTCGCCCAATCGCGAAACCGAATCGATGAAGGACGGTTCCGATGCGGTCTCCGATTGGCCACTGCTCAATGCCATGCTCAATGTCGCCGGCGGCGCAACCTGGGTGAGCCTGCACCACGGCGGCGGCGTCGGCATGGGCTACTCACAGCACTCCGGCGTCGTCATTGTCTGCGACGGCAGCGAAGCCGCCGACCAGCGCATCGCGCGCGTGCTGTGGAATGACCCCGGCACCGGAGTGATGCGCCATGCCGATGCCGGTTATGACATCGCCCTGGATTGCGCCCGCGAAAAGGGCCTGGACCTGCCCGGCATTTCCGGTTGACCGTCATCAACCCGCTGCAGATCCCTGCAGCGGGTTGATGCGCAGGCGCAGCAGGCTCAGCGACGGCGGCGCGCCAGCGCGTACCGCCCGCAGCCGGTCACCACCAGCAACAGCAGCCCTCCCGCGATCGACACGTTCTTCAGGAACTGGGTGAAATTGGCGGCGCGCTCGCTGCCCTCCATGCTCCAGAACGCATGACCCAGAATGCCGGTGCCCAGCACGAACAGCACGAACAGCAGCGCCAGCGGCCGTACCGCGATGCCCAGTACCAGCGCGATGGCGACCACGAACTCCATCGTTACAGCGATTGCTGCCGCCAGCTGTGGCATCGGTGCATGTAGCGACGCCATGTACGCGACCGTTCCCTGGAAATCCTGCAATTTGCCCCACCCTGATACCAGGAACAGCAGCATCAGCATTACCCGCGCCAGCAGAACCAGTCCATCGCGGTTGTGCTCCACCCATCCAGCTGACATGACGATATCCTTCTGGTGATCTGTGAACCCCGTGGCAGCCGCTGGCTGCCACGACAGGACGCACACGCTGCGCAGTATCGCTACCTGAGCGCAAAACCCGTCCACGGTCGAAGCGGCTGCCGTCGTTGCCGCCAAGCCATCATTGCGCAGCGGAACCTGCAATGTGTGAATTCGTGTCGCTCATGCGTCGTTCCCGCCAGGAATGCAATCGGCAGTAGAGTAAACACGCCCGACGGATCCAGTCCGCAGTACGATCGTCCGGGTTTCGGGGTACAGGACTGAGAGGGGAAATCCAATGTCCAGGCAAGGCGTTCAACGACTATTCCGCTGGCCCTTGTTGCTCGGACTGTGCCTGTCGGCATGCCTGGCCTGCGACCGTCAGCAGTCCCCACGGCCAAGCACTGACACCGCCGCAACCAGCTTCCCGCAGTGCGCGCAACAGGACCTGCTCGGTTATGTCCCCGCGCCAGCGGAGATAGAGCGGCACCGCAGGTTCTCCCTGCCAACGATCAAGCTGCCATTCAACACCCGGCAAGACGACTGGGGCTTCACGGTGGCCCTTCTGGTGGATCCCGATGGGCGCCCTGCCTGTTACCGCCTCACAGATCGCTACCAGCGCGAAGTCGCAATGACCGGGCCGAGAACCGCGGTGATTGCCACAGTGGCGGACTGGCGATACCAGCCATTCGGCCGTGCCGGCCAGCCCGTGGCAGCAGTGGTACGTGAGGTCATCACCGAATCAGAACAGCCAGCGCGCCACTTGCCACTGCCCGATGTTCCACTGCAGCAGGTGCGCATGCGACTACGTCGTGGCGGTTGTTTCGGCACCTGCCCCATCTATTCCGTCGAGATCAGCGGTGACGGTCAAGTCACCTACCAGGGGATCGACCATGTCGATATCGAAGGTAAGTACAGCTTCCGTATTCCAACGCAGACTGTGGCTGCACTTGCAGCCAGTCTCAGGGAGAAGGATTTGTGGTCGATGCGTCCGGCTTACATGGCCTCCATTACTGACAATCCCACCTACTCCCTGACGTTGACAATGGGTGGGCAAACCCACGAGATCATCGACTATGCAGGTGGCCACATCGGCATGCCACCTGCAATTACTGCGTTCGAACAGCAACTGGACGAAGCAGCCGGTGCTGGAGGCTGGATAAATATCGCCCTCCCTGCACTGGAAAAGCTGGAGCTGGCGGACTTCCCATTCCACTCGCCGCAAGGCGCGCAGTTGCTCGATCGTGCCATCAGGAACGAAGACGTCGCCGATGAATCAGCCCTGCTGCGCCTGATCGAGTTGGGCGCCGCCCTGCAACCGATGGCTGCTGGCAATGAGCAGCCCACGCAGCGGCCATCACAGCTCGAAGCTGCACTCCACAACCGCCGACTGCAGATTGCACGGCAGTTGATAGAGGCCGGAGCACTGCTGCACAACGGAAAAACACGCCAGGAGGAGCTGGACAAGGCATTTTTCGCTGCAATCGAGGGCGGATCGCTGGCGGCGGTACAGATGATCTGGGGCGCCGGCGGCGGCTTGAGACCATCGCTCAGCTACCGCGACGACAGCGAACCCTCGCATATCCAGCCGGTCACCTTCCTTCTCAACGGCACCTATGCCCCTGCCAATTGGGAGGGACATGCCATCGCGGCATGGTTGTCAGCACGTGGCTGCGATCTACACGCGCGCAGCGCGACCGGCGATACCCTCCTCAACATCGCAGCAGCCTCGAACGACATCGACCTCGTGCGCTACCTGCTTGGTCAGGGGCTATCACCTTCCGCGCTGGACGACACTGGCTACCCCGCCGTAGGCAGTGCCGGTAATGAATCGATCGCGTTGTTGCTGCTGCAGGCGGGAACTGTGCTGCCAAGAACCAACAAATACAACTTCGATCTGCGCCGATACGCCATCGAAAATCATTGGGAAAAAGTCGTCCGCTGGCTGGACCAGAATCCAGCCAGTTGAACAGCGTAGCCGATAGCGCGATTGACGGGAAGACGACCGTCGGCAAGCCCGGTGCCGACGGACCGAGGGCTACAAGCCCACAGATCAACCCCGTCGCGCCGCCTCGATGGCAGCGATGTCGATCTTGGTCATTTCCATCATCTTCTCGAACGCACGCTTGGCCGCCGCCGGGTCGGGGTCGGTGATGGCCGCGCTGAGCGCCCGCGGGGTTATCTGCCAGGACAAGCCCCATTTGTCGCGGCACCAACCGCAAGCACTCTCCTCGCCACCGTTGCCGACAATTGCATTCCAGAGGCGATCGGTTTCCTGCTGGTCATCGGTGGCGATCTGGAACGAGAACGCCTCGCTGTGCTTGAAGGTCGGACCGCCATTGAGGCCCAGGCAGGGAACGCCCATCACGGTGAACTCCACCGTCAGCACATCGCCTTGCTTGCCCGAGGGGTAATCCCCGGGTGCGCGGTGGATTGCATGTACATGGCTGTCAGGGAAGGTCGCAGCGTAGAAACTGGCCGCATCCAGCGCGGTGCCGTCGTACCACAGGCAGATCGTGTTCTTTCCTTGCATCTGAACTCTCCTGGCATGGAGGAATAATCAGCAGCAATCAGGCCGTGACGCCTACAGAAATATCCACATATCACCGATGGCGTCCGGTGCCAGGCATCATTGCATAGACCTCGGCTACACCCAACCTGATCACGGCACGATGAGGATCGGCACCGGGGTATCGATCAGCTTCCACAACGCATCCATCTGTTCGTCTGTCAGTGCGATGCAGCCATCGGTCCAATCGAAAGCCTGCAGCTGTGCGGCAGGCAACGGCGACCGGTTCGGTTGGCCATGAATCATGATGTCCCCGCCTGGCGATACGCCACGGTCGCGCGCATTGCGTCGATCGGCAGCGTTCGGATAGGAAACATGGATGGAACGGTGATAACGACTGTTCGGGTTCTTCCAATCCAGTACATAGCGGCCTTCCGGCGTACGCTTGTCACCTTCCTGTTGCTTGTGCCCCAAGGGCGCCCGGCCCAGCGCCACACGATAGTGCAGCAGCAGTTCACGACCGGCGAACACGAACATTTCGCGCTCGGACTTGTCCACGTAAACAAAGCTGGCCCTGGCCGGGGCTGCCGCAGCCGGTGCCGGTGCCATCACGACGGCCAACAGCAATCCCAGGCCGCTCCGCAAGCGCTTCACCTGCGGTCCCATCGCATTGCATCCTTTCACATCCCGTCGCTCCAATTGCCTGGAACAGCCTGGTGCCGTTGGGCTCTCAAGCCCACCCAAGCAAAAGGCAAAAACGCCGCTTTCAACAGCGGCGTTGTTCGTGCTCAGTCAGTTGCCAATGGCGCCTGCGGCACATCTGCCGCCGCCGTGGCGACCAGCGGCCGCTGCGGAGCAGGTCTGCTCGGGAACGCATGGCGGACGATGCGCCACATCACCTGCCCGAACTGCTTCGGCATGGAGCCGGTGTTGTAGTGCTGTCCGTAGCGATGGCAGATCTCCTTCACTTCCACCGCCATCGCGGCATAGCGGTTGGCCGGGATATCCGGATAGAAGTGATGCTCGATCTGGTGGCTGAGGTTGCCGGTCATCACATCCATCCACTTGCCACCGGTAAGGTTGGACGAACCACGCAACTGGCGCATATACCAGTGGCCCCGGGTCTCATTACGAACGCAGTCCTTGGGAAAGGTCTCGGCGTCGGCAGTGAAGTGGCCGCAGAAGATCACCACATACGTCCACACGTTGCGGATCACGTTTGCCGCCAGGTTGCCCAGCAGCACCGGCAGGAAGAACGGCCCGGCCAGCAGCGGGAAGAACACATAGTCCTTGCCGATCTGCTGCAGAGCCTTGCGGCGCACTGGCTTGGCCTGGCGCCACAGCTGGCGCAGGGTGATCTTGCCTGCCAGCACGCGACCCACGCGCAGGTCCTGGATTGCAATGCCCCATTCAAACAACAAGGCGAACACCACCGCCACCAACGGCTGCACCAGGAAGAACGGATGCCAGCGCTGCTCCGGGAAGATGCGCAGCAGGCCGTAACCGATGTCGTCGTCCAGCCCGCGCACGTTGGTATAGGTGTGGTGGCGGAAGTTGTGGGTCTTGCGCCAGTTCTCCGAAGTACCGGCGATATCCCATTCGTAGGTTTTTCCCTGCAGGTGCGGGTCACCCATCCAGTCGTATTGGCCGTGGATCACGTTGTGCGCAAGCTCCATGTTCTCCAGGATCTTGGAGAACGCCAGCAGCAACACGCCGGCTATCCATGCTGGCACCAGCACGCTGTGCACGAACGCGCCGAGGAACAGCAGGCCACGACCAGCCACACCGGTCCAGCGCACACCCGCCACGATGCGACGGATGTAGCGCGCATCGTGTTCGCCCAGCAAAGCTTGATGGCGGGCGCGCACGGCATCAAGCTCCTCGCCGAAGGTCTGCAGCTGTGCAGGAGTGAGCACACGGTTACGCACGGAAGACATGGATCAAAGCTCCAGGGTCAAATCGGTACTGGCGCTGTTGACGCACAGTTTGAGCGGGGTGGATGGCTCGCTGGCGTGGTCGCCTGAAAGCGTGTGCCGGGTGATTCCCGACACCTTGGTGCAGACGCAGGTATTGCACAGGCCCATGCGGCACCCGCTTGCCGGTTGGATGCCTTCGGCCTCCAGTGCGGCCAACAACGGCACGCCGCGCGCAATGCTCAGCGTGCGGCCGCTGTGCAGCAGCGCCACCTGCACGTTGCCCTGCTCGGTGTCGGGCAGCGCAGGCAGGCTGAAGGCCTCGCCTTCAAAGCTCGCTGCCAGAGGCTCAAGGTGCGCCCGCGCGCTTTCAACGAAACCGGCAGGGCCGCAGGCGAGCACACGTGCAGTAGCCAGACCAGCGACAGCAGAAAAATCGAATGTGCCCACGCGCGGCGCTGGCCGCTGCGCATCGCCGGTTACAGCGAACTGCAGGCCAAAGCCCGGATGACGCGCTGCCAGCGCCTGCAGCTCCTCGACGAAGCACAACTGATCGTGGCTTCGTACCCAATACACCAGGTCCACCGATGCCAGCTGCGCCTGTGCATCCAATTGCCGCAGCAACGAGCGCATCGGCGTGATGCCTGCGCCGGCAGCAAGCAGCAGCAGGCGCTGCGTGTTTGCCGCCAGGGTCATGTCGCCAAAGCCAGGGCCAATGCTGAATACGTCACCGATGGATGCCCCGCAGGCCAAGTGCTGGCTGACCTTGCCACCCTGAATGACCTTGACGGTGATCGCCAGGTCGCCGTTTTCCAGCAGTGTGGGACTGTAGCTGCGGGTCGCCAGGCGCCCTGCCACCTCGACACCGAGATTCACATGCTGTCCCGGCAGCACCCCTGCAAAGTGGCGGTTGGGCTGCAAGCGCAAGGTCACCGCATCGGCGCTGGCCTGCGTGCGCGCCACCAACCGGGCCAAGGGCCGGCGCAGCGTCCACAGCGGATGCACCCGGGTGGACCAGAAATCAAAGAAGCCTTCCTTGAACCAAGGGATCAGCGGCGGGGCGGCATTGCGGTAGACGGCACTCATGCGCGCAACTATACGTCCGCGCATACAGACGTGTATACACTTGTATATCCGTTACACAGGCTATGATTCACAGACCTGACCGGCCCGAGCCCGATGACTTCACGCGAACAGCCCCTGCCCGCACACGATGACCTGCACCCGGCGCGCAAGGCCAGTATCTCGCGTGACGATCTACTGGCGGCTGCACTGGCCCTCATCGGCCCGCACCGCAGCGTGTCAACGCTGAGCCTGCGCGAGGTCGCACGCGAAGCGGGGATCGCACCCAACTCGTTCTATCGCCAGTTCCGCGACATGGACGAACTGACCGTCGCACTCATCGACCTGGCTGGCCGCTCACTGCGGACCATCATCGGCCAGGCACGACTGCGCGCGGCCGACAGCAACCGCGGCGTCATCCGCTTGTCGGTGGAAACCTTCATGGAGCAGCTGCGCGCCGATGACAGGCTGATGCACGTGCTGCTGCGTGAAGGCACGGCCGGCTCGGATGCATTCAAACAGGCCGTGGATCGCGAGCTCGGCTATTTCGAGGAAGAACTCAAGGCCGATCTGGTGCGGCTTGCCGCGTTGGATGGTGCAACCCTGCACGAGCCTGCATTGGCGGCAAAAGCCATCACCCGGCTGGTGTTCGCGATGGGCGGCAGCGCAATGGACCTGCCAGCGGAACGCGATCCCGAGCTGATCGAACAGATATCGCAGATGATCCGCATGATCATCACGGGCTCGCGCGCGTTGGCAAGGCACCCCGCCAGGGCCCGATAGCGATCAACGCCGTGCGTGACCCAGCACCGTTGACCGGCCAGACCAGCTGCATCATCGACGCTTCAACTGACCGCGGCAGCGTGGCCAGCGTCAATCACGATTGGATCAGCGCTGCAGGCATTGCCGGTAGCGCGCATCCACCCGTCTGGCGAACCACTCGGTGGTCAGCTCGCGGGTGATCTTGGGGCTGTCCAGGCGGATGCCGGGGATCACCGCACGCGGCAGCACCCTGCCCGCCCTGGCTTCGGCAATGGCAAACACCCGCTCGGACAACGCACTGTCGCTGAACTGCAATTGATCGGCAGCTTCCAGTGCGCGCCGGATGCTGCGCTCATCCATCCCCAGTTGCGCCGACAAGCTGCGCACCGCACGCTCGGTCTGCCCCGGCTTGTCCAACGGCGCACCCGGCGCCAGAACGTCGCCGTCCAACTCCAAGGTCACACCGGCAGCCACTGCCACTGCATTCTGGAAACCCGCATTGCGGCTGGCATACCAGCCCGCGTTGTAGTCGGCGAAGCGATGCACCTTCTGCGTATAAGGCGTCTGGTAGCCCAATAGATGCAGTATCCCAAAGTACACGCCACCGCGGCGGGTGAACACTTCGTCGCGGATGCTGCCATCCACCGGGTACGGATACGACTGCGCGTGCCGTTGCGCGAACGGAATTCCAACCTGCATCGCGCCGCCGGTCTGGACCGGGTTCTTGCCGGAAAACAAGCGGTTGCCCAACGGCACACGGCCGATGATTTCTTCATAGAGCTGGCTCAGGTCACGCTCGGTGCGCACGCGCGCCAGGTGGTCCGCGTAGCTGCGGCCATCACTGGCGTCGATCTTCAAGCCGGCATCCACCAACAGCCTGGGGACATGCATTGCCGCGGCGCGACGATCGATCTCGGCACGCGCCACACGCGGCAGGTTGGCCACTTCGGGGTTGGACCTGTACCCGGATTCCTGCTCGATCACTGCCAGCACGGCACAGATGTTCTCGACATTGGCAGGCACTCCCTGGGCGGCCATTGCCGCCTCGATATCCGCTGCCCAGCCGGACCGATCCGATGTCGTGCCGGGTATACGCCGCTCGATATCGTCGCGCACCTGTGCTGCCGGTGGCCCGGCTACAGGCGCTGGCACGCTGCTGCAGGCAGCGAGCAACATCAGCAGACCAGCCATGACGCCCAGCATGCTGCAACACCGCCCTGCCATCGACACACTGCGCATGATCAGGTTCCTTCACGTCACGATCCGGCACCGACCCTAGCGCATGCACGATCATCCGGGAAAGCACCGACACGCGCCGGCTGCCACTGGCGGTTCACCAACATGGCACACTGGCACCTGCACTGACCACATAGCAGGGAGCAACGGAATGCCCATCCCCCACCCCGCCCGCCGGCAATTACTGGGCTGTCTCGTCGTTGGCCTGCTGCTGGTTGGCTGCGCTGAAAAGACCGAGCAGCAACAGCTCGCCGACCTGCGTGATGGCTTCACCTACAAGCACTACCGGCAAATTTCAGAGAAAGGCCTGCCCGCAGCCTACGCCGCGTGGGCTGTCAGCAGCGAATGGGCCGATGCCGGAACCGTGCCGCCATTGACGCCTGAGAGCGAGTGTCTGGCGCACGCACTGCTCGGCTACAGTGCGCTCACCGCCAACCGCGGCACGCTGGCGATCGCCGAGGCCGACATCGTCACCGCGCTGCCGGCCTGCCACGACCTGCTGCAAGCCAGTGCAGCGCTGCGCTCGGTCGCTTTCCAGCGCCTGGAGTGGCCGCAGCTTGCACGCCAGGAAAGCGAGCTGGCGACCTATGGCGGCGCCAAACAGGATTCGGCCAACGCCCAGCAGGCCCTGACCCAAGCCCTGGTCATCCATGTGGTGTTGGGTTATGCCGCGCTTTCAGACAAAAACCCGGCACGCGCGCAGATACATATCGACGCCATCGCGTTGACGCTGGAGCAACCATGGCTGGCTGAACTTGGGCGCGCGGGACTGGCAGTCCAGCAAGGTGATGTCCGCCAGGGCCTGGTGGCGCTCAAGGAACTGTCCAACAACCCCCAGGTTCCCCCGGATGTGCGGGCCTACCTGCAACAGATCATCGGCCAGATCGAAGCGGACACCGGCAACGTTGATTCCTCACTGTGGACCACCCGTGTCTTCGCGATGATCATCTGGCGCGAACTGAACGCACATGGACCGGAGGGCCTGCGTCGACTGATGGGCTTCGTCGACCAGCAGAACGGCAAGCTCGAGCAGATGACCGAACAAGGCAAAGGCGCACTCAAACAGTGGTGGGATGCCGCCCGCGCGCGCCTGCGCAACGACGACGCCTGAATCAGCCAGCCGCCGCGGACGTGACGGTAATGCTGCCGGCGGCATTGGCGCTCTGACCCAATGCAACCTGTATCCTGGCCGCCATTTCGGCGGCTGAGAAAGGCTTGAAGACCACCTGGTAGGTTCCATTCAGCAGTCCTTCCTTGATCACTACATCAGCGCTGTAGCCGGTGACGAAAATTATCGGAATGCTGCCGCTCGCTTCCACGCCTGCGATCAGGTCCTGCACGGTCAATCTGCCTGGCATGCGGATATCGGAGATGATCAGGTCGGGTCGCACGCCGCTGCGCAGCAGCGTCACCGCGTGATCTGAACTGAACGAGGGAATGGTTTCGTAGCCCAACTGGGTCAGCATGCTGTTCATTGCATCGCGTACCGAATCGTCGTCCTCGACGAGCAGTACCTTGCCCACGCCTGCCGTGATAGCAGCCCCGGGCACGATTGCCGCTTCCACTGGCACCGTGGAATACGGCAGATAGATAGCCACCCGCGTACCTCGACCTGCTACTGATTCGAGGCTGACATGTCCCCGGGAGTTCTCGACAAAGGTCCTCACCATGGTCAAACCCAAGCCGCTGCCCTTGTCGCTGCGCTTGGTGCTGTAGAACGGGTCGAACACATGTTCCTGCAGTTCGGGAGCGATGCCGACACCTGAATCCTCGATCTCGAACATCACGTATTCCAGCGCTGTTCCCGCTGTATCAAGGCGTGAGCGGCTGCCGACCCGCAAGGTCACGTTACCCTCGCCTTCCATGGCCTCACGCGCGTTGATCGCGAGATTGATCAGGGCATTCTCGAGATAGGCCTTGTCGGCAAACACAGGACGCAGCCCCTTTTCCATCTCCACCTTGAAGGCAATTCCTGCGCCGAGTGCCTTGGACAGCAGTTCGTGCACCTCATCGACCAGCGACTGCGGATCCAGCGCTACCGCGTTCTGCGGCAGGCGTCCACCAAACCCCGACAACTGCGTGGACAGCCGCCCTGCCTTGCTGATGCAGCCCTGCAGTATCCGCAGGTGCGGCTCGAGTGCTTCGCGCGAAGCAGCCGCCTGCATCAATTCGATATTGATCCCCATCACGTGCAGCAGATTGTTCAGGTCGTGGGCCACGCCACCTGCCAGATGCGAAACCAATGCCATCTTGTGCTGCTCGCCCAACACGCGCTGTGATTCCAGCATCCGGCTTTCATGCGCCTCGGCCCGCCGCCGCAACTGCTCGATCCGTGCGACCGCGGCATTCTCCGCTTCATGGAATGCCTGGATGTCGACGCTGGTACCTACCCAGCACTCCGGCTCGTCCAATACCCCGCGCACGGGCGCCAAGGTGAATTGGAACCAATGATGCAAGCCGGTGTGATCGCGCAGCCGATAGCGATGTGGCTGTTCCATGCCGCCCGAGCGCAGCGCTTCCACCAACGCATTGTTGGCAGCATCACGATCATCCGGATGGACGCCGGCGGTGAGCAACCCGCCGTCCCCGCCAGCAAGCCCGGCGTTGCCATTGGCAAACCGCCTTGCCGCACGATTGCTCCAGAACACCTCACCGTCGGAAGCACACAACCAGACCTGGTCAGCTACCAGCTCCAGCACCCGCTGATAGCCGTCCATGCCGTTGGCCAGCGCCTGCGCGGCGGCGGAAGCGCTGGTGGTTCCGATCGCCGTGGAGGCAATCGTCGATGCAACGCATTGCAGCAGCAACTGATCGCTGACCTGCGGCAAACGAGACAGTTCGAACCGCGCGTTGGCTGGCGGGCATTGGCAGGCGACCATCGTCCCGCTGCCGCAGGCTTCTTCCACGGCATCGGCCAACGCCGTGAAGCCGCGAAATGCATCCTGCCCAACCGCCGCCTGGAGCAACTTGAAGACTTCAAGGAAAGCGCTGTTGGCGAACAGGATTTCGCGGCTGGCGCCATCAAGCACGGCAAAGGCAACCGCCGAATCCTGGAACGCACCCGTGTAGCTGGAAAGCACCGCGTTGCTCATCGAACGTCTTCCGGCCCCAGTCGATCCGCCGTCACCAAGTCAACCGTCGCAGCGCCTGCAAAGCGCGCAGGTACGCTGCTGGGCGCAGCAATAGCACGCTGCCACCGCATGAGGGCGTGAACAAGCCGAAACATTGCAACCACCGGACCGCCAATGAACGATTCTGCTGCAGCCCCTGCCTGTCGGAATGTGCCGGCACGCAGGCACAGCCGATGTGCCCACGAAAATTCACACAGAACACTCGACTTACGGGCCTGAATGCAGGTTTTTGCGCTAGGCTGGCGCCCCTGCCCGACTGGTTGAAGCACTTGAGGACGGTCCACGCCACCCGCTACATCACACCGCTGCGTGAAGGCGGATCCCTGCCCGCTGTCATCGAGGCCGATGACGACGGCATGTATGTCATCAAGTTCCGCGGCGCTGGCCAGGGCCCGAAGGCCCTGATCGCCGAACTGGTCGTCGGCAGGCTCGCGCAGGCGCTGGGCTTGCCGATGCCGGACATCGTGCTGGTCGAGCTTGACCGCGAGTTCGCCCGGACCGAGCCCGATCCCGAGATCCAGGATCTGATACGCGCCAGCGAAGGCACCAACCTGGGCAGTGACTACCTGCCCGGCGCTATCAACTATGACCCCGCCGCGATGCAACCGGATGCCGAGCTGGCCTCGCGCATCGTCTGGTTCGATGCATTCACCAGCAACGTCGATCGTACTGCCCGCAATCCCAACCTGATGGTCTGGCATCGCAAGCTGTACCTGATCGATCACGGTGCTGCGCTTTACTTCCACCACGATTGGGAGAACGCAGGCGAAGCTTGCGGCAAGCCCTTCGTCCTGATCCGCGACCACGTACTGCTGCCGTTCGCGGCCAATATCGCCGAAGCCGATGAGGCATTGGCTGGGGTGCTGGACGATGCGGTCATCGACGGCATCGTCGCGCAGATTCCCGAGGCCTGGCTGCAGAACGAGCCAGCATTCGCCGACGTCAGCACCTACCGTGCCGCCTACGCAAGTTACCTGAAACGCCGACTGCAACTGCGCGAAGCCTTTGTACAGGAGGCCATCCGTGCCCACGCTGCATACCTATGATTACGCTGTCATCCGCGTGGTCCCGCGGGTGGAACGGGAGGAATTCATCAACGTCGGGGTGATCGTCTCCTGCCCTGGAGCCAGGCACCTCCAGGCAGCGATCGAGATCGACGTGGCGCGCCTGCAGGCGTTTGCGCCGCAGCTTGACCAGCAGGCGCTGCAACCGTGGCTGGATGCCATCGTCGCAATCTGCCGCGGTGACGCTGCCGCCGGCCCCATCGCACAGCTGCCGCCACGCGCACGGTTCCACTTCCTGACCGCCAAACGCAGTTCGGTGGTGCAGACCTCGGTCACCCATGTGGGCCGCACCGCACGACCAGAGGGCATTGTCGAGCATCTGCTCGAGCGGATGGTACGCGTGCCACGCTGAGTTTCCCGGCGAGGTTTCGTCAGCAAAAAAAAACGCCGGCATGCCGGCGTTTTTTTCACCCACCTGAAGATCAAGCTTCAGGCGCGGCCGGTGCGGACGTTTCCGCGGCGTTGCCCGCCGCTTCATCGACAGCCTCGTCCTCGTCATCCAGGGACGCATCCAGGCGTTCAACGGCCTGCAGCTTCTCACCCTTGGACAGGCGGATCAGGGTCACACCCTGGGTGTTACGGCCGACGCGCGAGATCTCCGAACCGCGGGTACGCACCAAGGTGCCACCGTCGGAAATCAACAGCACCTCGTCACCGGTGCCCAACAGCACCGCACTGACCAGCTTGCCGTTGCGTTCGCTGGTCTGGATACCGATCACGCCCTGGGTACCACGCCCCTTGCGCGGGTAGTCCGCCAGCGGGGTGCGCTTGCCATAGCCATTCTCGGTCGCGGTCAGGATGTACTGCACGCCAGCATCGTCTGCAGCTTCTACGATCTCGCCGCCGTCAACTGCCACTTCCTCGACGCCATTGTCCTCTTCGCTCTCATCCTCGATGCCGCCCGCACTTTCAGCGACGATCAGGCTGACCACTTCCTCGCCCTTCGGCATCTTGATACCGCGCACGCCGGTAGCGGTACGCCCCATCGAGCGGACCTTGTCTTCACCGAAACGTACGGTCTTGCCGTTGGAGGCGAACAGCACGATATCGCGCTCACCATCGGTCAGGCCCACGCCAACCAGCGCATCACCGTCGTCCAGGTTGATTGCGATCTTGCCGCGTGCCAGACGGAACGCGAATTCGCTCAACGGGGTCTTCTTGACCGTGCCATTGCGGGTGGCAAAGAACACGAAGTGGTTTTCATCGTACTCGCGCACCGGCAACACGGCCTGCACGCGCTCGCCGTTCTCCAGCGCGATCCAGTTGATGATCGGCCGGCCGCGCGCATTGGAACCGGCTTCCGGCAACTGATGCACCGGCAGCCAGAACACCTTGCCCGAGCTGGTGAAGGTCAGCAATGTGTCATGCGTGTTGACCAGCCACAGCTGCTCGATGAAATCCTCGTCCTTGGTCGCAGCCGCACTGCGGCCACGTCCACCACGACGCTGCGCACGGTAGGCGCTGACCGGCTGACGCTTGACGTAACCGGCACGCGACAACGTCACCACGACGTCTTCCGGCGCGATCAGATCGAGGATATCCAGGTCTTCTTCGCTGTGACGGATTTCAGTGCGGCGGGCGTCGCCGAACTCGGCACGAATGCTCTCGAGCTCCTCGCGGATGACCTGCAGCAGCACGTCCGGGTTTTCCAGGATGCGGATCAGGCCGGCGATCACTTCCAGCAGCTGCTTGTATTCCTCGGTCAGCCTGTCCTGCTCCAGCCCGGTCAGGCGGTGCAGGCGCATTTCCAGGATCTGGGTGGCCTGGACATCGCTGAGCTGGTAGTTGCCGCTGACCAGGCCGATGCCCTTGGGCAGGTCTTCCGGACGCGATGCCTCGGCACCAGCAGCCCCCAGCAGCGCCCCCACCAGGCCCGGTGCCCACACCTTGGCGAGCATGCGCTCCTTGGCTTCGGCCGGGTTGGCCGAGGTCTTGATCAACTCGATCATTTCATCGATGTTGGCCAAGGCAACAGTCAGGCCTTCCAGCACATGCGCACGCGCACGCGCCTTGCGCAGTTCAAAGATGGTGCGGCGGGTGACAACCTCGCGGCGGTGGCGGATGAACGCCTCCAGCATCTCCTTGAGGTTCATCAACTTCGGGCGGCCATCGACCAGCGCCACCATGTTGATGCCGAACACCGATTCCATCTGGGTCTGCTGGTACAGGTTGTTGAGTACAACCTCGGCCGACTCGCCGCGCTTGATCTCGATGTAGATTCGCATGCCGTCCTTGTCGGACTCATCGCGCAGCTCACTGATGCCCTCGAGCTTCTTTTCCTTGACCAGCTCGGCGATCTTCTCGATCAACCGCGCCTTGTTCACCTGGTACGGGATCTCGGTGACGATGATCGACTCGCGGCCATTGTCGGCCACTTCGATATCAGCCCTGGCACGGATGCGCACGCGGCCACGACCGGTGCGGTAACCGGCGATGATGCCGGCGGTGCCATTGATGATGCCGGCGGTGGGGAAGTCCGGGCCGGGGATGTACTCCATCAGCCCGTCCACGTCGATCGACGGATCGTCGATCATCGCGATGCAGGCATTGATGGATTCAGTGAGGTTATGCGGCGGGATGTTGGTCGCCATGCCCACCGCGATACCGGCGGAACCATTGACCAGCAGGTTCGGGAACCGGGTCGGCATGACCGTCGGCTCCAGTTCCTTTTCGTCGTAGTTCGGCTGGAAATCGACGGTTTCCTTGTCGATATCGGCCATCAGCTCATGCGTCAGGCGCGACATGCGTGCCTCGGTGTAACGCATGGCCGCCGCCGAGTCACCGTCAACCGAACCGAAGTTACCCTGGCC
>Ga0308157_10004788_pt1 | contig 17596 bp, 13 predicted proteins | sample PhyBR1_FD_201035 | JGI IMG/M metagenome (GOLD analysis project Ga0308157, IMG submission 201035) | Phyllosphere microbial communities from UC Gill Tract Community Farm, Albany, California, United States - DLSLB.R1 | ecosystem: Host-associated > Plants > Phyllosphere > Unclassified | place: USA...
CACCGGGCCAAACAGGGCTTCGTCGCCTGCGGCCTTCCCGCTGTCGCGTACGATCTGCTCGGCGTCGTAGCGCTGGTGGCGACGCATTTTTTTCAGCTGGTTAGCCAGGCGCAGCGCCAGCGCGGGCAGGCTCTCCTGCGGATTGATATTCACCGCCAGCGGCAGGACATTGAGCACCGGCCCGGTCGCGGTCAGCGCGGCGGAACCCATGCGACGCATAAAGATAAACCCGGCGGCGTAGTCCAGCCGTCCGGTGAGGCGCCCGAGCCACAGCGCCACCAGCGCAAGCGCAAGATCGGTGCGCTGCACCTGCCCTGCCGACTGCGCAAGCTGGCTAAAGGCACGGCCGTCGGCGGCAATTTTCAGGCGCAGAATATCGGTAGTGGCGGCGCGCCCCGGCAGCGGCGCGGAAGAGAGCGAGACCGGAGAAGGCAGCTGCTTGCGCTGCTCAGCCCAGAAGGCACCGTCGCGCGCGAATGCCTCGCTGTCGCGATAGCGCTGATACTCTTCCACCACCTCAGCGAACGGCGTGAACGGGGATTCAGGCGTCGGTTCGCCCTTTTTCCAGGCGGCATAAATCGCGGTAATCTGGCGGGTAATGGCCGGGAAGCTGAAGCCATCTACCACCAGATGATGATAGCGCTGGTACCAGCACCACTGACGCTCGCCGACCTGAATCAGCTGGTGAAACGCCAGCGGCTGACCGCTGTCGACGCGCAGGTTCTGGTTGAGATCGGCCTCCATCAGCGCCACGGCGGCGGCGTGGGAATCAACGCGAACGATGGACGGCTCAGGCAGAATTAAGGTTTCATCCACCCACTGCCACACCTCGCCGTTGTCCTCATTGAAACGCATCCGCAGGGTATCGGCCTGCATCATGCCTTTCGCAATGGCTTTTGCCAGCAGCGGCGCGTCAATATCGCCGTTCAGTTCGGTGTAGTGCGCCACGCTCCAGGCGTTTGGCAATGTTGACAGCTGTTCCGCCATCCAGATCCCCGGCTGGGCGGCAACGAGAGGAAGACGGTTCATGCGTTCCCCTCCGCAAAATGAGACGGTTCCAGCGTTTGCCAGCGTTCCGCCAGCCACTGCTGGCACGCGTCCTGCGATTGCGCTTCGCATACCACGCGCCACCCTGCCGGCAGCTCGCACTGTTGCGGCCACAGGCTGTACTGCCCCTGGTCGTTTTGCAAAATGGCGAACTGTCCCTGCGGGTTATCGAAAGGGTTGCTGAATTCCATACAGACTCCGTTATTGAATAAGCGGCTGCCAGAGGGTCATCAGCCCCAGCGTCAGCCCTCCGCGCCAGCAAAGCGCGTCGTGCCCGCCGTCAACCTGACGCCAGTAAACCTGCTGCGCGCGTAGTTCGGCGTAAATCACCTGATTAGCATTGAAAATCAGCGGCTCGTTGCGCCCGGCCTCAAGGACGATGCGCAGCCCGCGCGCGGTTATCTCACCCGCTTTAAGTTGTTCGATTAACAGCCCTTCCTGCTTTCCGCCGCGGTGCGGCCACCAGTAGGAGCCGGACTGGCTCAGCACGCAGCCAAAACGCCGGGGCCAGTTCAGCGCGGCATAAAGGGAAGAGAGGCCGCCAAAGCTTTGCCCAGCGACCACCGTACGGTCGGCGCGGTCGCTGAACGGCGCGTGGTTTTTGACAAGAGGGAGAAGTTCTTCCTGTACCGCCCGCCAGAAATCGGGGTTACACGGCAGCTCGTGGTTGCGATGCTCCATGTCGATCGCATCGATTAACACGTAAACCGCAGGCGGCAGTTTGCCTTCGAGAGTAAGCGATGAGAGCGCAGGCCAGACGGGCATGCTTTCAGCCCAGAATTGGCCGTCGAGCAGCACGGCCAGCGGGCGTTCCGGGTTATCGTCCCCGGTGGTGAAAATCCATACGCGACGGCGGTTTTTCAGGCGCGCGCTTTCCCATTCAATGCAGACCGGCGCGTTGTGGAGCGTATCCGGATGATGCCAGCCCGGCTGAACCGGGGCTTCCGGCATCTCCAGCGCCGAGACGGCATGACCGCGGCCGCCGCGCCAGCTCTGCGGATTCAGCGGGTCAGACACCGCGTGCGGCAGCAGTTTGCGCCAGCCTTCGCGCAGCGCCATGCGTTCCGGCTGCTGGCCTTCAAATACCGCGTCGGCAAAATCGTCTTCATTCACAGAGGGGATAAAACAGTAGCTCCCGCGCCACTCGGGGCTGAACTCGCCCTGCCACTGCCAGACGTCGGTATCCGGGATGCGTTCGAGGGACTGCGGGCGGGCATTTTGATGGTGATCGGTCACACCGGTGATATAGAGCCAGACGCGTTTGATCGGTGACGAATGTTGCGTTCCTGCCGGGTCACGCCACCAGAACGTGACGCGATATTGTCCCTTTTCCGGTGTCCATTCAGGCCCTTTTTTCGACTGCCACCACGCTTCACTTCCCGTTGTTAACGTCGTCACCCTTATAACCTCATGTTTAACAGTCTTTTTTGTTTCAAGACAACTTTTATTGATAATATTATTGATAACTATTTGCATTTGCAATAGCGTAGTGGCCGCGCTGTGGGAAGCGCGCTCAAAAAACAATCATGCCCACTTGCGGGTGACAACATGCCGCCTCCTCTCCCCTTCGGGAATGGAGACAGGGGATGCGGCGCGAAAAGCAGGACATACAATGAATAAGAAGATTCACTCCCTGGCCTTGCTGGTCAATTTAGGGATTTACGGCGTCGCGCTGCCAGCCCTGGCAGACGACAACACCGCCTCCGCGCAGCACGAAGATACGATGGTTATCACCGCCGCCGAGCAGAACCTGCAGGCGCCGGGTGTATCGACCATCACCGCCGATGAGATCCGTAAAAACCCGCCCGCGCGCGACGTGGCTGAAATCATCCGAACCATGCCGGGCGTTAACCTGACCGGGAACTCCACCAGCGGCCAGCGCGGGAATAACCGTCAGATTGATATCCGCGGCATGGGGCCGGAAAACACCCTGATCCTGATCGACGGCAAGCCGGTGACCAGCCGTAACTCCATCCGTCTGGGCTGGCGCGGCGAGCGCGACACGCGCGGCGATACCGGCTGGGTGCCGCCAGAGATGATTGAGCGCATCGAAGTAATCCGCGGCCCGGCGGCCGCACGCTACGGCAACGGTGCGGCAGGTGGCGTGGTGAACATCATCACCAAAAAGTTCGACGACCAGTGGCACGGCTCCTGGAACACCTACCTGAATGCGCCAGAACATAAGGACGAAGGTTCCACCAAACGCACCAACTTCAGCCTGAGCGGCCCGCTCGGCGGCGATTTCAGCTTCCGCATGTTCGGTAATCTGGACAAAACGCAGGCCGACGCGTGGGACATCAACCAGGGTCACCAGTCCGATCGTACCGGTGCCTACGCCGACACGCTGCCTGCAGGCCGCGAGGGTGTGGAAAACAAAGACATTAACGGCGTGGTTCGCTGGGACTTCGCGCCAATGCAGTCCCTGGAGTTTGAAGCAGGCTACAGCCGTCAGAATAACCTCTACGCCGGCGATACCCAGAATACCAACAACGACAACAGCTCCAGCGGCCTGGTGAAGAAAAACTACGGCAAAGAGACCAACCGTATCTATCGCCAGAACTTCGCGGTGACCTGGAACGGCGGCTGGGATAACGGCATCACCACCAGCAACTGGGCGCAGTACGAGCACACCCGCAACTCCCGTCTGGGCGAAGGGCTGGCGGGTGGTCTGGAAGGGCTGTTCAACAGCAACAAATTCACCGACACCGACCTGGCCGACGTGATGCTGCACAGCGAAATCAACCTGCCGATTGATTTCCTCGTCAACCAGAACCTGACGCTGGGCACCGAGTGGAACCAGCAGCGCATGAAGGACTCGACCTCCTTCACGCAAACCCAGCAGGGCGGCACTATTCCGGGCGTGAGTAACGATCGAAGCCCGTACACGTCGGCAGAGATCTTCTCGCTGTTCGCCGAGAACAACATGGAGCTGACGGACAGCACCATGCTGACCCCGGCACTGCGCTTCGATCATCACACCATCGTCGGCAACAACTGGAGCCCTTCCCTGAACCTGTCGCAAGGTCTGGGGGATAACTTCACGCTGAAGATGGGTATCGCGCGGGCCTATAAGGCACCGAGCCTGTACCAGACTAACCCGAACTACCTGCTCTACAGCAAAGGCCAGGGCTGCTACGCAAGCTCCGACGGCGTGGGCTGCTACATGATGGGCAACGACGACCTGAAGGCCGAAACCAGCATCAACAAAGAGATTGGTCTGGAGTGGAAGCGCGACGGCTGGCTGGCGGGCGTAACCTGGTTCCGTAACGACTATCGCGACAAGATTGAAGCGGGCTACGCACCGATTGGCCACACCTCTTCCGGTAAGGTGCAGACCGATATCTACCAGTGGGAAAACGTGCCGAAGGCGGTAGTTGAAGGCCTGGAAGGCTCCCTGAACGTGCCGGTCAGCGACACGATTAACTGGACCAACAATATTACGTACATGCTGCAGAGCAAGAACAAGGAGACCGGCGACCGCCTGTCGATCATCCCGGAGTACACGCTGAACTCGACCCTGAGCTGGCAGGTCCATCAGGACGTGTCGCTCCAGTCAACCTTCACCTGGTACGGCAAGCAGCAGCCGAAGAAGTACAACTACAAAGGTCAACCGGTAACCGGCTCGGAGAAAGACGAAGTCAGCCCGTACAGCATCGTTGGCCTGAGCGCGACCTGGGACATGACCAAAAACGTCAGCCTGACCGGCGGCGTGGATAACGTCTTCGACAAGCGCCAGTGGCGTGCGGGTAATGCCCAGACCACCGGAAATGCCACTACCGGTGCGTATATGTACGGTGCGGGAGCGTATACGTATAATGAGCCGGGTCGTACCTGGTATATGAGCGTGAATACGCGATTCTAGGTAAAAGCAAAACGGCAACCCCGTTGCCGTTTTTAGTGTTTGCTCCCTCTCCCTGTGGGAGAGGGTCGGGGTGAGGGCATCAGTCCGCGCTATTTGCTGATAGAGGAAAACCATGCACACCATCCACAGCACATTTTCTCTCGCCGGCCACACCGTCCATCGCGTCACCTTCGACCCCACCACCTTCACCGACACCGATCTCCTCTGGCTCCCCCACCACGCTGAGCTTTCAAACGCCGGGCGCAAACGTAAGGCCGAGCATCTTGCCGGACGCATCGCCGCCGCGCATGCGCTCAGTGCGATAAATGAACGCGCGATTCCCGGCATCGGCCCCAGCGGCGAACCGCTCTGGCCGGAAGGGGTTTCGGGCAGCATTACCCACAGCGGCACGCAGGCGATGGCAATTGTCGTCCGCGACCGACCTGCGCTTATCGGCATCGACTGCGAAACAATTCTCTCCTGGAATGAAGCAGTTGCGATAAAAGAGGGCATCGTCAACGCGCAGGAAGATGCGAGCCTGTCGGGTACGGGCTACCCTTACGCGCTCGCATTGACGCTGGCGTTCAGTGCTAAAGAGAGCCTCTTTAAAGCGCTGTTTCCTGAAGTGAAAGAGTACATGGGATTTGATTGCTCGCAGGCTACTGCCCTGGATGAAAGAACGTTAACCCTGACGCTCGCACATCCGGCAGGTCGTTATCATCAGGGGGTCAGTTTTACGCTAGCCTGGCAACGTACTGACGATAACATCTGCACGATGATCGTGGAGCGACAATAAAGTGTTGGGGTTTTCCCTCCCGGATTATTACACTATTAATCTATTCAAACGCAATTTAATTATATTACCATTCCTATTAAACGGAATCCCCGCCGCCATCCACACAAAAAAAATCACCCAGCAATATAACCTTACGCCTGTCAGGTAAAGATGTTAAGGGGGGCAACCCTCACCCTACCATATGTAATAGCTATTAAAATCTTCCTTAATTATTTGAATATCACTCGTATACAACGCGTTTACATAACAGAATTTCGCTATAAAAAAGCGCGTCAGATCAAAACTGCGGCAATGAAAAATAGATAAAGATAAAATAAGCCATTTCCTTTTTTACTCATTTAGGGCCATGATGTTTGCGCTGTTTTACTTTAAATCGATACAACTAAGGAAAGTATAATGCGTGAATTAAATCAAAATGAAATGAGCAGTGTCGCTGGCGGAATTGGTGCTGGTAACGGGAACGGTAATCATAGTGGCAATGGCAACGGCAACAGTGGTGGTAATGGCGGAACCTGTAACGGTGGCAATGGCGGTAATGGCGGTCGCGGAGGTAATGGCGGCAACGGCGGTAATGGCGGAAACTGCGGCGGTGGTAATAATGGCGGTCGCCGTTAATCAACCATAAAAGCAAATACGACGGCTCACTATATATTGTCATTGTGGGCCATCGTAAAGGATGGCCTTATTTCATCAGGAGATGAAAATGCGAGAACTACTGAATTCTGAGATGCAGCTTATTTCCGGAGGATCACAATGTGACGGCGGTAATGGCGGCAACGGGGGCGCCGGTGGGAACGGAGGTCGTGGAGGAAACGGTGGCACCTGTGGTTCAGGTAATGGCGGCAACGGCGGCAATGGCGGTCGCGGAGGTAACGGAGGAGATGGCGGTAACGGTGGTCCCGGCGGAAAAGGAGGTAAAGGAGGCAAAGGAGGCCCCGGTGGGCATGATGGACGCAACGGCAAGGATGGCTGAATCTTTGCGGGGTCAACATTACTGACAGAAAGCTAATGACCAGGACAACATATGAACGTTCTGGAACAAGCGGAATAACCAGGCGTCATTCAGCTAAAATTGTCGCCTGGAATCAGGCTAAATCTCACAGCCTCGCTTTACAAAAGGAATAGCGTGCGTGTATCGCCAACAAGCGGTTGAACACAAAAAAATGCGATGGCAGGGAAAGGCCTTATTGCTGCCTGGCGTTCCGATTTGGCTTGTTGCCGGGTTATCTGCTTTTTTTATTATTGCCTTTATCATTTTTATTTTGACGTTCAGCTACACAAGAAGGATCACCGTGATGGGTGAGATATCCACTTATCCTCGCTCATCAAATGTATATGCCAGTGTCCAGGGCGTTGTGGTTAAACAGTTTGTCACTGAAGGCCAACTGCTCAAAACAGGCGATGCCATCTACATGATAGATGTCAGTAAAAGCACGCGTAGCGGTGTTGTGAGCGATAATCAGCGAAGGGATGTTGATAACCAACTTACGCGTATTGCTCAAATCACGGCTCTTCTCCTGGAGAATAAGAGAAATACTCTGGACATGCTAAAAAAACAAAAAGAGCAATATAGCGCAGCCCTCAAACGTTCCTCAGACATTATCGCACAAGCCCAGGAAGGCATTCGCGTCATGAAAACGAACATGGAAAACTATCGGCATTATCAAGCGCGTGGACTTATTACGCAGGATCAGCTGATAAACCAGATAGCCTTATACTACGAGCGACAAAATAATATGCTTAATTTGTCTGCTCAAAGCGATCAGAACGCATTGCAGGTGACCACTCTCGAAAGTCAGATTCAAACTCAGGCTGCAGAATTCGATAATCAGATCCATCAGATGGAGCTTCAGCGCTACGAACTGCAAAAAGAGCGTCTGAATATTGATGCCGGGGGCGCAATTATTATCCGGGCAATGGCTGAAGGGCGGGTAGACTCCCTGAGCGTTACGGTTGGTCAGATGATCAAACCTGGCGACAGCCTCCTGCAAATTATCCCTCTGACTATCGATCACTTTTCTCTTGTCACCTGGGTGCCTAATGAGGCCGTCCCCTATCTTTCTCCTGGCGACCGGGTAAACATCCGCTATGAGGCTTTTCCTGCACAAAAATTTGGCGTGTTTGGCGGCACCATTTCGGTTATATCACGCTCCCCTGCCTCTCCTCAGGAGATGCAAACCTACCAGGGAGCACTTAAAGCGACCTCACCCGGGGCTGCCCCCTACTACAAAATTATTATCAGGCCTGACAGACAAAATATTGTCTATGCGGGCAAACGTCTGAGTTTAGGCAACGGTATGCAGGCTCAAAGCACCTTATTTCTGGAAAAAAGGAAGATCTACCAGTGGATGCTTTCCCCCTTCTACGATATGAAAAATAGCGCCGGGGGCCCGGTAAATGAGTAAACGCTCTCTTAAAGCACTCATCGAACAGCTGGATCTCCAGTTGCGCTCCCGGGTTCCGCTGGTCCATCAGACGGAATCGTCAGAGTGCGGCCTGGCCTGCCTCGCGATGATCTGTAGCCACTATGGCAAACAGAGCAACCTCATCGCCTTGCGTCAACAATTTAACCTGTCGGCACGCGGCACCACGCTGGCAGGCATGACGCAAATCGCTGAACAACTTGGGCTAGGAACACGCAGTTTATCCCTCGATCTGAATGAACTCAGCGCGCTTAAGACCCCGTGCATCCTGCACTGGGATTTTAACCATTTTGTGGTTCTCGTCAGCGTGAAGCAGAATCGGGTCATTCTCCACGACCCCGCCCGTGGCCGAAGAAAAGTGAGTCTTGAGGAGATGTCGCAATACTTCACCGGCATAGCCCTCGAGTTATGGCCCGAAAGTACCTTTGCCGCACAGCCCACAAGCAACCAGTTCAGCCTCAGGTCACTGGCCACAAAGGTGCACGGCCTTAAGGGTATGTTAGGTAAAATCTTTTTCTATTCGCTCATTATTGAAACCATCAACCTGCTTATACCGATAGGCACTCAACTCGCGCTGGATCATGCTATTCCCGCTGCAGATATGGGCTTGTTAACGGTGATTTGTATCGGCCTGTTTCTCTTTACTTTACTGCGCGTGGCGTTGAGCGCCCTGCGTTCATGGTCCTCATTGATGATGACGACGCTTATCAATGTACAGTGGCAGTCCGGGCTTTTTACCCATCTCATACGCCTGCCGCTGAGCTATTTTGAACGGCGAAAGCTGGGCGATATTCAGTCGCGTTTTGGGTCACTGAACACGCTTCGGGAAACCTTTACCAGCAGCATCGTTGGGGCACTTATCGACGGAACCATGATGATAGGTGTCATCGTGATGATGATACTTTATGGCGGCTGGCTGACTGGCGTGGTTATCGGCTTTACTGCGCTGTATGTTCTAACCAGACTCTTGACCTACAGTACCTATCGCGAATTATCGGAAGAAACTCTCATCAGAGATGCCCGCACCCGCTCTTATTTCATGGAAACGTTATACGGTATCGCAACCGTCAAAATGCAGGGTTTGAGTGAACGACGCGGCACTCACTGGCTAAATCTGGAAATTGATACGATCAATACAGAGATAAAAATCACCAAAATGGATCTGCTTTTTGGTGGCGTAAACGCTTTTATTATCGCCTGCGAACAAATAACAATGCTATGGCTGGGTTCAAGACTCATCATAGAAAACGCGATGACGATTGGGATGTTCATCGCTTTTGGCGTGTTCAGGGAACAATTCGCCGACAGAATCTGGTCACTTACCCATTTTTTGATGAAGTTGCGCATGATGCATCTGCACAACGAACGTGTCTCCGATATTGCGCTTAACGTAAGAGAAATGAAAAAGCCTGACAGGGAAATCATAAATACCATGCAACCTGTTACGCTGGAAACCCGCGCGCTGAGCTATCGCTATGACGACCATTCCGCCGATGTGTTTCGCGATCTTTCATTTCAGGTTTCAGCTGGCGAAAGCGTGGCGATTACAGGACCATCAGGGGCTGGGAAAACCACGCTTATGAGAGTACTTTGCGGGTTATTTGAACCCCGTTCGGGCTCAGTCACCATCGACGGAAATGACATTCAACAGCTGGGTTTAAACAACTATCGTAAAATCATCGGCTGCGTTATGCAGGATGATAAGTTGTTCTCTGGATCAATCAGGGAAAATATTTGTGGATTCGATGACAAAGCCGATAAGGACTGGATGGAAGTCTGTGCTCGCGCCAGTTATATCCATGACGTGATTGTTAAAATGCCTATGGGATACGAGACCTTAATTGGCGAACTCGGTGAAGGATTATCGGGTGGACAAAAGCAACGACTCTTCATTGCGCGCGCGCTATATCGTAAACCCGGAATTTTATTTATGGATGAAGCGACCAGCGCGCTGGACGAGGAGAGTGAGGGCTATGTCAATGCAGCCATCAAAAAGTTAAACATCACGCGAATTATCATCGCTCACAGGCAATCAACTATCGCATCCGCTGAACGCGTGATTCGACTAATGCCACTGACAGAACAGCATGGATCCAGCTCGACATGAAAGATTGCCTGATAAAAAGACTAAAACGCATCAGTAAGCAGGTAATTATTGCTACTCTCACGTTGTTCAGCGGTCTCTTTTTTGTTCATGCGAACGAAAAGCCATATGAGGATTACATGGATCCTTATCAATGGATGGAAACTCATCCCCAACAGACCGCACGCTGGTTAAATCAACGTTCAAACCAGACGGTTAACATGCTCCACGCCCTTCCCTGGCGAAACGTGCTGGCGAAAAGGTTGCGCGAGTTAGTGAATACGGCCCCCACTATTTCAGATATTTATGATGCGGGAGACAATCGTTTTTATCTCCGCTCATCGGCCGAACACCCCTACCTGCGGCTGTTTGTTAAAGAAACAGGGAAGCCTGAGCGGGTGCTCATCGATCCGCCTGTGGGTTATGGGATTAACTTTTTCATTCCTTCACATGATGGTCGCTTCGTGGCAGTTGGGCGCTCACGAAATGGAACGGAAAGCACAGATATCACGGTGTTCAGAGTGGCTGATAACGTGGTATTAGACACTCGCATCCCCGCCGTTCGCTACCCCAATGTTGTCTGGGCCGCAGATAATCAGTCCTTTTATTACAGTCTGAACACCACAACTCAGGATTCAGGACGGCAGACCTGCGGCAAGGTCTATCTCCATCATATAGAAAGCAACAACGATGTTATGACGTTTGACTGGCGCACCATTCCAGAACTCGCACAGCAATCCTGCGAAAACGTTAATCTTTACGCCTCACCTGATTCTGACTATCTGATTGTTAACGTATCAAAATCCATTAGCGGCTATGGCAGTTCTCTTTTTTCCGCTAAAAAAGACGCAGATGGCAACGGCACGCTCAACTGGACCAGGATTGTTGATCCCGATGAAAATGTCTCTGCCTTTGTTTATTCCGGGAGATGGATTTATCTGGCGAGTTATAACGCCTCATCCGGCTATGATATTTCACGAATCGATCTGGCCGCCCCCACATCCGCCAGAGCGCCCGTGATGAGTTGGTCAAATGGGGAGCTAACGCAGCTAAGCATTAGCCGGAATTCACTTTATGTGGCGTACCATGACGCCGGCAGCAGTAAATTCATGCGTATTCCGTTTGCTGATATCAGTAAACCCCAGACAATTCCGGTTCCATCAGATGAAGACGTGAGTGCGATATTTGCCAGCAGTGACAGCAAAGATATTCTCTTCACCCGCCAGGGCTGGCTCAAGCCTCCTGTGATTTATCATTATCAACCAGGGGATAACATTATCCGCAACACTGAGCTAATTCCGCCGATAAGCCAGCCCCTGACAGACTATGTGGTGGAAGAAAAATGGGTGACCACAGCAGAGAATGTTCGCGTCCCGCTTACGCTCATTTATCGTAAAGGGATTGTACGCGCGGGTACGTCTCCCACCTGGCTGACGGCTTATGGCGCGTATGGCGTAAGTACGTTTCCGTCATTCGATCTGTCGCGCCTGCTCTGGCTTGAACAAGGCGGTATTCTCGCTATCGCGCATGTACGCGGAGGCGGCGAACTAGGACCCGCATGGCATGAAGAAGGAAGAGCGGATAAGAAAGAAAATTCCATTACCGATTTTATTCGTTGCGCTGAATATCTTATCGACAATAGCTACACCTCACCGTCAAAGCTGGCGATCGGTGGCGAGAGCGCAGGGGGAATTATCGTGGGTATGGCGATGGCTCAGCGCCCGGAACTGTTTGCCGCTGTGGCCATAGACGCAGGGATGCTGAATACCAGCCGACTGGATAAAATTCCGATAGGCGTGATGAACTATGAAGAACTGGGATCGCCGCTGACGCCGTCTGGCAGGCGCACCTTAGTGAAAATAGATGCATACCGGCATCTGGTGCCTCAAAAACTGTATCCTCCCGTTCTGTTGACCGTGGGCCTGAATGACCAGCGCGTTTCCCCATGGCAAACAGCAAAATTCGCAGCCCGTTTAGAGGCGATAAGCACGCCGCGAAATGTGCTGGTGTTGGCTTACCGTCAGGGAGGACACAGTGCTGCAACCTATGCCGAGGCCGATTCAAAATTAATCGACACGGTAAGCTTCTTTAGCTGGAAAACCGGTCTTCAGGTTCAGGATAGATGAAAGCGGCACCCTGCTAAGGGTGCCCTATCGTTCATGCACGTAATGTCTCAAACATCCGGGAACATCACGCTATTCCCCGGCGCTTCCCTGTGCAGATGGATAAAGTTCAGGTGCCGTTCATACTGATCCAGAATGTCCGTAATCACCTGCTCCTTGCTGTAGTCCATCAAATCATTCCCCTGGCTGCCTTCCAGCAGGAAGGTCTCAAGCCGGTAGTAGGTCGACTTCCCGCTGCGCGCCCGGTAGGTAAAACCGGGCACCGAATACTGCTGCGGCCAGATCTGATAGACAAAGTTCTGCTCGTCGCCCATGTGTACCAGAAGATCCAGGTGCCCCAGGGTCTCGCCCTCCTCCGGCGGCAAGTTTTTCAGCTCCACGTACGCGCCGCGCAGCTTTAGCTCCTGCGCCACCTCTTCCATCGCCGGGAAGCAGACCGTCTCCATCATCTGTTTGGTGTAGCGCGTGCCCGGGTAGTTCATCAGGCGCGACAGACGTTTCTTCCAGCTCAGCCTGTCCTGCGCGCCCATCGGACGCGGCGCGGTGTCGCGGCTGGCGCTGACGCGGCGGTAGTCTTCCACCTTGAGCGATTTATACAGCCCGGCCATCACAAAGAAGATAACGAAGCTGAACGGTAGCCCCATTATCACCGTGGTGTTCTGCAGGGCGGAAATACCGTTGGTCATCAGCATGCCGAGCGTCAGCAGGCCGATGGCGACGGACCAGAAGATGCGCAGCCAGTTCGGCGCGTCGCTGTTGATGTCCTTGAGCTTCGAGGTGAAGTTGCCCAGCACCAGCGCGCCGGAATCCGCCGAAGTAACGTAAAACAGCAGGCCGGTAATGGTCGCCACGGACGCACTGAAGGTAAACGCCGGGTACTGCGCCAGCAGGCTGTAGAAGCCGCGCTCCGGATGCACCATCGCTTCCTGCGCGAAGGTCGCGTTGCCGTGAATGATCTCGTGCAGCGCGCTGTTGCCGAACACCGACAGCCACAGCAGCGTAAAGGTGAACGGGATAATCAGCGTGCCCATCACAAACTGGCGGATGGTGCGGCCACGCGAAATACGCGCCAGGAACAGGCCGACAAACGGCGACCATGCCACCCACCACGCCCAGAAGAACAGCGTCCAGTTATTCATCCACTCCACCGGACGGTCAAAGGCGAAGCTGTTCAGCGTCATGCCCATAAAGCGGTTCACGTAGTCGCCCACGTTCAGCACTAAGGCATTGAGCAGGAACGAGGTGTCGCCCATAAACAGCACAAACAGGATCAGACCCAGCGCCAGCGCCACGTTCAGCTCGGACAGCACGCGGATGCCTTTATCCACGCCCGACGTCACCGAGATGGTGGCGATAATGACGGAGAGCGCAATCAGCGCCGCTTTCGCCGCCATCGAATCCGGAATATCAAACAGCACGCTCAGCCCGTAGTTGAGCTGCACCACGCCAATACCGAGCGTGGTCGCGATACCGAAGATGGTACCGATCACCGCCGCGATATCGACGCTGTGGCCAATCGGGCCGTTAATCTTTTTGCCGAAAATCGGGTACAGCGCGGAGCGGATGGTGAGGGGCAAATTATAACGATAGCTAAAGTATCCGAGCGCCATGCCCATCAGGGCGTACATCGACCAGCCGGTTAGACCGTAGTGGAACAGCGTCCAGACCATCGCCTGGCGCGCGGCCTCCATCGTCTGCCCTGCCCCTTCCGGCGGCTGCATATACTGCGTGACCGGTTCCGCCACGGAGAAGAACATCAGGTCGATGCCGATGCCGGCGGCAAACAGCATCGCGGCCCAGCTCAGCAGGCTGAACTCGGGTTTTGACTGCTCAGGGCCGAGCTTTACGGAACCGAAGCGCGAGCAGGCAATGCAGACCACGAAGACGATATAGAGCGTCGCCGCCAGCAAATAGTACCAGCCGAAGGTCTTCGACACCCAGTTCAGGGTGCGCCCAATCCACTCGGCAGAAAAATCACGAAAGAAAATCGTCGTCAGGGAAAACAACAAAATCAGCCCGGCGGAAGTATAAAAAACGACCGGATTGATTTTGTCTTTTTCTCTGTCCTGTGAAAGGTCTGTCATCCAGTATCCCCACTGTTTTTGTAACTATTAAAATCCAAATCCGCAACAATTAAGACACATTTTATATTGAACGTCCAATCAAAAACCGCTTTAATGGTTAACCAACGCTGATGAATGGAGTGGCAACAATGCCCAAAGTGGGGATGCAGCCAATCCGGCGCAGGCAGCTTATCGACGCCACGCTGGAAGCAATAAATGAAGTGGGAATGCATGACGCGACGATCGCGCAGATCGCCCGTCGGGCGGGCGTTTCCACGGGGATCATCAGTCACTACTTCAAAGACAAAAATGGTCTGCTGGAAGCGACCATGCGCGACATCACCGGCCAGCTGCGCGACGCGGTATTGAGCCGCCTGCACGCCCTGCCGAACGGCAGCGCGGAGCAGCGCCTGCAGGCGATTGTCGGCGGCAATTTTGATGAGACCCAGATCAGCAGCGCGGCGATGAAGGCCTGGCTGGCCTTCTGGGCGAGCAGCATGCACCAGCCGATGCTCTACCGCCTGCAGCAGGTGAGCAGCCGCCGCTTATTATCAAACCTGGTGTACGAGTTCCGCCGCGAACTGCCGCGCAAACAGGCGCAGGAAGCGGGCTACGGGCTGGCGGCACTGATTGACGGACTATGGCTGCGCGCCGCCCTGAGCGGCAAACCGCTGGATAAGACGCTGGCCCAGTCGCTTACCAGCCACTTTATCAGCCAGCATTTACCGACCGATTAACCGAGGAGAATTTATGTCCCGAATGGCAGAACAGCAGCTTTATATCAATGGTGGTTATACATCGGCCACCAGCGGTCGCACCTTCGAGACCATCAACCCGGCCAACGGTGAAGTTCTGGCGACCGTGCAGGCCGCCGGGCGCGAAGATGTCGACCGCGCCGTGGAAAGCGCACAGCGCGGGCAGAAGATCTGGGCGGCGATGACCGCCATGGAGCGTTCTCGCGTTCTGCGCCGCGCCGTCGATATCCTGCGCGAGCGCAACGACGAGCTGGCAAAGCTGGAAACCCTCGACACCGGTAAAGCGTATTCCGAAACCTCAACCGTGGATATCGTCACCGGCGCGGACGTGCTGGAGTATTACGCGGGGCTGATCCCGGCGCTGGAAGGCAGCCAGATCCCACTGCGTGAGACCTCGTTCGTCTACACCCGTCGCGAACCGCTGGGCGTAGTGGCGGGTATCGGCGCGTGGAACTACCCGATCCAGATCGCCCTGTGGAAATCCGCCCCGGCGCTGGCGGCGGGCAATGCGATGATCTTCAAGCCGAGCGAAGTGACCCCGCTCACCGCGCTCAAGCTCGCGGAGATCTACACCGAAGCGGGCCTGCCTGACGGCGTGTTTAACGTCCTGCCTGGCGTAGGCGCGGAAACCGGCCAGTTCCTGACCGAGCATCCGGGCATTGCCAAAGTTTCCTTTACCGGCGGCGTCGCCAGCGGCAAAAAGGTGATGGCCAACTCGGCGGCCTCGTCCCTGAAAGAGGTGACGATGGAGCTGGGCGGCAAATCTCCGCTGATTATTTTCGACGACGCGGATCTCGATCTCGCGGCAGACATCGCCATGATGGCCAACTTCTTCAGCTCCGGCCAGGTGTGCACCAACGGCACCCGCGTGTTCGTACCCGCGACGTTCAAGGCCGCATTTGAGCAGAAAATCGTTGAGCGCGTGGGCCGCATCCGCGCGGGCGATCTGTTCGATGAACGCACCAACTTTGGCCCGATGGTCAGCTTCCCGCACCGCGACAGCGTGCTGCGCTACATCGCCAAAGGCAAAGAGGAAGGCGCGCGCGTGCTGTGCGGCGGCGACGTGCTGAAGGGCGAAGGCTTTGATAACGGCGCGTGGGTTGCCCCGACCGTGTTTACCGACTGCACCGACGAGATGACCATCGTGCGCGAGGAGATCTTCGGCCCGGTGATGTCCATCCTCTCCTATGAATCCGATGAAGAAGCGATCCGCCGCGCCAACGACACCGACTACGGCCTGGCGGCGGGGATCGTCACCACCAACCTGAACCGCGCCCACGGCGCCATTCATCAGCTCGAAGCGGGCATCTGCTGGATCAACACCTGGGGTGAATCCGCCGCAGAGATGCCGGTGGGCGGCTACAAGCACTCCGGTATTGGTCGCGAGAACGGGGTGATGACGCTCCAGAGCTACACCCAGGTGAAGTCCATCCAGGTTGAGATGGGTAAATTCCAGTCCATATTTTAACCGGGAGGTTTATTTGCAATTTGACTACATCATTATCGGGGCCGGCTCTGCCGGCAACGTACTGGCGACGCGACTGACTGAAGATCCGAACACCACCGTGCTGCTGCTTGAGGCGGGCGGCCCGGATTACCGCATGGATTTTCGCACCCAGATGCCTGCCGCGCTGGCATTTCCGCTGCAGGGCAAACGCTACAACTGGGCATACGAAACCGAGCCCGAGCCATACATGAACAACCGCCGCATGGAGTGCGGACGCGGCAAAGGGCTGGGCGGCTCGTCGCTGATTAACGGCATGTGCTACATCCGCGGTAACGCGATGGATCTGGACAACTGGGCTGAAGAGCCGGGCCTGGAGCACTGGAGCTATCTCAACTGCCTGCCCTACTACCGCAAGGCCGAAACGCGCGACGTGGGGCCGAACGACTACCACGGCGGCGACGGCCCGGTGAGCGTCACCACCTCTAAGCCGGGCGTGAACCCGCTGTTTGAGGCGATGGTGGAAGCGGGCGTGCAGGCGGGCTACCCGCGCACCGACGATCTCAACGGCTATCAGCAGGAGGGCTTCGGCCCGATGGACCGCACGGTCACGCCGCAGGGCCGACGCGCCAGCACCGCGCGCGGCTACCTGGACCAGGCCAAAAAGCGCCCGAACCTGACCATCCGCACCCATGCCATGACCGATCGCATCCTCTTCGAAGGCAAACGCGCGACAGGCGTCGAGTGGCTGGAAGGCGAAAGCACCATTCCGTCCAGAGCGACGGCGAATAAAGAGGTGCTGCTGTGTGCAGGCGCGATCGCCTCCCCGCAGATCCTGCAGCGCTCCGGCGTGGGCAATGCCGAGCTGCTGAAGCAGTTCGATATCCCGCTGGTGCATGATTTACCCGGCGTGGGCGAAAACCTGCAGGATCACCTGGAGATGTATCTTCAGTACGAATGCAAAGAGCCGGTCTCTCTCTACCCTGCCCTGCAGTGGTGGAACCAGCCGAAGATTGGCGCG
>Ga0308157_10004791_pt1 | contig 17585 bp, 12 predicted proteins | sample PhyBR1_FD_201035 | JGI IMG/M metagenome (GOLD analysis project Ga0308157, IMG submission 201035) | Phyllosphere microbial communities from UC Gill Tract Community Farm, Albany, California, United States - DLSLB.R1 | ecosystem: Host-associated > Plants > Phyllosphere > Unclassified | place: USA...
GCCGATCGTGAGCAGAATCGTCATGGTCACGCCCACGACTGCCAGATAAACGCCCAGATCGAAAATCAAGGCCGTATGGAGCTCGGTTTCGCCGAGCAGAGGAAGCTGAAAATAGCCGAAAGCATGCTTCAGGAACGGTTCGCCGAACAGCAGGGAGCCGGTTCCGCCGCAAAGGGCAATCAGCAAGCCGACCGCCGTAACGATTTTGAAGTCGATCGGGATAACCTTGCGCACCGTCTCGATATCGTAAGCGAGCGCGAGCAGCAGCAGGGCACCGGCGCTCATCAGTCCGGCGATAAAACCGCCGCCGGGACTGCCGTGGCCGGTGAAAAACAAATACAAAGCGAACGCCAAAATAATAAAGACGACGATCTTGGAGATGTTTTGCAGAAAAACGTCGCTGCCTCTAGGCATCCAGATCTCCTCCTTTCTTGCGGCTTTCGTCAGTTTCGGAATCCGGGTCCGACAAATCCGGATCGGAATCAGGCTCGAGTTCAGTTTCGAAATCGGAATCCGCGTTCTTTTCCTTGTCTGGAGCTTTGTCGTTCAGATCGCTCACGCAGTTGATCCAAGGTTCTTTTTTGCGCGAGACTTCAATCGGGCCGTCGTGTCCGTATTGATTTTTGCGGAAACGATCGGCCACGTCATCGGACTCGTCATCTTCGTGAGAAACATGGCGCGATCCTACGTCCGTTGCTTTGCGCCGCAGCTTGATCATGTTGTAAATACCGAGCGCTGCAACGCCGAGTACCATGATTTCGAGCATCGTATCGAATCCGCGGAAATCGACCAAGATGACGTTTACGATATTTTTTCCGCCGGCCGATTCATAACTTTCCCGAACATAATAGTCGGATACGGGATCGAACGGATTCGTACCCAGCACGGCAAGCGCAACAAGTGTCATCAACACGCCGACCGCAATCGCCACCAGGAAATTCGGCAGGCGGAAACGTACGGCCCGTCTTTCCGTGCGCAGTTTAGGCAGATGATAGAAACAGAGCAGGTACAACGTTACCGAGATGGATTCAACGACCATTTGCGTCAGTGCCAGATCGGGCGCGCGCAGGAATACGAACATCAACGTCATCAGATATCCGACCGACCCGGTCAAAATGATGGCGACAGGACGGGACTTGGCGAACGGAACCGCAATAGCGGCCGCGGCCAATCCCAGCAGGATCACCCACTCGTAAGGCGCGATCTGCGCATAAGCGCCGACCCGGTAGCTGATATCGGTCGAACTGTACAGGATAAAGCCGAGAACAAGCATCATGAATCCGAGAATATACTTGACGTAGCTGCGCGACGAACCGTTCATGTAGAGCGAAGTTACCCGTACCGTAATGTGTTCGAAGAAGCGCAGACTGATATCGTAAAACCGATTGATCGATACCCGGCGCGGAATAAAAGCATACAGCTTCATCCAGCGTCGTACGGTCAGAGCGAGAAGGATTCCGACTGCGACTACGGCGATGGTCATCCATAACGCAGGCGTGAAGCCGTGCCAAAGCTTGATGTCCATCGGAAGGCGTTCGCCCGAAGCCGTGACGATCGGCATCATGGCTTCGGCAGCAGGGCGGATCAGCGAATAAGCGACCGTACCCGGGAAAAGACCGAGAACAAGAGCCGACAAAGCCAATAATGCGGGAGGAAGCACCATAAGAAACGGAGCTTCGTGAATCTTTTTGTTCATCAATGGTTTTTTGCGCGGTCCCAAGAAGGTTCGGAACACGAACAGAACCGAGTACACGAACGTGAATACACTGGCGATCCAGGCTACGATAGGGAATAAGGCTGCCCATGTCGAAAGTCCGAATACTCCGGCGTGCAAAGGTTCGATTACGGAATCCAGAAACATTTCTTTACTGATGAATCCGCCGAAAGGAGGAATGCCCGCCATGGAGAACGCACCGAACAACGAGATGGTAAAGGTAACGGGCATGACTTGGGCGAGTCCGCCCAGCTTGCGAATGTCCCGCGTGCCGGTTTCATGATCGATGATGCCGGCAGCCATGAATAACGCGCCTTTGAACACGGCATGATTCAGCAGATGGAACATGGCCGCAGTTCCGGCGGCGGCGTACAGCAATTGCTCTTCCCCGTCGAAAATGCCCGCTAACGAGGAGAGGCCGAGCAAGGACATGATCAAACCCAACTGGCTGATCGTCGAATAGGCGAGAATGCCTTTGAGATCGGTTTGTTTGAGCGAAGCCACCGAGCCATACAGCAAAGTAATCAATCCGCCGAGCGAGACGATCCAGAACCATTCCGCCGTTCCGGCGAAAATCGGGCTCATCCGCGCAACCAGGTACAGACCTGCTTTGACCATCGTCGCGGAATGCAGGTAAGCGCTGACCGGAGTCGGAGCTTCCATGGCGTCAGGCAGCCAGATGTGGAACGGATATTGAGCCGACTTGGTGAACGCGCCGAGCAGAATCAAGACCATGGCCGGCAAAAATAAAGGGTGGGACATTAAGGGTGCCCCGGCTTCGAATAGTTCTCGAATCCGGTATGTTCCGCTCATCACATACAGCAGGATAAAACCGCTAAGCAGACCGAGGCCGCCCGCCATCGTAATCAGCAGGGACTTAAGCGCGCCGTAACGCGACCTGTGCTTTTCGTTTTTATAGCCGATCAGCAAGAATGAGGTGATACTGGTGAGTTCCCAGAATCCGTACAGCGTCAGCAGGTTGTCCGAGAGGACAAGCCCGAGCATGGCGCCCATGAAGACCAAGAGAAAAACATAAAACCGCGTTAACGATTCCTTGGCAGCATTCATATAGGCGATCGAATAAAGGGCAACGAGAACCCCCATTCCGGTAATCATCAGGGCGAACAACAGAGACAATCCATCGAGATAGACAGTGAACGAGATTCCGAGTGAAGGAATCCAATCGAACGATTCGACAATCGGGGAGCCGTCGCCGACATCGGCCAAGTAGCCGAGCAGCATTGCGAAGACGAAAGCCGACAATGCGGCTGCGAACCATCCTTTGTGCAAACGGGGAACCGCCTTTCCCAAAAAAGGGAGTAAAACGGCAAGCAAGAACGGCGACAGCGTCAAGAGATGGAGTAGGGACAAACGGCTTCTCCTTTCCGCTTCATATATTTCGGCTTGATCGCTTTTAACCAAGCTCAGACTGTTTTCGAAAGTTACTTTGGCGCGGGAGGCGAGAATGCTCCGAGAGAAATTGCCAGCATAGGCTTCCGAAGTGCATTTCTTCGAAATGCTTTACAAGGCGCTGTCTCGCTTGGAAAACTTGATTGAAATTCAAGTGGAAGTTTTCCAAGTTCAAAGGCGTCTTGACCTGAATTTCTCTCTCCGCCTTCTCGCTTCTAGCTACGTTAGACTTTCTCGACACGTTGAACTTGGTAGCTTTCAACCAAGCTTTACTTTTTAATATTACCCGAATTAAGGTAACCAAAGCTAGTAAATTGGATTTTTATACGAAAAAGATCCCTGTTCGTCCATTTCAGGATGCTATGATGTGGACAGAAAAAAGTCATATCGCTGTTATCTATTCTTACGGGTTGCCCAGTGACGCAAGGAGTGAGGAAGATGAGCCAAAATCCGGACGCATGGAAGGACGCGAAACTTCGCTGGACATGGGAAATTCCATCAGCAATCGATTTGCATGAGCTTTACGAAGTATTGGAATGGAATGGCTTTTTGCGCTTGGAACCGGAGAAACTTCGTCTGGCGATGGAGGGAAGCTGGAAAGTAATCAGCGTATATGCCGATGAACGCCTGATCGCAACCGGAAGACTGGTATCGGACGGCGTGATCAATGCTTATTTATGCGGCGTAGGCGTGCGTTCGGAACTGCGCGGACAGGGGATCGGAAAAGAGATCATGCATCGTCTAACCGAGGAAGCGCGCAAACAAGGGCTCCATATCCAGCTTTTTTGTTCCGAAGAACATCGGGCTTACTACGGGGGACTTGGTTTTGAAGAATTTGCCTTTGGATTTAAAAAGGATGGACGGTTTTAAGTGTTGGAGCACTACTTTTTAAGCAAGAAGAATTCAACGTGTCGAGAAAGTCTAATGTAACTGGAAGAGAGAAGACGGAGAGATAAATTCAGTGAAAAACGCCTTTGAACTCGGAAAATTCCTTTATTCAAATCCAATTCAAATTTCCGAGTGAGACTGCGTTTTGAACGAATTTATCTCGCAGTCTTCTCTCTTCCCACTTACACCTGACCTTATCGACTCGTCAAAAAGAGCCGCTCTCAAGCCGGATATGGCGTTGAGGCAGCTCTTTTTTTAAAATTTGGATCGTTTTACGCTTACTTCTCCGGAACGCTGACCTGAGCGGCGCCGTAAGTCTCGAACCATCCTTTGACCGTATCGAAGTCATTCGAGAAGGACAGCGACAGCAGCAGCATAAGGCGGGCATGCACCGCGTTCAAGTTATCTCCGGCAATGATATTGTCGCCGCTCGAATAGTTGCTGCCCGAGCCGGTGCGCGTTGTCGTGACGAAGATCGTATCATGATCGGCGATTGCGGCTGTGCGTTCCGCGCCCATTGCGCGCGAGATACCGCCGGCTCCGGTTCCCGCTGTAACAATGCCGTCCGCGCCGTTTGCGACAAAGGACGAAATGGCTCCGGCTCCCGCATCTTGGTAGGAATAGGCGATTTCAACCTTGGCCAAGTTGGATTTGTTCAGCTTCGAGAGATCGAAAGGCGTGCTCCAATCGGCAGCGCTCAATAAAGCACGTGCAGGCGCGCGATAAATGCGAACTCCGGCTTCATCGATGTAACCGAGTGCGCCGAGTTCCGGAGTGATGAAGGTGTCCGTGCGGTAGGAGTTGGATTTCGTGACTTCTCGCGCAGCATGGAATTCGTCGTTAAGCATCAGCACGGTGCCGAAGTATTTCGTTTTGCCGCTTGCCGCCAATTTGATCGCGTTATACAGATTGGCTTGAGCGTCGCTGCCGATCACCGTCCAAGGACGCATCGAACCCGTAACGATGACCGGCTTCGAACTGCGCACCGTCAGATCGAGGAAGTAAGCGATCTCTTCCATCGTATCCGTTCCGCTGGTTACTACGACGGCATCCTGCGTTTTGAGAGCTTGGTCCACGCGAAGGGAGAGATCGTACAGGTCGGCGATGCTGTAGGCGCTGGAGCCTGAATTGCCGAATTGGTATGTACTGACCTGTGCGATCTTGTCCTTGTCGGGAAGCTCTGCAACCATGTCGGCGATCAGCAAAGTGCCGGCGCGATAATTACCGAAGCTCGTTGCGTCAGCAGATTGACCTGCAATAGTGCCGCCCGTAGCAATAACTTCGACCTTAGGGAGTGCGCTTACGACTGTGCTTGTTCCTGATGCGGCCGGTGTGCTGGCAACAACAGTTCCTGTAACTTCCGCTGCGTAAGCACCCGGAATCCGCACGACTGGAGCCGCCGCGGCAGCGGTGACGCCAAGGGCAAGCACGGTTTTCAGAACCTTCATAGACATCGTGGACATAAAATTCCTCCTTAAAATGATTTGGGAAGGAACTTTAAATGACATAGCTTGCTTCCCGATGTCTATAAATATAAATTCATGTTAATAAAATTAACAAATATCATAAATGATCAATAAAGCGTTTTATTCGATATTATAATACGTATTTCGCCTTTTTTCTTCATTTAATGAATATATTTAATCAATATTTTAAACATGTAAAAAAGCTCAAGAAGCTTTCTGTGTGAATAAATATGACTTAATAAAAAACCAAGCCGCAATGATTCCTCCGGCATTTCTACAGAAAAGAATCATAAAATGAAGATTAAGAATAAATATTTAAAAATTAGAATAAATATTCACTAAAAACCTAATCATGCACGCTTTTAGGAAAAAGGCATTTCCCAGCATTCTACGTCAAACTTCATTCCATAATACGAAATGCTCGGTCGGTCGCGCATAAGGAAACCGTGACGGGTGAGCAGTCTTTGAAGCCGAACTTGATCTCTTACAGCCCAAAGGATCAATTTTTGGCAGCCGTTCTGCCGAGCGAATCGGATGGCTTCACCCAGAAGGCTTCCGCCGATCCCGAGCCCGCGGCGTTTGGATTCGACCATGAACAGCTTAATATGCATGCGCTTTTCGTCCAAAGGTTCGACGACGATCGATCCGGCGCTTTCGCCGTTCATCTCGGCAATCCAACAACGGGCTCTCGTCGTGCTTGCCGGATCGAAAAGCTTTTGATTGGTATCGATTATCACTTCATGAAATTCGTCCGCATGCCCGAAAGTTTGCTCGAACAATGTTTCGTAGGTCTTTGTTAACCGCTCGGCATCAGAAGGTTCGGCTTCGCGCAGAAAATAGCGGCTGTCCGGAACATAGGCCGCGCGGGAATCATTGATTTCTTCAATCGTGCGTATGGCTTCCATCAGACGTGCCTGATCGGATTCGGACAAGCCGGCGAGATACTCGGCAACGTCATCGTCTACTCTGCGATTGAGCAGCTGGGCAATTCGTTTTCCGTCTTCGGTAAGTTTCAGGAACCGTCGTCTGCCGTCGCGTTCGCTGCGAGGTCGTTCGATCACGTTTCCGGATTCCAGCCTGCCCAGCAATCGACTCAGGTATCCCGGATCAAGTCCCAAATTCCGGCTTAAATCAGTAGCGGTCAATCTGAGTTGACGAGAAATTTCAAGAATGACTCTTGATTCAGTCAATGAATATGAACTATGCAAAAGGCGCTCGCGCAGTACGCCGGCCTGCATGGTGTCGCTGTAATTGAAGGCGCGAAGGGTTCTGATTCTCTGTTTCCAGAGCAAGGGATCAGGCATGTATTCACTTCCTTTCCCGGCCATACAAGCCGGCAGCCGTCTATTGAAGTCGGATAAGTTAAACGGCTTCTTCCGAATTATAACAAGAAAGAGAGCTAGGAATGAACTTTTAGGAAGATCTTGCCTGAAATTTTGCTCCCTGTATCAAAGTTTCGGGTAAGCCTGACCTGAAATTTTGATACCTAATCCCGAAATTTGAAGCCTTACTTCGGTTGTTTTCACAGGCTAAAATAAAATCATGAAATGTAAGCACTTACAAAAAAGGCCGGCTGCAGGGTCGGAGGGGGCTGGAAGATGGAGAGGAAAATAGAGACAAGCGTCTCGGATTTGCCATCAGAGCGGGACGGTAAAGCACGCAAGTGGTGGAAAAAGCTGCTCGGACAGCGGCATTTGCAGACGATGGCGCTGCTCGGCGTAGCGTGGATGTTCATTTTCAACTACATCCCGATGTACGGAATTATTATCGCGTTCAAAGAATACAACATCGTCGACAGTATCGCCAACGCTCCGTGGGTGGGACTGGATCATTTCCGGGAATTTTTGCAAGACGATGAACTGGGCGGCGTAATCCGCAATACGCTCGGCATCAGTCTGATTAAGCTGGTGATCGGTTTTCCGCTGCCGATTATCTTCGCCTTGTTCCTGAACGAGCTGCGTTCGGTCAGGTTCAAAAAAACCGTTCAAACCATTTCTTATCTGCCCCACTTCCTGTCATGGGTCATTCTCGGCGGAATTCTGGCAACCTGGCTCGCCGACGTGGGGATTATCAATAACATCCTGATGGGGCTAGGGCTAATCACCGAACCGATCTCCTATTTGGCGGAACCGAAATACTTTTGGGGCATCGTGATCACTTCGGATATTTGGAAAGAGCTTGGCTGGTCGGCGATTATCTATCTGGCCGCCATGGCGAGCGTTTCGCCCGAACAGTACGAAGCCGCGACGATGGACGGAGCCGGACGTTTTCAAAAAATGTTCTACGTCACGCTCCCGAATATTCGCCCGACGATCGCGATCTTGTTCATTCTTGCGGTCAGCGGCGTGCTAAACTCCAACTTCGATCAGATTCTCGTACTGCGCAATTCGCTGAACGAGAGCGCGAGCAACGTGATCGATATTTACGTCTATCAAACCGGGATTCAGCAGGGCCGCTTCTCCTATTCGACCGCGGTCGGTTTGCTCAAATCGGTGATTGCCCTGATTCTGCTGCTGATCGCCAACGGCGTTACCAAAAAATTGAACAACACCTCGCTTTTCTAGGGCGGCGGAAGGAAGGAGGAACCTGCAATGTGGACATTAAAACGCAAAACGAGAGGCGAGGCGCTGTTCGATTTTCTCAATACGTTCGGGATGGTATTAATCTGTTTCGTGACGATCTACCCGATCTGGTACGTGTTGGTCAATTCGTTCAACGACGGAACGGACGCCATGAGCGGAGGCATCTACTGGTGGCCGAGGCAGTTCAGTCTGGACAATTTCGGAGCGGTATTCCGCAGCGAAGGGATCATGATCGCGATGGGCATTACCGTTGCCAAAACGCTCGTCGGTACGGTCGCCCACGTCTTTTTCACCGCGATGGTCGCGTATGCCTTCTCGCGCAAAGGATTGATCGGCGGCAAGTTTTACATTCTGATGGGCACGGTGACGCTGTTCTTCGGGGGCGGACTGATTCCGACGTACCTGCTGATCCGGGATTTGCATCTGCTGGACAATTTCCTGGTGTATATCATCCCCGTGCTGTTCAGTTTTTTCGATCTTATTATCTTCATGACCTTTTTCCGCGAAATCCCCGAAGGGCTGGAAGAAGCGGCACGGATCGACGGAGCGAACGACTGGTCGATCTTCCTGCGCATCGTGCTTCCCGTTTCCATGCCCGTACTTGCGACGATTGCTTTGTTTCACGGCGTGTATCAATGGAACGACTACTTTACCGGCATGATCTATATCAACAATACCGATTTGCAGCCGATTCAGACCTATCTGTACCGCGTCGTGGCGGAGTCGAGTTCGAATCAGATGATGGCGGCCGTTCCGGGAGGCGTTACGCGCTCCGTGACCTCGCAGTCGATCAAGCTGGCTACGATGGTCGTGACGACGGCGCCGATCGTGTTCGCTTACCCGTTCCTGCAAAAGTATTTCGTCAAAGGCATGATGATCGGCTCGATCAAAGGCTGATTCCTCGAACGGTTTTACGCTTCATGTTTTCATATAAGCAATAGTGAGCGACATCGTACATCCATTACACGGAAAAGGGGTACCCACATGAGAAAAAGAGGGAAAAAATTCTCCGTCCTCCTGGCCGCGATGCTGATGGTTTTCAGCACGGCGTGTTCGTCAGGCGGACAAAGCAAAGAAGCGGCAACGGAAAAAGAACAAGCGGCGCAGGCGGCGGTCGATCCGAGCAAGCCTTCCTGGCAAAACGACACGTCGCCGATCACGTTCGATTGGTACATCAACTTCGCTTGGTATACCGGCACGGATTGGGGCAAAGATCTGACCAGCCAATACGTGACCAAAAAGACCGGCGTCGATCTCAATTTTATCGTCCCGGCAGGCAACGAAGCAGAAAAAATGAACACCATGATCGCCTCCGGCAAACTGCCCGACTTCGTGACGATCGCTTGGAGCGACGACGCGGTGAAAAAAATGATCGAAGGCAAATTGGTGCTGCCGCTCAACGAGTTGGCCGAACAGTACGATCCGTACTTCATCTCCAACGTCGCCGATCCGGCCAAGTTGTCGTGGTACACGCAGGAAGACGGCAACGTATACGGATATCCGAACGCGTCCTCTTCTCCGGCAGATTTTGAAAAATACGGCAAAGAGTATGTCTCGAACCAAGTGTTCGTCGTTCGCAAAGACATGTACGAAGCACTCGGTTCGCCCGACATGAGCACGCCGGAAGGATTCCTGGCGGCGCTGCAAGCGGCCAAAGAAAAGTATCCCGACGTGAACGGACAGCCGCTGATTCCGATCGGTCTGCACGAATTCACCGACAACGGCAACTATTCGCTGGAAGGCTATCTGCAAAATTTCCTGGCGATTCCGCAGGAAAAAGACGGCAAACTGTACGACCGCCCGACCGATCCGGAATATATCAAATGGCTGAAAACGTTCCGTCAAGCCAATGAAAACGGTCTGCTGGCCAAAGACATCTTTATCGACAAACGCGCGCAAATGGAAGAAAAGATCGCCCAAGGCCGTTATTTCGCCATGATGTATCAACGCAGCGACTTCAGCAGCCAGCAAAACGCTCTGTTCGCGAACGATCCGAACTCCGTCTATATCGCGGTGGACGGTCCCGCGAACGCGGCGAAAGACCAACCGAACCTGTCCGGACCGGGCATCTCGGGTTGGACGCTGACGCTCATTTCCAAAGACGTCAAAGACAAGGCGCGCGCGATCGGCTTCCTCGAATATCTGACGAGCGAAGAAGGCCAGCGCGATCTGTATATGGGCGAAGAAGGGGTGACCTACGACATGGAAGGCGACAAGCCCGTCTTCAAGCCTGAAGTGCTGGACATGCTCAACACCGACCGTGCGGCGTTCGATACGAAGTACGGCGCTTCCCACAAATATTGGATGATGATGGATACGAACATTACCGATCAATGGGCGCCTGCCCCGGTCGATCCGTTCAAGCAAATGATGGACTGGACGCGAGGCAAAACGGTCAGCGCTTCCGAGTTCGATCAGATCAACCCGACCGGCAACTCGAAGGAAGGCATCGCGAATACGAAGCTCGGACAGCTATGGGGCAAAACGCTTCCGAAGCTGCTGCTGGCCTCCACGGAAGCCGAGTTCGACCAGATCTGGAACGATTACCAACAAAAACGCGAATCGACGGGTCTGGCCGAAGTACAAGCGTATCAACAAACGGAATACGAGAAAAACCTGGAGAAGTTGGGCGGAGCGAAATAAAGCCGACTTCACGGTTACGCATTCCGCTCAACGCGTGCAAGTCCTTATGATCGTCAACAAGTCCCGAGCCCCGGAGCAACCTGCCGGGGCTTGCGGACTTGTTTGGCGATTTTGGGTCTTGTCATCACGGGGAAGGGCTTTGTATGATAGGGAAGCTTCTTTCATGAAAACGGATACAGGGGGAGCCGATGAAGACAAAATGGAGGGATGCGGCTTATGCGGTACGCCGCTGGCTTCAGACCCGCTCGCTGCAAAGCCGATTGGTGGCGGCTTATGCCTTTTTGATTTTGATACCCAGCACGTTGATCTCCGCTTATTTATATAATGATATCCGGGATAGTTACATTGAAGACGCGCAGGTAAAAAGCTCTTATCTGGTTCAGAGCGAGAAGCAGGTCATCGCGAATCAGATCGAGACGATGGAGCGTTCCGCCCAACTGCCGCTGTCCGACCAAAACGTGCGCCGCTATCTGACCGAACGGACGGACCCGACGACGGCGGAGTTGGTCGATTTCAATAATACGGCTTATGCCAATCTGGCCCGCATCCAAATCAGCAATCCGGCTATTCTGCATTTGCGTCTGTATACGGCCAACGAACGCAACTACGAAATTTGGCCGATCATTTTCCGCGAAAGCCGCGTACGCGACAAGCCGTGGTTTGCGTTGACGAAAGGATTGGGCGAACGTCAGGCTTGGTATTTTCAACCGGAATCGGCTGTTCAGGACGTCGGGGGGACCGAAGAAGATCCGCCTAAAGTATCGCTGCTGCGCGAAATCAATTTACCGAAAGACGAACATATCGGCGTGGTTCAGGTCGATATGCGTCTGGATCAGTTTTCGCCGCGAACATTCGGAGAGCTTCAGGAAGAAGGCTCGCAGATGCTGTTGGTTACGCCCGATGAAGTCTATGCGCGCGCAGGAGATTCCGAACTTTCGACGGATTCGCCCGCGGTTCAATATGCGGTAGCGCAGCTGAGGAATTTGGGCGATCCGGGTCAAGTGCCCAATATCTCGGACGGGTTTTTTCGTTACGAAGAAGGCGGCGAAGCTTACATGATGCTGTACACGCCCGTCGAACGAATGGATGCTTACCTGCTCAATGCCGTCTCTTTGGAAAAAGTGCTCAAAGATCTGAATCGTACGCGCAGCATGCTGATTTACGCGAATATCGGATTCATTTTGATTCTCGCGCTGCTCACCTATATCATGAATTCGTTTATTTTAAAAAACCTCAAGCAGTTGGCAGACGCGATGAAGCGGGTGCGCAAAGGCGAACTTCAACCTGCGCTCAGTATCAGCGGCGGAGGCGAAATCGGCGACTTGGCGCATCATTTCAACAAAATGACCCAGACGATCAACGAGTTGATTGCCGAAGCCGTTCGCAAGCAGGCGCTGATGAAGGAAGCCGAACTGCGAACGCTGTACAATCAGATCGACTCGCATTTTCTCTATAACACGCTGGAAAATATCAAAATGCTGGCCGAGATCGAAGATCAACGCAAAATATCGGATTCGTTAACCTCGCTCGGCGGCATGATGCGTTACAACTTCAAATGGACCGGCGAATACGTCAAGCTCAAAGACGAAATCCGGCATATCGAAAACTACGTCGAAGTCATGAACATCCGATTCGACGAACCGATTACGTTAATTTGCGAAATTCCGAAGCTTTTTACGGAACTGGAAATTTTGAAAATGTCCCTCCAACCGATCGTCGAGAATTCGGTCAAGCATGCTTGGCAGACGCTGGGCGACGGAGGGCGGCGCGAGTTCAGGATCGCAGTACGCGAAGCGGATACGGCGAAAATCCAGATTGTGATGACCGATAATGGAGCGGGGATGGATGCCGGACGCTTGGCAGAGTTGAATGCCGAAATTCAGGGTGCCGGAGAAGAAGGAACAAGTTCCGCCTATACGGGAGTCAAACTCGGAGGGATCGGCCTGCGCAACGTGCATCAGCGGATTCGACTTTTTTACGGCAATGAATACGGGCTGTTTCTGGAGAGCGAAGAGGGGGCCTACACGCGCATTGTACTGACGATCCCCAAAGTACTGCTTACCGGAGGAGGATGGGAAGAATGATCGATCTGTTGATTGTGGATGATGAAAAAAATATACGCCAGGGCCTCAAAGTGATGATCGAGCGGGAATTCGGCGATGCCTGTCGGATTCGGCTCGCGGCCCATGGACAAGAAGCGCTGGAACTGCATGCGCAGCAGCCGGCTAACGTGGTCATCACGGATATTCGAATGCCCGTTATGGACGGGATGGAATTGTTGGAGCGGCTAAGGCGGCAGCGCCGCGCGGCGGAAGGTCCGATCGTATTGGTGCTCAGCGGCTATGACGAATTTGAATATGCCAAGACGGCGATACGGTTTCAGGTGCGGGACTATCTGCTCAAGCCGATTCGGCGCGAGGATCTGTTCGAAGCGCTGGGGCGTGCTTCGGAAGAATTGGAGCAGCGGAAGAACGAGTCGGAGCGAATCGATCTGGCCCAGGATTACAAAAAACGTCTGCGTTTGGCCCGGCTTACCCAATTGCTTGAAGCGGACGGAACGGAATTTAAAGCGGTATTGGATGATCTATCCTCCGGCGAAGCGGGCTTGACTCTTCCATTTTCCCTGGCGGTGGTTGCTTATCGCTATGAACAGGGCGGAAGCATGAGCCGTGAGGAGCTGGCATCTGTCGTGGAACGTCTGGACGGTCCGCTGGATCGGGGGTATGAAGCGGCATTATGGGATCGGGAAGGCCGTCTCGTACTGCTCGATCCTTCGCCCGAACGCTTTGCGCGTCTGGCTGAACTGGCGGAGAAGCGGGAATTGGGCGGATTGCTCGTCGGTCTCGGGTTGCCGGGAAGCCGGTTGGAAGATCTGCCGGAGAGCTATCGGGAAGCGTGCCTGGCATTGAAGTATACCTTTTTGCATCCGGGAATTCATTTGGTGGACGCCCGCGCAATCAAGGAAGGGCGACAGCTTTTTCCTCCTCCGGAAGAAGAAATTCGGCTGCTAGGCAATCTGCTCGGGACCGACCGCACGCGTGAGATGAATGAACTTCTGTATCGTATTTTTCATATTGACCAGCTTGCCCGAATACACATTTCCTATATCGAACATACGGCGCGACTGATTAACGAACAGGTGCTGGACGAAGTGTTCCGCCGTTACGGCGAAGCTTCGATGGAGGTGCTCAAACTATACCGCAAGGTAGGCGATTGGAACAGTTTTCGTTATTTTCACGATTATTTCCGGGCACTGGAGAATTTGCTTGTGAGCGTGAACGATTACATCAAGCAAGTTCGGCTGGCGTATACGGAAAACGAAAATCTGAAAGAAGCAGTCGCGTTCATCGAACAAAATTACGCCAGACCGCTCAATATGGCAAGCGTCAGCAACCATGTCTCCCTGAACTATTCCTATTTTAGCGAGGCGTTCAAAGCGTATACGGGAGAGAGCTTTGTCGTGTATTTGAAAAAAGTGCGGATCGAAAAAGCGAAAGAATTGTTGGCGGAACGGGAGCTGAAAATGGTTGGCGTCGGCGAAGCCGTAGGTTTTGAGAACGTCAAACAGTTTGCCCGTGTCTTCAAAGAGTTGGAAGGCATATCTCCGCATGAATACCGTAGTAAGGCGCATGCTTCCGAATCGGAATGAAGTCGTGACCCTAATTGACGATTAAAGGGTAGAGACGACGGTTAAAAAACGGTATACAAGTACCTTGACCAAGTTGAGCGCAAACCTCGGATTAAGGTGGATCAAGCTACAAGGGGGATTTTATAAGATGAGAATACGTTCGGGCAATAATGCGGGAAAAGTAAAGAAGATGCTGTTGGCAGCGACGGCAGCTCTGCTAATCTCGCCGCTGGCGCCTTCGATCGGCGAAAAAAGCGCGCTGGCCGCTGCGACGACGGTGTACATAAACGGAAGAGTCGCGCAGGGCGAAGTGCTGGTTCGGAATGGGTTGACCTATTTGACGCTGACTGATTTGAAATCGTTCGGCGACTACAGTTTCCGGTATAACAAAACGTGGCGTACCATTACGATCACGGGCGGTGATAGCGGGGAACGCTTCGTGTTGACACTCGGAAGCCGCGAAGCGAAACGTAATGGGCAGAATATCACGCTGGAAGCCGCGCCGTTATCTTATGAGAATAAAACGATGGTTCCGGTACGGGTCGCGGCCGATCTGTTCGGTGCCGAACTGCAATGGGATCAAAACGGCAGCCGGGTCTTGTTGACGAAGGAAGCGGAGTCGAACGGCAGTTCGACCGCGCCGTCCAGACCTTCGCGTCCGCCTGTATCGCCACCGGGGCCGTCGGGACCGAGCGTCCCTAAACCTCCTTCAGCGCCTTCGATCTCATGAGGGTTGACTAGGCAGAGACCAGGTGAAACGAAAGACCTTCTGATCTGTCGGAAGGTCTTTTTGCATCAAAAGAAAAAAGCCGGCTCCGATGTCGGAGACCGCTTGTGAATGCAGGTTTATTTAGAAAATAAAAAAAGGCTCCCGCGCGGGGAACCTTCTACTCAAACGTCCCAGGAGGGATTCGAACCCCCGACCGTGCGCTTAGAAGGCGCATGCTCTATCCAACTGAGCTACTGGGACAAAAGTGAAAAACAGAACAGAAATTAATATACCATGTAGTTAGCATTTAGGCAAGAGAAATCTTAAAAAACTTGTCTTGCGGTAAAGAGCGAATCTTTTCATTCGATTGTTCTTACATCTAATAGAAGGATATCCCGCCCGAAAATACGCTGCAGGAAGCAATCGCGATTCGCTTATGCTATAATTGACGCTCATCCTTCATTGTGAGAATTACGAACGGAAGTTGGCCTGCGGGAAAGGGGGAATGACTTATCGACCAGACGCGAAAGGCAGGCGTTGTCCTGCTTCCGAATACGCTTGATCATTATCAGGAGCAGATTACCCGGATGCTTGAGAGCGAACGTTACGGAGAAGCGATGGAGACATTGGATTTTCTGATGGGCTGCGAAGGGCAAGACGAGCAGCGGCGGCAGGAATGGAGCACTCTGCTTGAATGGCTGCGCGTGGCTTTTCCCGGAGGCGCTCAAGATGCCTATGGCAATGAAGCGGCATTGGCCGGGGAAGAACCGGAGAGCGAGGCGCAGGTTCTAAAGCGTCGAACGCTTGAGAAGCAGCGGGAAAATGCGGGGTATACATTTGAGCTGGTTCGCAGAGTGACCGAAGAACCGCTTACGGAACGCGGACAAATTGCTCTGGAGCAATTGGCTTATCTGGAAGGCGCCGAGAGTGACCGGCTGTTGATCGAATGGTTGCAGGCGGGTGAACTGCATCCTTTGCTGCAATTCCGAGGCCTTCAGACGCTTAAGCGCCGCGGAGCATCCGGTACGGTCCGTCTTCCGCGCGAGGGGATTGCGCTGGAACTGGAAATCGAACGGACGCCGTTGTCCCCGGGAGATTTTCCTTCCGCGGTTGATGAAGTGTTGGAGCGCGTATCGGATCAGACGGATAACGAGTCGCCTTCCATGTTCTACTTTGCGCGTGAACTATGGATGCAATTCATGATGGCGACCTACGGCACCAATGATTACGTCGTGTTGATCCGCGGGGAAGAGGGAGAGTTGGATGCTTGGGCCGCAGCGCTCCATGCACAAGCATCGGAGGCATTGGGAAGCGACGGAAACGCGGAGCGAATCCGCGATGCCTACGGCATTACGGGAGAACTGCGTTTCCGCTGCGAGCGTGCCGAACGGGCGCTTCGCGCATTTACGCAAGGCTCTTTGATTCGATAATCCATGGGGAAACGGTTACTTTTTTGACGTTAAGCCTGTGGATTTGGCAGCGGAGTGGCGTTGACGCTTGAAATCCGCCGGGAATTTGGTTATGATGGTATGGTTGTTGCGAGCGTGAAAGCATTATGTTAAATGAACTTAATTGATAGCTAATTGTTGGAGGGGAATACTCAATATGACAGCAAGTTGGGAAAAAACGGAGAAAAACCTTGGCGTTCTCGAAGTCGAAGTGTCGGCAGAACGCGTTGAAGCCGCACTTGATAAAGCATTCCAAAAAGTCGTAAAGAAAGCCAACGTTCCGGGCTTCCGCAAAGGTAAAGTGCCGCGGTCGATCTTCGAAGCGCGTTTTGGCGTGGAAAGCTTGTACAATGACGCGATCGACATTCTGCTTCCGGAAGCTTACAGCGAAGCTGTAGAAGAAGCGGGAATCTTCCCTGTCGACCGTCCTGAAATTGACATCGATCAATTCGGCAAAGGCCAAACGATGAAATTCAAAGCGAAAGTTACCGTTAAACCGGAAGTTAAACTGGGCGAATACAAAGGTGCGGAAGTACCTGTATCCGAAGTTGACGTAACGGACGAGGAAATCGCGGAAGAGCTTGAGCGTCTGCAAACTCGTCACGCCGAGCTGATCGTCGTTGACGAAGAAGCGGCAGCAAACGGCGATACGGTATCCATCGACTTCGACGGATACGTAGGCGACGAAGCATTCGAAGGCGGCAAAGCCGAGAACTATGCGCTTGAACTTGGATCGGGTTCGTTCATCCCAGGTTTCGAAGAGCAAGTCGTAGGCATGTCGACCGGCGATTCGAAGGACGTTAACGTAACGTTCCCGGAAACTTACCATGCGGCTGAACTGGCCGGCAAAGAAGCGGTCTTCAAAGTTAAACTGCATGAAATCAAGCGCAAACAGCTTCCTGAGCTGGACGACGAATTCGCAAAAGACGTAAGTGAATTCGACACGCTGGACGAATACAAAGCGGATCTGAAGACTCAAATCGCAGATCGCAAAAAACGCGAAAACGACGCGGCTCGCGAAAACGCGGTTGTTGAAGCCGTAGCGGCAAAAGCGGAAGTTGAAATTCCGGAAGCCATGATCGAAGGCGAAGTCGAGA
>Ga0308157_10004792_pt1 | contig 17580 bp, 16 predicted proteins | sample PhyBR1_FD_201035 | JGI IMG/M metagenome (GOLD analysis project Ga0308157, IMG submission 201035) | Phyllosphere microbial communities from UC Gill Tract Community Farm, Albany, California, United States - DLSLB.R1 | ecosystem: Host-associated > Plants > Phyllosphere > Unclassified | place: USA...
CAAAGTGCCTACCCGGCTGGTGAACCTGTATGTGTTCAGTGGCGCCGCGGTGCTGGCGGCGCCCGTGGCGCTGCTGCTGGCCGGGGTGCCGCGGTTTACCGCGTCGTCGTTGATGGTGGTGGTCTACCTCGGGCTGGTGGTCTCCGGCCTGGCCTATGTGCTGTTTTCCAATGGGCTGCGCCATATCTCCGGACCGACCGGTGTGACATTGACGCTGATCGAGCCGGTGGCCGCCTTTCTGCTGGCGGTGTGGATCGTGGGCGAACACCAGCCGCTGGCCTCCTGGCTGGGGCTGCTGGCGGTGCTGGCCGGACTGATGGTGGTGATCGGTGCCGAGGTGCGTGGCGCGCGGCGCAAGCTGGCGCTGGTCTGAGCCACCTCGCCGGCGCGCATTGGCGGCACAATCTGACGCTCAGGCACAGCACCGCTGTGCAGGCTGATTGGATTGCCCAGGAGAGACGCCCCCATGCCCCTATCGCCCATGCCACTGAACCATCTGTCCGATGGCGACCATCTGCCGCAGGCCTGCCGCTGCCACGCCGGGCGGCGTGGCTTTCTGCGCGCCCTAGTGGCGGGGACGGCGGCCACCGGTGCCGGGGCTGCGCTGGCGCAGGTCAATGTCGTGGGCTCCTCCGGTCTGCGCAAGCTGGTGCCGGCCGAAACCCTGGAAAGCGCCGCCACCGAGCAGTACCAGGAGCTGCTGCAGAAAGCCAAGGCGCAAGGCGCACTGGCCGGCAGCTCTCACCCCCAGCTGCAGCGCCTGCGCGGAATTGCGCAGCGCCTGATTCCCTATGCCAGCCAGTGGAACGCCCGCGCCAGCCAGTGGCGCTGGGAGGTCAACCTGATCGGCAGCAAGGAGATCAACGCGTTCTGCATGCCGGGGGGCAAGATCGCCTTCTACACCGGCATCCTGGAAAAGCTGCAGCTCAGCGATGACGAAGTGGCCATGGTCATGGGCCATGAAATGGCCCATGCATTGCGCGAGCATTCGCGCGAGCAGATGGCCAAGAACTCGGCCACCAGCATCGGTCTGTCGCTGGGGGCGCAACTGCTGGGACTGGGCGACCTGGGCAATCTGGCGGCCAGGATGGGGACCCAGCTGCTGAGCCTGCGCTTCAGCCGCAGTGACGAAAGCGAGGCCGATCTGGTGGGGCTGGAAATGGCCGCACGTGCCGGCTACAGCCCCCAGGCTGCGGTGAGCCTGTGGCGCAAAATGGGCGAGGCCACGGGCGATGGCGGCATCGGCTTTCTGTCGACCCACCCCACAGGGCCGGATCGCATCCGCGAACTGGAGCGCAATATTCCGCGGGTGCAGGGCCTCTACGAGTCCGCCCGCCGGCGGTAACGCTGCCTGTGTGCCTGGGCAGGCCTGCGTTCCATAGAGAATGCCTGGCGATCGCCTTTCGGAAAGAATAAAAAAAGGCCCGCTCCATGGAGCGGGCCTTGTGCAGGAAGCCGTGTACCAGCCGCTCAGGCTTTCTGCAAGGACTGCAGCCCGTCGGCAATGGTGCTGGACAGCAGTGCGGCACTGGCACGCAGGGCCTCAGTTTCCTCGGCATTCAGCCGGGGCATGAAGGGGGCCGAGGCGCCGCGTGCACCGATCAGATGGGGCAGCGACACACAGGTGTCACGCACGCCCAGCAGTTCGGGCATGCAGGTGGACACGGCAAACACCGACTGCTCATCGGCCACGATGGCCTTCACCAGCCGTGCAATGCAGCCACCGATGCCAAAGTTGGACACGCCTTTGCCCGCCTTGATGCGGTACGCCGAAGTACGCACCTCTTCGGCAATCTGCGCCTGCATGGCCGCGTCGATGGGCCGGCCCAGCTGGGCGGCAAAATCCGTCACCGGCATGCCGGCGATCTGGGCGCTGCTCCAGTGGGGCACGGACGAGTCGCCGTGCTCGCCCAGCACATAGGCGTGGATGGCCGGTGCGGCCACGCCCAGGTAATCGGCCAGCCGGTCGCGAAAGCGGATCGAATCCAGCGAGCAGCCGGTGCCGATCGCTCTGCCCGGTGGCAGGCCGTAGCGGTGCACGGCAATGGAGGGCATCACGTCCACTGGGTTGGTAGCGAACAGCAGCACCGCATCCGGTGCGACCTTGAGCACCTGGCCGATGATGGTGTCCGTCATCTTCAGGTTCTGGTGCAGCAGCTCCAGCCGGGTCTGACCGGGCTTGAGGCTGGCGCCAGCGGTGATGACCACCACCGAGGCGCCCGCCAGATCGGCATAGTCGCCTTCGCTGACGCGGGCAGCGGTGCCAAAGGCGGCGGCGTGGCCGATGTCGGCGGCTTCACCCGCTGCGCGGGCCTCGTTCTGGTCCACCAGCACGATCTGGCTGATGCCAGGGGTGGCCGACAACAGGTAGCCGGCGGCCGCGCCGACCTGGCCGGCGCCGATGATGCCAATGCGTGCCCCCATTTACAGCACCCCCATGGCGGGCCACAGCGTGGCGGACAGCAGCAGGATCAGGCCCAGGCCAGCCAGCGTGACCACGATGCCCACCTTGGCGAACTGGGGCGTGCTGAAGGCATTGGTGCCGTAGCACAGCATGTTCTGCGGCGCATTGGTCGGCAGGATGAAACCGAAGGACACCACGAAGCTCTGGATCATCACGATGCCGAAAGCCGTCTCGGGGCTGACGGGCAGCGTCTGTGTGAAGGCGATCATGATGGGGATCAGCGTGCTGGCCAGTCCGGTGGCCGAGGCAAAGCCCAGGTGCAGCACGATGCTGAACACCGACAGCGCACCGATCACGGCCACCACGGGCAGGGCCGACAGGCCCATCTGGCCCAGCGTCTGTTGCGCCAACCAGCCGGCAGCGCCGGTCTTGGACAGCAGATTGCCCAGCGAGATGGAGGCGGCAAACAGCACGATCGTGCCCCAGGGCACCAGCTTTTCGGCCTGCGACCAGTGCATCACGCCGATCTTGGGCATCAGCAGCAGTGCAATGCCGATCTGGGTGGTGGTGGTGGTGTCGAACGGGTGCAGCACGCCTTCGGTGGACCACATCACCAGCAGCAGTGCGGCCACGGCGATCAGACGCTTTTCAGAACTGCTGACTGGCCCCAGGTCGGCCAGTTGCTGGCGCAGCTTGGCCGGCATGTCCTCACCTTCCGGCACCTGGGGACGCAGAATCCACAGGGCCGCGAAGAACAGCACCACGCACATGCCGATGGTGAAAGGCAGGGCGGTGATGAACCATTGGCTCCAGGTGATGTTGTGGCCGAAAGCCTGCTGCATGAAATTCAGGCTGATGATGTTCTGTGCCGCGCCGGTCTTGACCGCCATGTTGAAGATGGAGCAGGCACTGGCAGTGACGATCATCAGCGTGGCACCCAGCGAGCTGTTCACCGCCAGACCCAGGGCGGCGGTGATGCCGATCATGATGGGGATCACCGCGCCCACGCGGGCGGTGGCAGAGGGGATGAACAAGGCCAGCACAAAGCCGACGATCATCGCGCCCAGCACCAGGCGGGCAGGCGAGACGCCGATCTTGCTCATGACCAGCAGCGCGATGCGCTTGTCCAGCCCTGTGTGCTTGAGTGCCACGGCCAGAAACAGTGCGGCCGCCACCAGAAGCACGGCGGTGGACGAGAAACCGCTGAGCATGGTGGTCAGCGCAGCGGCGGAATCCATGGGCTTGCCGCCTGCTGTCATCGAGGTGCCCATCAGCCCCAGCACCGCGGCACCGGTCAGCACCACGGCGCTGTTGGCGGGCGAGACGCATTCGCTGATCCACAGCACCACGACCAGCACCAGCAGGCCCAGGGCCACCTGCCCCGAGTCGGTGAGGCCGGCAGGCTGCGGCAGGGCCAGCACGATGCCGTAGAGCACCAGGGCCAGCAGCAAAAAGGCCAGCTTTTTGTTGGAATCGGGCTCCGGTTTGGAGGTGATGGGGCCGGTTTCGGTTGCGGGCGTAGACGCCATAAGTGCTCCTCGCAAAAATGAATCGTTACGTAACGGACCGATACTAGTTCCTACAGTCGCGCACCGATAGTCCGGTGGCCCTGGTTGGGATGAGTACTTCGTTACGCAATGAAACCATGCTACGGGCTGCGAAGCGGTTTGCGTGAAAACACGTAAGTGTTTTCCCTTGTGATTTGATTCGCATCAAGGGTGGCGCATTCGTCACATACCGGCCTGTCATCCTGGTTTTGTGTCGTCTGGTGCGTGGCAGTGCCAGATGGTGCAAGAAGTTTTTGCTATCAAAATGTGAGCAATTAATGCGACCGATACCGACAGCCCTTACGGCCCAGGCGTTGGCGCCGGCCTAGTAGCTGCGCAGCAGGGCGCGCAACAGCCAGTCGCCCCCGGCCAGCAGCAGGCGCAGGCCGCACAGCACGGCACTGGCCATGCCCCACCAGCGCAGATACCGCGCCCAATCGGCCGTCCACGGCTGGCCTTGCCACGCTGCGGCGCTGGCGGCCAGTGCGGGCCACGCCACCAAGAAGACGAGTGCCGCGGCCGCCAGCAGCACCAGGCAGTGCCGCGTTGCGGCACCCATCAGGTGTTGCCCACGTAGGGGTTGGTCTTGCGTTCACGCCCAAACGTGCTCTCCGGTCCATGGCCGGGAATGAACACCGTCTGGTCGCCCATGGGCCACAGGCGCTGGGTGATGGAGTCAATCAGTTGCTGGTGGTTGCCCTGGGGGAAATCGGTGCGGCCGATGCTGCCGGCAAACAGCACATCGCCCACAAAGCAGCGGTCGATTTGCGGGGCGTGGAACACCACATGGCCGGGCGTGTGACCCGGGCAGTGGCGCACCTGCACGGTTTCGTGGCCGATCTGCACGCTGTCGCCATCCGCCAGCCAGCGCGTGGGCGTGAACGGGCGCGACGGCGGAAAGCCGAACATGGCGCCCTGCTGGGGCAGGCCATCGATCCAGAACTGGTCCCCGGGATGGGGGCCGATGATGGGCAGGTCCAGCTGCTCGGCCAGGTCCGCCGTGCCGCCCGCATGGTCGATGTGGGCGTGGGTCAGCCAGATGGCCTTGAGCTGCAGGCCCAGCCGCTCCACTTCCCACTGGATCGCTTCCAGATCGCCGCCGGGGTCGATGACGGCGGCATCCTGGGTCTGGTCGCACCACACCAGCGAGCAGTTCTGCTGGAAAGCGGTCACGGGAATGGTCTGGTAGTGCAGCATGGCAAGGCGAGAGGAAAGTGGCAGAAGGCAGGGGCCGTGCCGTGCGGCGTGGCGGCCAAATTATGGGGGCAGCGGCCCGTTCCGCTCCGCGCAGCCTGCGATGCCTGCCCGGTTGATGTCGCCGAAGTGCATTTCCACGCTGGCGGATCCCTTGCGCATCACCGTGTGGCAGGCGGCATTCCAGCCACCGCCGCAGGCTAGGCAGTGATGGTGGCAAGGTGCGGCCCGCCGTGGCGTACGGCGGAGCGCACAGCAAAAAGCCCCGGTTCCTGGCGGAAGCGGGGCCACAGAGGTGCGAGTCCGAGGCTTAGATCAGCTTCAGGCTACCCTTCATGATGCTGTAGTGACCGGGGAAGGAGCAGAAGAAGGTGTAGTCGGTACCAGCCTTCAGCTTGGCCACATCGATGTCCAGGGTGGTGGATTCACCGCCGCCAATCACCTTGGAGTGGGCCAGCACGCGGGTGTCACCGGCCTTCACGTAGTCGGCAGCGGCGCCGGCCTTCATGCCGTCGGCAGCGGCAGCGGCCACGTCGGCGGTGGTGGTCACCACCATGTTGTGGCCCATCGAGGTCTTGGGCATCTTGCCCACATGCTTCAGGGTGACGCTGAACTTCTTGCAGGCCTTGGGCACGTCAATGTTCTTGACGTTGAACTGCATGGCGTCGTTGGATTCGACGGTCAGGGCGCAGTCAGCGGCCATGGCGGGAGCGGAAATGGCACCGGCAGCGCACAGGGCCACGGTCATCAGAATCTTCTTCATGCGCGGAAACTCCTTCACAGGGTCAAAAACAAATCGGGGAGCATCCGGAACCGGGGTCGGCGGCTGCTCTTTTCACGATTTTCTGAAAAATCAGCAGAATCAGAATAGGTACAGATGTCATTGACGCGGGCAATCCAGGCTGCTGCTTGTCAAAACGCTGCATCTGTGGCCGCTTTGCCGGGGCCTGCAGGCGCGCGCGCAGAGCAGATGAAGTCCTTTGTTTTCAATGGCTTGTGTGCAGACTGGAGTGCAGCGGCATGCCGGCGTGCGCCGCACATAGTCCCGGGTCAGGGCAGTGCAGCGCCGTTGCGGCAGTGCAAAAACTTGTCTTGCATCAAGCTCCGCACACTTTGCGTGTGCGGACAAGGCCGGGCACGGGCGACCATGCCCGTGCCCGGCGGTTTCAGCCCAGCTTCAGGTCGTATCCGATGGTGATGGGCGCGTGGTCGCTGAACTTCTCGCCCTTGTAGATTGACTCCTGGCGCGCCAGTGCCGCCAGTGCGGGGGTGGCCAGGTGATAGTCCAGCCGCCACCCCACGTTGTTCGCGTAGGCCTGTCCCCGGTTGCTCCACCATGTGTAGCAGGCGTCGGTGGTGTCGGGTTGGAGCACGCGGTAGACGTCAACGATGCCTCCGGTCGGCGCCACCGGGTCCAGCAGCATGTCCATCCAGGCGCGTTCTTCGGGCGTGAAGCCGCTGTTCTTCTGGTTGCCGCGCCAGTTCTTCAGATCTTCCTTGCGGTGGGCGATGTTGATGTCGCCGCACAGGATGAATTCGCGCTCGCCCTTCATGCGCATCAGGTGGATGTGCATTTCGGCCAGGAAACGGAATTTGGCCTGCTGGCGGTCTTCGCCGGAGCTGCCGCTGGGAAAGTAGGCGCTGATGATGGACAGCTTGCGGCCTGCGGTGTCGAAACGCGCCTCCACGTAGCGGCCTTCGGCGTCGAACTCGGGCGAGCCCAGGCCGACGATCACATCCGATGGCGCATGGCGGGTGTAGACGCCCACACCGGAATAGCCCTTCTTTTCGGCAAAGTGGAAATAGCCATCCAGTCCGGCCAGCTGTTCGAAACGGTCTTGAATATCAGGCGCCTGTGCCTTGATTTCCTGTACGCAAATACAATCCGGACCGGTCGCAGCAACCCAGGCCTCCACCCCTTTGGACGTGGCGGAGCGGATGCCGTTGAGGTTGAGGCTGGTTAATTTGAATAAGGAAGAATCCATGGTAGTCAAAGGTGCGCAGCAACAGGATCAGGACCGTCTGGCGCAGGAGTTTGTGCAGTTTGCCGTGGATGCGGGTGTGCTGCGCTTTGGGGAGTTCAAGACCAAGGCCGGGCGCATGAGCCCGTACTTCTTCAATGCAGGTCTGTTCGACGACGGCGCCAAAATAGGACGCTTGGCGGAATTCTATGCAAAAGCCATCCTGGCCAGTGGCATGGAATTCGATATGGTCTTTGGCCCTGCCTACAAGGGGATCCCGCTGGCTGCCACCGTGGCCGTGGAGCTGGCCCGCCTGGGCCGCAACGTGCCGTTTGCCTACAACCGCAAGGAGGCCAAGGACCATGGCGAAGGCGGTACCCTGGTGGGGGCTCCGCTGCAGGGCCGGGTGCTGGTCATCGACGACGTGATGTCGGCCGGCACTGCCGCTCGTGAATCCATTGCCCTGATCCGTGCGGCGGGTGCCACCCCCCATGCGGTCGCCATTGCCTTGGACCGCCAGGAAAAGGCCACCGAAAACGGACACGATGTCGACCACAGTGCGGTGCAGTACGTGCGCCACCAGCTGGGGCTGCAGGTGGCCACCATCGCCACCCTGGCGGACTTGCTGCAGTACCTGCAGACCCATGGGGGCGAAGGCGAGATGCAGGCCCACCATGCACGTGTGCTGGCCTACCGCCAGCGCTACGGGGTGGACACCCAGGCGTAATTCCTTTGCCTGCGGCCCGTACGGGCCGGTATCTGGAGGCGCGGTGCGTGGCGCGTGCTTCCAGGCCCGGAATTGGCCGCCGTGCCGTTTCCGTTCGGTGACGCAGCCAGTCTTGGCGGCGTCACCGTGCTGTGGACATCAGCGCGAACGGGCGCCGTCCTCTCCTTCGCGCTGCAGCAGGCGCATCACCCAGCCCATGGCAATGCTGGCCGCCCAGACGATGGCACTGATGAACAGCGGCACCGACCACAGGGCGCTGGCATGCACGGCCAGCTGCCAGGCGCGGTCGGCAGCCGGCAGAAAGCGGGCGTAGCCCGTGTACAGGCCATAGGCCAGCCACAGCACCGCCGCCAGGGCAAAGCCCTGGGCCAGAAAACGTGCGGCGCGGGCATTGGGGTGCGGTGGTGCAATACGGCGCTGCATGGACCAGACACGGCCCACGGCCCAGCCCACACCCGCCACGGCCCCCACCATGGAAAGGGCCAGGGGGCCCCATGAAGTCCAGTCGTTCAGCATAGGCTGTGACGATAGCGGGTTTGCAATGCCCTGGCGGCCGGTGACTGGCGTCAGCAGGAGCGCTGGTCCGCACCGCCCGGATCGCGCAGAGGGGGCCGCGGCGCTGGGCGTCATACAAGGTCCAGGCGAGCCGCCACGGTGTGGTGGTGACCCATCCCCTGTCCGTGCAGGGGTCCGGGGAAAAAAAGAGGATGCCAGGGCATCCTCTCTGCGGGGCGGGCGCTTGCGTTCAGGCCGGAACGGCCTGGCGGTGGTCGGCCGTGATGCGCGCCACCAGCTCCTGGAGTACCTGTTCGGCGCGGTCGTTGTCGATCTGGCAGGTGCCGGCAGCCCGGTGGCCGCCGCCGCCGTATTGCAGCATCAGCTCGCCCACATTGGTGGTGCAGCTGCGGTCCAGAATGGACTTGCCGGTGGCAAAGACCGAGTTTGCCTTGGCCTTGCCCCACATGGCGTGGATGGAGATGTTGCACTGTGGGAACAGCGCATAGACCATGAAGCGGTTGGTGGCCCAGATGGTCTCTTCACCGCGCAGATCCAGCACCACCAGGTTGTCGTGCACCGTGGCGCAGCGCTGGATCTGTTCGCAGGCGCGCGCGGTCTGCTCGAAATACAGTTCCACGCGCTCCTGCACATCGGGCAGCTGCAGCACCTGCTCCACGGACAGATCGCGGCAGTGCTGGATCAGCTCCATCATCAGCGCGTAATTGCTGATGCGGAATTCACGGAAGCGCCCCAGGCCGGTGCGCGCGTCCATCAGGTAGTTCATCAGCGTCCAGCCCGTGGGGTGCAGGACCTCGTCCAGGCTGTACTGGGCGGAGTCGGCCTTGTCCACAGCCTCCATCAGCTCGTCGGTGATGGCCGGGAAGCGGGCCTTGCCGCCGTAGTGGTTGTAGACCACGCGGGCCGCTGAAGGAGCGTGCGGGTCGATGATGTAGTTGCCCAGGAAGGCGCGGTTGCGCACCACTTCCGAGGCATGGTGGTCGAACACCAGGTGCGCTCCGGGCACGAACGGCAGGTTGGTGGTGATGTCGTTGCGCGTGATGCGCACCTTGCCATCCTGCATGTCCTTGGGGTGGACGAAGGTGATCTCGTCGATCATGTCCAGCTCTTTGAAGAGCATGGCGCAGACAAGACCATCGAAATCGCTGCGGGTGACGAGGCGGTATTTCTGGCTCATGGCGGTCGGCGGTAAAAAAGTCAGTGGAACACTGCTTTGCAGGGCCGGCGCGCACAGGCCGGCGGGAAACATTCCGACACATGATACCTAGCTCTGTCGGATACAACCGCCGATTGGCCGAGGCGGGCCCCAGGGATTCCCGTATGTTAGCTATTGAAAATATAGCGTACTGCGGCGTACGGTTCAGCACGATCGTGCTTTTCCAGCCATGAAAAACGCCGCACAAGGCGGCGTGCTCACACAGCCCACTGCGTGTGGGCCCAGGGTTACATGGCGCTCACCCAGACGGTGTCACCGCCGGCGCTGGAGGGTAGTGGCCGGATGGCCAGCAGCGCTGCGTGGCGCTTGAGCAGGTCCTCGAACTGGTGGGCTTCCAGCGCACTGGCGTTGTCGCCCTGCAGGTAGTCGGTGGCCACCTGGGACGTGGTGAAGCTGTGGCTGCCGAACTTCTGGACGATATTGCGCAGCTTGTCGAGGTTGATGTGGGCAGTGTTCATGGGTCGCTTCTCCGGCAAGTTGGCAAAGGGAGCCCGCGCATGCGGCAGGCCATGCAGCCAATGTGCATGAGCACAGCAGCGGGCGCAATAGGCCCAACCGGCAATGGCGGCTTGGTGCCAGCGCAGGCCGTGGCAGAAGGCCCGCGCCGGCGGGCCCGGCCGGGTGTGCAGCAAATGCCATGCCCACGCATGGCTGTGGCCAAAGTGCAGCAGCGTGGCACTATTTCCACGATTGCGGGTCGTGCAAGTGCCTGTGGTGCATGCGGCAGGACCATCTGCACGTATCATCGGGCGCTTTTTTCGGCTTGCCCCAGGCTGGGGCGTTTTTCATGCCACCTATTTCACCCATCTGCGGCCAATTGCTGGCTGCTGTCGCCATTCCACCCTGTGCTGCAGCACGGCGGCCCGCTGCGCGCCTGCGCGTGGCGGTGGGATGGTCGCGCGCGGGGGTGTGACACGGCGTGGTGGATGCTGCTGCGGCAAGCCTTGGATATGGCTCTCTGTAAAAAGGACGGAAATTCAGATGCAGGCTGCTGACGCACAGAAGACGGCCCAGTTGCAAAAGACACTGGTGCTGTGGCAGGTCATCATCATCGGGCTGGCATACATCCAGCCCATGACGCTGCTGGACACCTTTGGCATGGTGTCGCGTGACAGCGTCCAGCATGTGCCCACCTCCTACCTGATCGCGCTGGTCGCTGTGTTGCTGACCTCCATCAGCTACGGTCACATGATCCGCAAGTACCCGTCTTCGGGCTCGGCCTACACCTATGTGCAGAAGTCCGTGCACCCGAACGCGGGCTTCATGGTGGGCTGGTCCTCGCTGCTGGACTACCTGCTGTCACCGATGGTCAACATCCTGCTGGCCAATATCTACCTGACCGACATGTTCCCCGAGGTGAACCACTGGGTGTGGATCATCGGCCTGTCACTGATCATGGTGGCGGTCAATCTGCGCGGCGTGCGCTTTGTGGCCAATTTCAACAGCCTGATCGTGCTGCTGCAGATTCTGGTGATCGGCTTCTTCACCTACCTGATCTTCAGCAAACTGTCGGCTGGCCAGAACGCCCTGGGTGCCATTTCTGTCCAGGACGGCCATGACGGGCTGTGGAGCTTCTCGCCCTTCTGGAGCCCCGATGCCGATCTGGGCAAGCTGATCACGGGCGCTACCATCCTGTGCTTCTCGTTCACCGGCTTTGATTCGCTGAGCTCGCTGGCCGAGGAAACCAAGGACACCAAGAAGACGTTGCCGCGCGCCATCTTCCTGACTGCGCTGATCTCCGGCCTGGTCTTCGTGTTTGCCACCTATTTCATGCAGCTGTACTTCCCGGGCGACCCTACACGCTACTTCCAGCTGGTGGACGAAACCCAGCCCGAAATCCTGCTGCTGGTGGGCGGCGCCTTCTTCCAGTCGGTGGTGCTAAGTTTTGCCATCGTCACCGTGATGGCCTCGGGCATCTCGGCCCACGCCGGTGTCTCGCGCCTGATGTATGTGATGGGCCGCGACGGTGTGCTGCCCAAGAAGTTCTTCGGCCACATCCACCCGCGCAGCCACACCCCTTCCTACAACATCTGGCTGGCGGGCGTGATCTGCCTGACGGCGGGTTTCCTGAGCCTGGAGTTCGTTGTGGCGCTGATCAGCTTCGGTGCGCTCACCGCCTTCAGCTTTGTGAACCTCTCGGTGATCTGCAGCTACGGCTTCCGTGACGGGCGCCTGAAAACGCTGCGCGACATCGTGCGCTTCTTTGTGCTGCCGCTGTGCGGTTTCATCTCCATTGGTGCGCTGTGGCTGGAAGTGGAGGACACCTCGCTCAAGGCTGGTGTGGCCTGGGCGGCCGTGGGCCTGCTCTATCTGGCCTGGCTGACCAAGGGGTTCAGGCGTTCGGCTCCCCAGTTGCACGAGGAAATCTGAACCGCCACAGGACACACGCTCTCACGGCGTGCCTGTGGCCGGTAGCCCGCTTCCTGGAGGCGGGCTTTTTTTCGTCCCCGCTCAAGCGGCTGCCGTCACCCGGGTCGGAGCACACCCGGAGCGCGGTGACGTTCCATGGGGGCTTACGGCCGCTCGCGCGACTGTGGCAGGCGCAGCTCCAGAGGCTCGTGGCGGCGCAGGCGCAGCTGCTGGGTGGCCAGCAGGTCCGTGGCCATGCCATCCACCTGGGCGGTGGCAGTCTTGAACAGCACCACCACCTCCGGGTTGCAGGCGTGCGGGCTGACCCAGGTGGCGCTGGCAAAGCGGTTGCGGCCTTCCACGCCCATGTCGTCGGGGGCCAGCGCAAAGCGGGCCAGGTGCTGGCCCTGGCGGTCCTTGGCAATAGCCTGTACGCGCACTTCCCGGTAGGTGGCGCGTCCGGCATCGAACATGAAGGTGGCTTCACAGCGCTGGGGGCTTAGACGCAGCGTGCCGTAGTGCCACAACTCCAGCGCCTGGGCACTGCTGGCGCTGCACAGGCCGGCGATGGCCAGGCAGCGCCAGGTGGTGGTTAGGCCGTGAAAAGACGCGCGCATGCTGCAGTCCCGGTGGATCTCAGGCGGTCCAGGGGCCTGGGCCCGCCGTCAGAATGTCGGCCAATGGCTTGCGCGGGGAAGGCACTTCGCGCTCGGCCAGGTCGGTGGGCAGGGTCGCGGCATCGCCGCGCTGGCCAACGGCCACCAGGGCCTGGACTGTCCAGTGGTCGGGCAGTTGCAGCACGCGGCGGGCGGCTTCGGTGTCGATCCCGGCCATGGCGTGGGTGGCCAGGCCCAGGGCCTGGGCCTGCAGCGCCATGAAGCCCCAGGCGCAGCCGGTGTCGAAGGCATGCTTGCCGGCCGAAGCTTCGGGGTTGGACAACAGCACGATCAGCGCGCCGGCGTTCAGGCACCAGCGGCGGTTGAATTCATTGGGGATGGTACTGAACGCCTCCCAGTGCGCATCGCCACGCAGCGCATAGGCAAAGTGCCACGGCTGCAGATTGCTGGCCGAGGGTGCCCAGCGGGCGGCTTCCACGATCTGCTCCAGCTGGGTGCGGGTCACGGCCTTCGGGGTGAAGGCGCGGGGCGAGGTGCGGGTCAGAAACTGCGGCTCGATGGGGACGGTGGCGGTGCGGGAGTGGTTCATGGAAGGTGCACAAACAAAATTGCAAAGGCCAGATGAAAACACCGTGCATGCCGGCGTGGGCATGCACGGTGTGTGTGCATTGTGGCGGAATGCGGCGCCCGCTACCACTGCGGAGGCAGGCAGAGGGCACAGGGCCGCCCGTGTCATCCGGTCTGTCGGGGCGAAACCGCAGTACGCACCGGCTGCGCCCGCAGGGCCTTGCCGTCTCAGCGCACGGCGCGTTCGCTGATCACGCGCAGGTGCCGTTCCATGCGGATGAAGACCACCACCATGACCACCAGCACCAGCAAGGACATCAGCATGCTCCAGAACGCGGTTTCTGCAGCCTTGCTGTACAGGTTCAGCAGGCTGTCGTCGCTGTCGGCCTCGGCCTCGGCATCGCCGCGCAGCGCGCGGGCGGCCTGGTCAAAGCTGATGGTGTAGTTAGTCAGCACCGTGCCCACCATGTGGCTGGCGGCCTGTTGTTGCAGCCGGGGGCCCAGGTCGGCGTGGCCCAGCACCTGCTCCAGCGCAGCCGGCAAGCCTTGGACATAGGCTGCGTAGGAGCCTGTGCCATGTTCAGACTCGGCCATCTGCGCGCGTTCGTGGATGGCGCAGGGAATGTCAAAGGGCTCGCTGAACCAGCTGCTGTCTTCGTCCTCCGTGCTGCTGGCAGCGGCTGCCGCTGCGGCTGACTCCGCCGCAGCACTGACGGCGGCATTGCAGCCGTTTTCCTGCTCGGCCTTCAGCAGGCGCTGCACCAGGGACGCGCTGGGTGCTCCGGCCCCTTCTAACAGCGGGTTCACAGCGGCCAGGCCGCGGCTGCTGTTGTCCTTTTCCACGCGGGCCCGCGCAGCAGGGTCCTGGTTGACAAAGGCGCGGATCAACTGGTCCGCTTTCTGAAAGCTGGGGCGCAGTTGCGCGTCGGCCAGGCGCTGGGTCAGCGGAACCTGATTGCCGGCCTGGCCTAGGTCGCGCCCGGTTTCGCTCACCACATAGTCCAGGTCCAGCTTGGCGTCCTTCCAGTTCAACGCGGTGGGCTGTGCCGCTTCGGCGCTGGCCGGCTTGCTGCTGCCGCGCCAGCTGTCCCACACCCACAGCGCCAGGGCCAGCAGCACGACCAGCGCAAACGCCAGCAGCACCACACGCACCACCTGCACCAGCACATCCTCCAGGCGTCGCAATATCGTCAGCATCATCCAAACCCTTTCCAGTAACTGTTATTGCGGCACAGGTTGCTATGAATATGAAAGCGCCGCAGGATGGCGCCGGATTCTAGGCAGGGGGGCTTGGCGTCATACTCTTTTACAAGTACGAGAAAGTGAGTGGGTGCGCATACTTCTGTGCTAATTCAGATTCCGTGTGGCATCTGGCTGCAATCGGAAGCCCCGGCGTTGGACGGAGAGCACACACCCGGTGTGGCACTATGGGCAATCCGCTGTAATGGGGTATTCACGGATCGAAGGATGCCCTATGGCCAAAACATCGCTGGACAAGTCGAAGATCAAGTTTCTGCTGCTGGAGGGCATTCACCCTTCCGCGCTGAAAGTGCTGCAGGACGCGGGTTACACCAACGTCGAATCATTGGCCGGTGCGCTGGAAGGCGAGGAGCTGAAGGCCAAGATCGCCGACGCGCATTTTGTGGGCATCCGCTCGCGCACCCAGCTGACCGAGGACGTGTTTGCAGCAGCGCAAAAGCTAGTGGCCGTGGGCTGCTTTTGCATCGGCACCAACCAAGTCAACCTGAACGCAGCGCGTGAGCGCGGCATTGCCGTGTTCAACGCGCCGTTCTCCAACACCCGCTCGGTGGCCGAGCTGGTGTTGGCCGAGGCGATTCTGCTGCTGCGCGGCATCCCCGAAAAGAACGCCGTGTCCCACCGCGGCGGCTGGAAGAAGAGTGCTGACAACTCCTACGAGATCCGTGGCAAGACCCTGGGCATTGTGGGCTATGGCTCCATCGGCACCCAGCTGTCGGTCTTGGCCGAAGGCCTGGGCATGCAGGTCATCTTCCACGACGTGGTCACCAAGCTGCCGCTGGGCAATGCGCGCCAGGCCGCCAATCTGCAGGAACTGCTGGGCCAGGCCGATATCGTGACGCTGCATGTGCCCGAGCTGGCCTCCACCCACAGCATGCTCGGCGCCGAGCAGATCGCCGCCATGAAGCCGGGCAGCATCCTGATCAATGCCTCGCGCGGGACGGTGGTGGACATCGATGCGCTGGCAGCGGCGCTGCAGGCCCGCAAGCTGCTGGGTGCGGCGATTGACGTGTTCCCGGTCGAGCCCAAGAGCAACAAGGATGAGTTCCAGTCGCCGCTGCGTGGCATGGACAACGTGATCCTGACCCCGCACATCGGCGGCTCCACCATGGAGGCCCAGGCCAACATCGGCCTGGAAGTGGCGGAAAAGCTGGTCAAGTACAGCGACAACGGCACCACCACTTCGGCGGTGAACTTCCCCGAAGTGGCGCTGCCCGAGCACCCGGGCAAGAACCGCATCCTGCATGTGCACGAAAACCGCCCCGGCATTCTGTCGGCCATCAACCAGGTGTTTGCCGACAACGGTATCAACATCGCCGGCCAGTACCTGCGCACCGATGAGAAGGTGGGCTATGTGGTGATCGACATCGACGCCGAATCGTCGGCGCTGGCGCTGGCCAAGCTTTCGCAGATTCCGGGCACCATCCGCTGCCGCGTGCTGTTCTGAACGCCACCACTGGTGGAATGCAAAAAAGGAGACCCCGGGTCTCCTTTTTTGATGGCGGCGTGCGTCGCTGCGGCGCATGGGTTTCTGAAGCCTGGGTTCTGGGCCACGGCTGGCAGCCGCAGTCAGACTGGCCGCAGGGAATGAAAAAGGCCCGCTACATGGTAGCGGGCCTTTGGTGTGTGGTGCCCATGGGCAGGATCGAACTGCCGACCTCTCCCTTACCAAGGGAGTGCTCTACCACTGAGCCACATGGGCGAAGCCTGCGATTCTAATACGTTTTTTTAGCCTGAGGTGGATAGGCGAAGTTGCTCGTACGCCGGAGACCCCGCCTCCTGGTGATGGACATTGGCAGAAGTGTGACCGATGACGGATTCACTGCTTCCCATCGCGGGGGCATAGCCCATTGCCCGTACGGCCAGCTGTTGCAGCACGGCGTTGCTGCCAGGCCCCAGGGTGGGCAGGGAAGTGCGCAAGGCCCCGAGGGGGGAGGCGTCAGGCGCCCCGCTCCACAGCAGCAGCGGTACTTCATAGGTACTCGGCGCATCTCCCGTGCGGTAGGTCTGGCTCAGAGGTGGCATGACCAACCCGTGGTCGCTCGCATACAGCAGCAAAGACGAGGACGGGTTGGATTGCTGGGCAATGGATATCCATTGTTCCAATAGATCACTGGTATAGAGAATCGAATTGTCGTAAGGGTCGGGCAGTTGGTAGCGTGTCGCTGGATAGCGCTGATTGACGCCAGGGTGGCTGCCATACGTGTGCAAGACAATCAGCTTGTGTTCTGCGGTATCGCTGAGTGCCGTGTGCAGAAACGGCGTGAGCACCTCGTCAAAATCGACATCGCCCACTTTTTTATAGACGTCCGTCGAACGCCTCAGGGCCAAGGAATAGAAATCCTCTTGCTGATTATTGAAGCGGGAGTTGGTGAAGACAAAAGTCTTGTACCCAGCATGATGGGCGAGATCAATGAACGATGCAGCTTGCCGTGCAACACTCTCGCTGGCAGAAAATCCGGTCAACATGAATGGCAGAGCGTTGGCCGTATTGGGCCCTTCCGCACGCACCTGAGTGACCGCAACGCCGGCCTTGTTTCTGAGCGGGGCATTGGTGTCTGCATCCTGGTAACCGAGAAGCGACCAGCGCTGCGCGGTTGCACTCTCGCCCAGGACCACGATGATGGTGTTGGCAAGCACATGCTCAGGTGGCTGGACGGGGATCAGCGGGTTGTAGAACAAACCCTGTTCCATTTCATGGTGGCGGAATGATGCCTGTACCAGGTGCATCGGGTACACGCGGTGCATTTTCTGGAAGAAGGTGGTGGAATCCATCTTTTTGCTGACCCCCCACGCTGCCAAGGCGGCCCATATGAGCATGGCACAGAGATAGCTGGTGCGAGGGGCTGTATAGGACCCATGGGAACGGGACCGAATGATGGTTTTGCTGGCGAAAAATGCCGCCATACACCAAGCCAATACCTGTGCGATTTGGAGAGCGGGGAGTGTCTGGACAAACTCCTTCATCTCGTTCTGATTGGAGCGCAGTGCGGTGGCGATGAAGAATTCATCGGTGAGATAGCCAAAAAAACCAATATGAAAGATGTTGATGGCGCCCAGCAGACTGAGCGTGATCAATGCAGGAATCAGAACGATTCTTGTCGCTGTCAATGGCCAGATAAGCAGCGCGGAAGCGGGTACCAGAATCCAGGCGATCCAGCTGCTGTCATGCAGCAATGCAGGGGTGAAGAGAAAAGACCAGGCAATGAAAGCCGAGACCTGGGG
>Ga0308157_10004793_pt1 | contig 17568 bp, 9 predicted proteins | sample PhyBR1_FD_201035 | JGI IMG/M metagenome (GOLD analysis project Ga0308157, IMG submission 201035) | Phyllosphere microbial communities from UC Gill Tract Community Farm, Albany, California, United States - DLSLB.R1 | ecosystem: Host-associated > Plants > Phyllosphere > Unclassified | place: USA...
CACGATCAAGGTCAATGACACGATCGCCGACATCGAGACGGCGAAGAGCGTCGTCGAGTTGCCGTCGCCGTTCGCGGGCGTCGTCCGCGAGCTGCTCGTCGCCGAGGGCGACACGGTCGACGTGGGAGCCCCGATCCTGACGGTCGAGGCCGAGGGCGCCGAGGATCCGTCGTCCGCCTCCGAGGGCGGCGCGACCCCCGAGGCCCCCGCGGACACGAGCGACACCTCGGTGCTCGTCGGCTATGGCAACGGAGGCGAGGCGAAGACCCGCCGTAAGCCGAAGACGCACGAAAAGGTTCTGACGAGCTCGATCGGCGTCATCACGAAGCCGCCGGTGCGCAAGCTCGCGCGCGACCTGGGCGTGAACCTGCTGGAGGTGACCGGTACCGGTCCCGCGGGCGAGGTGACGCGCGACGACGTCCTGAAGCACGCCGACCAGGCGTCCGTGTTCCGCAACCTCTCGACGCCGGCGTGGCCGGCGGAGCGCGAGCGCACCGTCCCGGCGCGCCCCGCGAACGTGGATCCGCGCTACGACGCCGTTCCCGTGAAGGGTGTGCGCAAGGCCACCGCGAACGCGATGGTGGGATCCGCGTACACGGCCCCGCACGTCTCGGTATGGACCGACGTCGACGCGACCCGCACCATGGAGTTCGTCGCGCGGCTGAAGAAGCAGCCGCAGTTCGCCGACATCAAGATCTCGCCGCTGCTCGTCTACGCGCGCGCCGTGCTGTGGGCCGTGCAGCGCACGCCCGAGATCAACTCGACGTGGATCGAGACGGATTCCGGTGCCGAGATCCAGGTGCGCAACTACGTGAACCTGGGCATCGCGGCGGCTACGCCCCGCGGCCTCCTCGTGCCGAACATCAAGGACGCGCAGGACCTGTCGATCCGCGAGCTCGCGAGCGCGCTGCAGGACCTGACGTTCACGGCGCGCGACGGTAAGACGCAGCCGGCGGATCTCTCGGGCGGCACCATCACGATCACGAACATCGGTGTGTTCGGGATGGACGCGGGCACTCCGATCCTGAACCCGGGCGAGGCCGGTATCGTCGCGATGGGCGCGATCCGCCAGAAGCCGTGGGTCGTGGACGGCGAGGTGCGCCCCGCGTGGGTCACGACGGTGTCGGGATCCTTCGACCACCGCATCGTCGACGGCGACAAGATCAGCCGCTTCGTCGCCGACATCGCGGCGGTGCTCGAGGAGCCGGCGCTCCTGCTCGACTGAGTCCGGACGCGAGAAGAGGGGGTCTCTCGGCCCCCTCTTCTCGCGTCCGTGCGCGGCCTACGCCGGCCAGCGCTCGAGGAGCCTCGTCGCCACGCGCAGGCTGTTGGCGACGATCGTGAGCGTCGGGTTCACGGATCCGTTGGTCGGATGCAGCGACGAGTCGCACACGACGACGCGCTTGGCGTCGTACAGCCGTCCCTCGGGGTCCGTTGCGCCGGCGGCGGGGGACGAGGCCATCCGCGCCGTGCCGCAGGAGTGCTCGCCCGCCGCCGAGACGGTCGCGCGGGTTCTACCGCCCGTGCTCTGAACGCGCACGTTCGTCGCCCCCGCCGCCTCGAGCCAGAGAGAGCCCTGCTCGCCCATGCCGCGCTCGATGTCATACGAGATCGGGTGCGAGAGCTTGCGCAGGGTCGCGCCGGGGCGTCCCCAACGGTCTCGGGCGCGGTCCGAGAGGCCGACGGCCGATCCGATTGCCGGGATCTCCTGGCCCATGCCGAACACACCGAACAGGTGCGCGCGACCGACCCGCATCCACTCCTTGTGCCCGGCACCCCACAGCGGAACGCCCGGCGCGGGAGCGCCCGCCGACGTCAGCGGCAAGAAGCCCATGACGTCGACGAGCACGCCGCCGCCGTACCCGATCGTGTCGCCGTGCACGTGATCGAGCGTCGCGACGGAGTGCCCCGGACCGACGAACGGCTTCACCGGATCCGTCACGTCGCCGAAGACCGTCGTGAAGCGGTGGTCGTGCAGGCCCTGGCCCAGCCACTCGTTGCCGAGACCGCTCGCGAGTAGCAACCGCGGCGTCTCGACGGCCCCGGCCGAGACGATGACGACATCGGCGCGCACCGTCACCTCGCGGGGGTGATCCGTCGACGCGTCGACCATGAGGGTGACCTCGGCGGAACCGGATCCGTCCCGCACCTCGATCGCCTCGGCGTCCTGCAGGACATGCGCCCCGTCGGCGACCGCGCGCGCGAGGAGCGTGTTGTGGGCGCCGTTCTTGGCGTTCACGGGGCAGGCGTGGCCGACGCACTGCGGGCAGCGCACGCAGGCCGGGCGGCCATCGTGCGGCACCGAGTTGATCGACAGGGGGATGGGGCCCCAGCCCCAGCCGAGCTTCTCGGCGCTCGCAGCGAGGAGTTCGCGCGCGGGCTCGGTGCCCATGGCGGGCATGGGGTAGCCGCGGGTGCGACGGGTGCGGCTCGTGAGCGCGCCCTCCTCGCCCGAGACGCCGAGTTCCCACTCGGCGCGCGAGTAGAACGGTTCCATCTCGTCGTAGTCGATGGGCCAGTCGGCGAGCGTGGACCCCTCCGGCACGCCGTAGACCTTCGCCATGCGGAAGTCCTCCGGCAGGAAGCGCCACGCCATACCCTGCCAGACGCGTGTGCCGCCGCCGAGGACATCGGCGTTGAGCCCGTAAGGTCCCGCGTCTCCCGTGCCATCCACCAGCAGAGATCCGTCGCCCTCGTCTCGCAGCTCACGGGGATGGCCGGAACCCGGCCCGACCGTCGGCCAGTACAGGGCGTTGCGCTTGCCGTGCAGGTGATCGCCGCGCAGCTCCGCGTTCGTGCGCGCGGGAGCACGTTCCACGACGAGCACGCTCTTGCCCGCCGCGGCGAGAACGCGCGCGGCGGATCCGCCACCCGGCCCCGCGCCGATCACGATCGCGTCGTAGCTCGACGCGACGCGGGCGGATCCGATATCGGGTAGCGGGTCGGGCTCGACCGGCACGACGCCGTCGGGGACGGCGCGATAGCCGACCATGCGAATGCCCTCTGGCTCGAGCTGCGGGCGGAGCGCGTAGTAGCCCTCCCAGCAGACCCGCCGCAGCGCGGCGAAGTCGGCCGAGACGGTCGGATCCTCGTCGGCCTCGTGGAGGATGTCATCCTGTGCCGCCTCGGACAGATCCGCGAAGCCGCGCTGTTCGAGCCAGGCTGCGAACGCGTCGAGCCGGGGAAGCGCGTCCGCGAGGTCGCGTCGCGCGATCGGATCCGCGAGGTACTCACCGACCCCGCCGTCCCAGCCCGCACGCCAGCGGTCGGCCGGGATGACCCGGTCGACCGCGGCGCGAAGGGCTGTCTCAGCGGCCCGCAAGGGATCCTCCGATGCCGCCGACGCTGAAGTACTTGTTCAGCACGGCGAACAGGATGACCGGCGGCAGCATCGCGATGACCGCGACCGCCATGACGAGGCCCCAGTTGGTCGCGTTCTGCTGGAAGAACGACTGAAGGCCGACGGAGAGGGTGAAGCTCGTGTCCGAGCGGATGAACACCAGCACCACGAGATAGTCGTTCCAGGCGAGCAGGAACGAGAAGATCGCCGTCGACAGCACGCCGGGGAGTGAGTTCCGCAGCACGATCCGGAGGAAGCCGCCGAAGAGGCTGGCCCCGTCGATCCAGGAGGCCTCCTCGAGGGCGATCGGGATCGAATCGTAGTACGCCGCCATCATCCAGATCGCGACCGACATCGTCGAGCCGACGTAGATGATCGTGAGGCCGACGAGGTTGTCGACGAGGTTCATCTTCGCGAACAGGATGAACAGCGGGATCACGGCGGTCACCACCGGGAGTGACTGGATGATGAACAGCAGCAGCGAGTACCCCGACACGAGCTTCCCGCGGCCGCGCGAGAGCACGTAGCCCGCGGGTGCCGCCACGGCGACCGAGACGATGACCGTCGCGAGGGTGACCGTGAGACTGTTGCGCAGCCAGGGGAGCACATTCGTCTCGGAGAAGATCTTGACGTAGTTCTCGAGCGTGAAGCTCGTCGCGGAGCTGCCGAGCGCCGGTTGCGTCGAGAGGTACAGCACTCCCGCGATCGGCACGATGACGACCGCCGTGATGACGAGGAGCGCCGCGAACTTCCACCAGCGTCCGCGCAACTGGGCGTCGGTCGCCACGCGGTGCCGGTGGCGAGGGGGAACGACGAGGGTCTGGGTCGCGGTCATTCGATCGCCGCCTTCTGTACGCCCTTGAAGAGCAACACCGACACGACGACGAGCACGAGCGTCATGAGGAACGCGATCGCGACGCCGGGTCCGGTGCGGAACTCGAGGAACACGGTCTGGTACGCCTTGACGACGAGCGTCTGCGTCGCGTTCACGGGCCCGCCGTGCGTGAGCAGGAAGACCGTCGGGAAGTCGTTGACGCAGAAGATCGTCATGAGGATCCAGCTGATGTACGTCGAGCGGGCGGTGAGCGGCAGCGTCATGTGACGGAACATCTGCCAGCCGGTCGCGCCGTCGACACGGGCGGCCTCGTAGACGTTGTTGTCGACGGAGGCGAGCGCCGCGCTCATCATCATCATCATGAACGGGAAGCTGATCCAGACCTTGAAGATGCAGACGACGATCTGGGCGAGCAGGGGATCGGCGAGGAAGAGCACGTTGCCGAACCCGAGCGCCTTCGCGAGGGCCGGCAGCGGGCTCTGCGGAGTCGCGACGAGCCAGTTCCAGGCCGTCGCGGAGACGACCGTCGGCACGACCCAGGGGAGCAGTAGCAGGACCTTGAAGAACCCGCCGAGCGGCACCTTGCCTCGCAGGAGCATCGCGATGCCGAGGCCGACGGCCCAGCTGCCGAAGACACCGACGAGCGTGAAGATCAGGGTGAAGCGCGCCGAGGCCCAGAAGGCGGAGTCGGTGAGCACCGAGGTGTAGTTCTTCAGCCCGATGAAGTCGCCGGCGATGATCAGGTCGCCGTTGCGCAGCGACTGCACGCCCGCGTAGATGACGGGATATGCGTTCAGCAGCAGGACGAGGATGATGGATGGGAGGACGAGGAGCGTCAGCGTCCGCGCACGACCCGGTGCGATGCCGCGCCGACGGCTTCGGGGAGCCTTCCCCGAGCCGCCGACGCCGACACCGCGGCGGGCTCGCTCCATCGACTCCGTGAAGGAGGCGGAGGTCATGGTGTTGTTCCTTACGCCGTCGCCTCGAGGGCCTTCTGCAGCGTCTCGAGGGCGTCCTTCGCCTTCGCCTGCCCGGAGTAGATCGACTGCGTGAACGCGTCCATCGCGGGGGTGCCGTCGACCTTGGTGACGCCGAGGAACAGCGACGAGCTGCCGGGGGCGCCCCACGTGCTCGCGATGGGCTGCCACTCATTGATGATCTTGACGGCGTTCGCGTCCTCCTGGAACTCGGGGGTTTCCGCGATCGACTTCAGCGGCGGCAGGCCGATGCCCGTGTGCTCCTTCCAGAGCGGCGCCATGTTCTGGTAGTAGTACGTCAGGAAGTCCTCCGACATCTTCTGGTCGGGGGTGTTCGTGTACATCATGATGCTGTTCGGGAAGTAGAGCGCGCCCTTGTCTCCATGCGGACCGGCGAGCGGACTGACGACCTCGAGCTCGGCCGCGACGTCGCCTGCGACGTTCGCGGCGAGACCTGCGCCGTCCCAGCCCATGCCGAAAAGGCGCTCGCGCCACTGGGTCTGCACGTTGTCGCTCGTGTAGCTGACGGTACCGGGGTCGACGTACCCCTTGGAGACCATCTCGAGCACGTACTCCATCGCCTCGATGTTGCGGTCGGTCACCGCATCGGGCTGCTGATCGGCGTTGAAGAGACCGCCGCCGTTGTTGATCATGAAGCTCGTCAGGATGTGGCTGCCCGTGAAGCTACCCGCGCCCGCGCCGACACCGAACGCATAGACGCCGATCGACTTCAGCTTCTCGGCGGCCGCCATGTAGCTGTCCCAATCGGTCGGCACATCGGCGCCGGCCTTCTCCAGGAGGGTCTTGTTCATCCACATGACGCGCATGTCGAGGTTGTACGGAATGGCCGCGTAGCCCTTTTCAACCTTCATCGCGTCGATGAGGCCTGGCAGGAAGTCGTCGTAGAGGCCGTTCGATTTCCACGACTCGAAGAGATCGTCGGCGTACGCGATCTTGCCCTGCGACTCGAAGAGGAAGGCCTGCGTGCCGCCGCCCGACGAGACCGCGGGCCCGGTGTTGCTGGCGACGGCCGAGGAGAACGTCTGGGTGAAGTTCGCCCACTGGATCTCCTGGTACGTCGCCTTGAAGGATCCGGAGGACGGCTTCCACGCTTCAGTGATCTGCTTGTCGAGCGGATTGAACTCGGTGCCACCCCACGGCATGTTCCAGAATTTGAGCGTGTTCCCGCCCCCGCCACCGCTTCCGCCGCCCGAGCCTCCGTCGGCGGAACAGGCGACCAGCACCGCGCTGGCGGCGACGCCGCCCGCGAGCGACAGGAACCCGCGCCGGGTGAATCCAGAACCTGATGAATTCGAAGACATGTTGCTTCCTTCCCACCGACCGGGTCATTCCGGCCGTCGTTCGTCGTTGAACCGTGGCGAACGTCGTCGCCGCAGGGCGCCCCTCAGCGATGAGAGGTGCTCCCTGTCTAGTCGACATTGTTGGGAGCGTCAACGTTTTATGCGCGAGGTGATCGGACCGTGACAGAGATATCAGTCGAGCAGCGCGCGATAGTCGTCGCTCGTGAGGCTCGTCACGATGTCGCCGCCGCCGAGCACGTCGTCGAAGAGACGACGTTTCTTCTCCTGCAGGTCGCGCACCTTCTGCTCGATCGTGCCGGCCGAGATGAGTCGGTAGACGACGACGGGCTTGTCCTGGCCGATGCGGTGGGCGCGGTCGATCGCCTGTTCCTCGGCGGCGGGGTTCCACCAGGGATCGAGGAGGATCACGTAGTCGGCGGCCGTGAGGTTGAGCCCCGTTCCGCCCGCCTTGAGCGAGATGAAGAACGCCGGATCCTCGCCGCTCGTGAACCGCTCGACCATGCGGCTTCGTGCCCGCGCGGTCGTGGATCCGTCGAGGTACGAGAACTTCAGCCCCTTCTTCTCGGCGACCTCGGCGGCGCGGCCGAGGAAGTCGGTGAACTGACTGAAGACGAGCGCACGATGCCCATCGGCGGTGATCTCGTCGAGCAGCTCGGCGAGCGCCGTCAGCTTCGCGCTCGTCACGCCGGGGAGGCCGGCGGCGTCGCCGAAGGCGGGATCCAGCGCCTCGCGGCGCAGCCGCGTGAGCGAGGCGAGGATCTGGATCTGGTTCTTGTTGACGTCGTCGAGCAGGCCGAGGAGCTTCTGCTGTTCGCGCCGGAAGCGCCGCTCGTAGGCGCGCATGTGCGTGGGATGCAGCGGCACCTCGAGAACCTGCACCGTCTTGGGCGGCAGCTCGGGCGCGACCTGCTCCTTCGTGCGGCGCAGCAGGAAGGGCCGGATCCGCGCCCGCAGGCGTTCGAGGCGGCCCACGTTGCCGTCCTTGCTGATGGCCTTCGAGAACTGCTCGCGGAAGCTCTCGCGGGTGCCGAGCAGACCCGGCGCGGCGAGAGAGGCGAGCGCGAAGAGCTCCATGAGGTTGTTTTCGAGCGGGGTGCCGCTGACGACGAACACGCTCGGGGCGCCCACGAGCTTCGCGGCGGCATAGCCTCTCGAGGCCGAGTTCTTGACGTTCTGGGCCTCGTCGAGCACCAGCACGCGCACGCCGAGCTCGCGGAACTGCTCGGCATCGAGCCGCAGGATCGCGTAGCTCGTGACGACGAGCGACGCGTCGCCCATCGCGTCGGCGACGGGCGTGCCGCGCTTGGCGCTCGTCTCGGTGATGCCGACGGCGGCGAGCGATGGCGCGAAGCGCTCGGCCTCCGCGAGCCAGTGGCCGACGACGCTCGTCGGGGTGACGACGAGGAACCGCGCGCCCGGTTCGTCGAGCCGAGCCTGCTCGAGCGCCGCGAGCATCTGCACCGTCTTGCCGAGTCCCATGTCGTCGGCGAGGATGCCGCCGAGCCGGTGGCGGCGGAGGAAATCGAGCCAGCTGAACCCGGCGTGCTGGTAGTCGCGAAGCGTCGCGAGGAACGACTCCGGCGGATCCACGGGGGTGACGGCGTCATCGCCGAGCGCGCGCATCGCGTCGATCCAACTGCGGTGCTGCTCATCGAGCACGCCGATCTCGGCAAGCTCGTACCAGAGGTCGAACTGGTAACGGGGGAGCGTCGGCTTCTCGGGCGGATCGTCATGGAGCGCCTTCGCCTCGATGAGGACGTCGCGCAGGCGTCCGAACGCCTCGTCGGTGAGCGGGAACACGGTGCCGCTCAGGAGACGGAAGTAGGTCTGGCCGCGCGAGAGGGCGCGGATGAGCTCGCTCGATGACACCGGCTCGCCCTGGATCGTAACGACGATCTCGAGCTCGAACCAGTCCTCGCCCGACGGGCTGACTCCGAAGCTGATGTCGGGCGCCTCCGTCGCGAACTCGAGTGCGGGCACCTCGTCGTGGGCCTCGATACGCAGGCCCGGGGTCTCGCGCAGCCCCGGGAGCACATGGGCGAGGAACTCCACCGTCTGATCGCGGTCGAGATCGATCGCGGGGAAGATCGGATCCGCTCGTCGGCGCCGCAGCAGGCCCGCCCAGCGTCCGGCGGCCCGTTCGACATCGGCGATCAGCGCGCGCTCGGCGGCCCGGTCGCGGCGCGCGCCCGGCGGATATTCCCACTCCCAGTAGAGGCGTGCGACGGGCCCCGCGTTCGCCAGCGCCAGCACGAGCTCGGGCCGCGGCGCCTCGGGGACATCGAAGCTCTCGTCGCTCGAGACGAGTGGCGCGATGTCGCGCAGCGCGGGCAGATAGTCGTTCGCGAAGTCGGCGATGCGCGTCGCGGGGATCGAGAGATGCCCCTTGCTGAAGAGCGCGTCCCACGCGGGCGTCGCGGGCCGCGCGAGCGGCAGGAGCGCGTCGACGGCGCCGTCCGAGATCATCGCGAGCGCGGCCGTCGGGGCCCCGACGGGAAGGAGCGTGAAGCCCGCGCCGAATTCGCTGACGCCCGCCTCGACCCAGAGGCGCTCGCCCGACATGCGCAGATCGACGATCGCCTCGCGCGGCGCCTGTTCGACGCCGACGACGGGCTGCGCCGCGGAGTCGACGACGAACTCGACGCCCGCGTCGTGCGCGGCCAGCAGCGCGTCCCAGAGGCCGGGCGAGGGCGTTGCATCGAGGCGGATCCAGTCCGGGAGGCCCCACGACTGTTCGTACCCGCCCGGTCCGCGCCGGATGCGCTCGGCGGCGGCCGGGAAGTTGTGCCGTCCCTCGAACAGCCCCGCGATGTCGGCGAGGGCGCGCCAGCCCGGATCCGGGTTCGTCGACTCGGAGACCGCCCGCCAGCTGATCCCGGAGCGGATCCAATTGCCCGCGGATCCGCGGGAACCGCGCACGGCGGGCCGGATCGCGACGCCCGCGCCCGCGGGGTCGCCCCCCGCGCCGATGCGGACGTCGAACAGCAACGCGATCGCGCCCGGTGGATCCGCGTCGTCGAGGTCGTGAGGCGACGAGATCAGGCCCCGCAGCGCGCGCTCCCACGGCTCGCCCTCGGGACGGCGGCGTGCGGAACGCCCCACCCCGCCCACCCCGAACGGCTGCTCCGCCTCCGCGAGCGCGTACAGCGCCGCGGCGGCGTGCGCGCAGAGCTCGCGCGAGTCGTGCCCGCACCAGGTGTTGACACGCCCCGTGTCGTCCATCTCGACCTCGATGCTCAGCGAGCCGACGCCGACGAGCGCCGCCGAGAACGTGCGCCCCGTCTCGGCCCGCAACACCCGCACGGGAAGCTGCGACAGGATCGCGCGCCCGTCGTCGGCGTCTTCCTCCGTGAAGAGCGAGTCGACGAGCGCCTCGGTGAGCCGAATAGAGGTCATGTGTCGAGGCTATGGGCAAGCCCTGACAAACGAATCGCCCCTACAGCCCCGCCCGCACCGCCGCGGCCGTCTGGGCGAGCGTCGCCGCCGAGCGCGCGAGCAGCTCGTGCTCGGCCTCCGAGAGGCGGATCCGGTCGAGCGGCACCGCGCCCGCGGACCCGACGACCGACGGCAACGAGAGGGCGACTCCGTCGACACCGAGGGTGCCCGAGAGTCGCGTCGAGACGGGCAGGATCGCCCGCTCGTCGCGAGGACCGCCTCGACGATGCGGGTCGACGACAACCCGATCGCGTAGTTCGTGGCGCCCTTGCCCTCGATGACCGAGTAGGCGGCGGTGCGCACCTCGGTCGCGATGGCGTCGAGCTCGTCCGGGGTGAACGAATCGTCCCACTCGGTGACGGGGATCGGGCCGATGCGCGCGCTCGACCACAGCGGGAACTCGGAGTCGCCGTGCTCGCCGACGATGTGGGCGTGCACCGATCGCGGATCCACGCCCGCCCGGCGCGCGAGCGCGAGGCGCAGGCGCGAGGTGTCGAGCACGCAGCCCGATGCGAACATGCGCGCCGGATCCGCGCCCGTCTGTTCGACGGCGAGAGTGGCGAGCACGTCGCACGGATTCGTGACGATGATGACGATGGCGCGCGGAGACGCCTCGACGAGGCTCGGGATGAGCGACGCCATGATGCGGGCGTTGGTCTCGACGAGCTCGAGCCGCGTCTGCCCGGGGCGCTGCGCGGCGCCGGCCGTGACGACGATGACGTGGGATCCGGCGGCACGGCCCACGTCGCTCGTACCGACGACCTCGCTGGCGCCCGTGAACATGGCGCCGTGCGCGAGGTCGAGCGCCTCTGCGGTGGCCCGCGCATCGTCGATGTCGTAGAGCACGACCTCGCGGGCGGCCCCGCGGATCATGAGGGCGTATGCGGTCGCGGATCCCACCGCGCCCGCACCGACGACGGTTACCTTCGCGTTCTCGATGACGGCCATGGCCTCATCGTGGCAGGCTTCGCGGCGTCGCGCGAGGGAAGGATCCGAAACTGCGGAGATAGCCCCGAAGTTCGGATCCCAGGGCCATCCGATCCGTACTTCCCGGCCGTCTCCGACGTGAGCACGTGGGCATGCGCGGGGATGCTCCCAAGATCGCCGGTTTGCGTCGTAGACTCGCCCGCCGATAGCGTGCGGGTAAGCGCTTTCTCGTGGAAAGTGGCGCACACCTCGAAGGAGAGCCATGCCGCACACCCGTCGCCCCGTCGAACGCCTCACCCGCGGCCTGGTCGCCGCGGCGGGCGAGGGCGGAGTCTTCCTCAGCTGGCGCTTCCTCGGCGACGAGCCCGACGGCATCTCGTGGAACGTCTACCGCGACGGCGATCTCATCGCAACGATCGAGCCGCGTGACGTGGCGCCCGAGAGCGACTACCCCGAGAATCCGGGCGTCGTGAAGAAGAACACGACGCCGACGAACTTCACCGACGCGAGCGGATCCGCGGGCAGCACCTACGAGATCGCGCCCGTCGTCGACGGCGCGGAGGGCGAGAAGCAGGGCATGTCGGTGCCGATGTTGAGCGCGCTCGCGGGGACAGGGGAAGGGCAGCAGGGGCGCGGTGCGGTGCTCTACGTTCCGCTGAAGCCGGCCCCCGAGCCCGTGCCGCTTGCGCACTTCACCTACCGGGGGCACCGCTTCGGCCCGGGCCAGATGCTCGAAAAGGACGAGATGCTGATCCCGGGAACGGGGGAGCACTGGTATTCGCTCGACATGGATCTGCTGCGCGAGTTCCGCGAGGCGCACGACGCGCAGACACCGGTCTCGGAAGAGCAGCTGGCGAATTGGCGCGAGCGCCTGCTCGCCCACACCGCGACGCCCAATGCCGTCGGCGTCGCGGCGCGCGGCACGGCAAAGGCGTGGCAGGAGCGCCTCGAGAACGGCCGCGTCACCGACGCCCTCTACGCCGAACTCGAGGCCGAATTCATCGCCTATGTAAAGAACGTCGACATGGGTGAGCACCTGCCCTATGCGCTGGGCGACGACGGCTCGATCGTCACGACGATGAGCCGCCCCTACGAGACGCAGGACATGACCGTCGGCGACTTCGACGGCGACGGCGAGTACGAGATCGTCGTGAAGTGGCGTTCGACGCAGCAGGATCCGATGTACTCCGAGCCCATCTACAACGGCAACAACACGACGACGGCGCCCGAGTACATCGACGCCTACAAGCTCGACGGCACGCTGCTGTTCCGCATTGACATGGGCTACAACGAACGCGCCAACAACGACCACTCGACGACGCTCATGGTCGAGGACTTCGACGGCGACGGCCGCGCCGAGCTCATGATCAAGACCGCACTCGGCACCCGCATCGGCCACTGGGACGAGGAGCGGCAGGAGGTCGTCTTCCCCGACACGCCGGACACCGTGGTGGGCGGCGAAGACGGTCTACGCGCGACGACGCCGGCCTTCGAGACGTACTTCCGCGAGGGCGAAACGGCATCGCTCGACACCTATTGGTCGCTGCTGAACAGCTTCTCGATCTGCTACCGCACGCCTACCGCCGCTCCCGGCAACGACGGCCTCAACGACCCGGCCCTCAAGCGCTGGATCAAGACCTACCACGTCGGCCCCATGGGCTACGCGAAGGGCGAGCAGGAGTTCTTCTCGGCATTCCGCTGGAGCCCCGAGAGGGGCGGCGAGATCATCGACAGCGCTCCCTACCCCTTCACCTACGAGGGCAGCGTCGACGGCGACGACTGGGCCATGGCGGCCACGACCCAGCGCGGCAACTTCAGCTACCTCGCGTTCCCCGGACCGGGTGTCGGCGAGGGGGACGACGACTACAAGCAGCAGCTCATGGCCGAGCGCGAGGCGTACTGGCTCGCGAACCCGTGGAAGGAAGCCAGCTACGGTGATGCCCAGGGCAACCGTGCCAACCGCTACCTGGGCGTCGTCGCCTCGCTCGACGGCGAGCACCAGTTCGCGATCTCGCAGCGCGGCTACTACGCGCGCACGACGCTCACGGCGTTCCGGATCCAGGACGACCGCGTGGTGCAGCAGGCGCTGTTCGACTCGCGCGACTCGCAGTACTGGTCGCTCGGCGGATCCGCGGAGGACTACGAAGACCGCGGCAACCACTTCACGGCGACGGCCGACCTCGACGGCGACGGCCGCGACGAGATCGTGCTGAAGGCGATGGTGCTGCGGCTGTCGGACGACGGCACGCGGATCCTGCCGGTCGTCATCAACGGCGACACCATGCCGACGATCCGGGGCGTGGGCGGCGTGCCGCCGGTGCCGGGCGAGTTCGAGTTCGCGACCGACGAGATCCGCACCCACCCCGCGAACGAGTGGGCGGCGCTCCGGCACGGCGACCGCAGCGCGCTGCTGCCGGTCGATCGCCACAACACGATCGTGCAGTGGTCCGGATCCGAGGAGAGCCTCTACGACGACCGCACCACGGGCGAGCACTTCGGCTGGATTCCGGGTGCCGAGGCGCACCACCCGCTGAAGGGCCGGCGCAGGGACGACAACGGCGAGATCATCGAGGAGAACGCGATGATCTTCGGCGTCTACGCGGGCTTCGACGACGAGGGCACCGTCGCGGGCAACTTCTCGAACCGCTGGCCGGGCGCACAGGGCTATTCGACGAACGGCGCGCGCAGCATGGTCACGGGCGAGCTGCTCGCGGGGGAGTGCAACCTCGGCGACGGTCAGAACGCGATCTGGTTCGGAGGCGGCCTCACGGCGATGGGCGTGCGGGGCGCCGACATCAGCACGATCGACGACGCCACCTTCGAGGCGACCCCCTACCTCGAGACGGGACTGATCTCGACCGGCAACAAGTCCACGCCGACGCTCAAGGCCGATCTGTTCGGCGATTGGCGCGAGGAGATCATCCTGCGCGACGCGGAACGGAACCGGCTCGCGATCGTGACCACGCTCGCACCGACGCAGTACGGGATCCGCACCCTCATGCACGACCCCATGTACCGCACGGGCGTCGCGAACAAGAACACGGGCTACGACCAGGTCGGCTTCGCGAGCTTCTACCTCGGCGACGAGGCGGAGCTGCCCACGAAGCGCGACGACATCGTCGTGCGCGGCGAGTAGGCGACCGCGATCACCGCATCTTCGCCGGCCACCACACCTTCCGGCCGATGTCGTAGGCGAGCGCCGGGACGAGCAGCGAGCGCACGACGAAGGTGTCGAGCAGCACGCCGAAGGCGACGATGAACGCCAGCTGTGCGAGGAACAGGATGGGGATGACGCCGAGCGCCGCGAACGTCGCCGCGAGCACGATGCCGGCCGAGGTGATGACGCCACCCGTCGCCGAGAGGCCCCGCAGGATCCCGGACCGCGTGCCGTGCGCGAGCGACTCCTCGCGGACGCGCGTCATGAGGAAGATGTTGTAGTCGATGCCGAGGGCGACGAGGAAGACGAAGCCATAGAGCGGCACCGCCGGATCCGCGCCCGGGAAGTCGAGCACGTGGTTGAACACGAGCGCCGAGACACCCATGGCGGTGCCGAACGACAGCACGGTCGTGAGGATCAGCAGGATCGGCGCGAGGATCGATCGCAGCAGCAGCATCAGGATCACGAGGATCACGCCCAGCACGACCGGGATGATGAGGTTGCGGTCGTGGATGGATGCGTCGTTCGTGTCGATCGCGGTCGCCGTGACGCCGCCGATGAGGGCGTTGGGGAGCGCCTCGCGGAGCTCTCGCACCGTGGCGGCCGCGGCGTCGGAATCGGCCGCGTCGGAGAGCGTCGCCTGCAGCAGCACATCGCCGCCCGAGACCGTCGGGGCCGGAGCGGGCCCGCCGAAGCCGACGATCCCGTCCTCTGTGACGGGCGCGGATCCGCTCGGCGACTCGCTCGAGGCGATCGACACGTCCGAGACCCCCTCGGAGGCGAGGAGGACATCGGCCGTGTCCTGCCAAGCGTCCTCCGCCACGAGAACGGACGCGGGGCTGCCGGAGCCGCCCGGGAAGTGCTCGCCCAGCGCGGCCTGGCCGTCGCGGGCCTCGGACGCGCCGAGCACGAGATCCGACTGCGGCACGCCGTCGGCCTTCAACTGCGGCACCGCGGCGACACCCGCGAGGAGAACGAGGGTGGTGGCGATCCAGATCACGCGCGGGTGACGCGCGATGAGCGATCCGAGTCGGCCCCAGAGGCCGGTGGGCTGCGGATCCTGCGCCGCGCGCGGCGCGGGGAGGGTGCGAGCGGCGGGGGCGCCCTTCGGAAGGAGATGTGCCCTTCTGAAGGACGGATCCGCGGTCTCAGTCCTTTCCTGCGGCATTTCTCCTTCGGAACGGGTCGGGCCGGCGATCCGGCGCGGCCAGAACGCCGCCCGGCCGAAGGCGAAGAGCAGGGCGGGGAGGAGCGTGAGTGCCGCGAGCATCGCGAACGCGATGCCGATCGCCGCGACGGGGCCGAGCGTGCTGTTCGACTTCAGATCGCTGAGCAACAGGCAGAGCAGGCCCGCGATGACGGTGCCGCCCGACGCGGCGATCGGCTCGAGGGATCCCTTCCACGCCGTGCGGATCGCGGCACCGCGGTCGGTCGTGTGCCGCAGCGCCTCGCGGAAACGCGAGACGAAGAGCAGAGAGTAATCGGTTGCGGCGCCGATCACGAGGATGAAGAGGATGCCCTGTGTCTGCCCGCTGAGCAGCAGCACGTCCCACTTCGCCAGCCACCAGACCACCAGGAGGGCGACGCAGAGGGCGAAGAGGCTGGTCGACAGCACGACGATGGGCAGGAGCGCGGACCGGTACACGAGCACGAGGATCACGAGCACGGCGCCCAGGGCGACGCCCAGCAGTAGACCGTCGATGCCCGCGAAGCCCGACTTGAGGTCGGCCGAGAAGCCGGCGGGTCCGGTGATCCGAACGGTGATGCCATCCGGTGCGTCGGCGCGAAGCGTCTCGCCGAGAGTCGGCACGTCGTCGGGTGAGGCAAGGGGGATGAAGGCCTGCATCGCGAGGCCGTCGTCGGAGATCAGCGCCGGGGACGCGTCCTCGCTCGCCGCCGCCACGGCATCGGCGATGGCAGCCTGTGCGTCGTCGCCGATCGGATCCTCGGACGTGAATACAGCGATCGCCGGGATCTCGTCCGAGTCACGGAACTCGTCGAGTCGTTGCTGCACCTCCGTAGCCTCCGCAGAAGAGGGGAGGTACGCCGTCTGGTCGTTCGAGGAGACCTCGTCGATCTTTCCGAAGAGTGGGCCGCCGAATGAGGCGCCCGCGAGCCAGGCGATGATGAGCAGCGCCGGGAGAACGATGCGGAGTACAGCGCGGAAACGTGCCATGTGGGCCCTTCCAGTTCGGTGTCGTGTCGATGTTATTGCTAGATAGGCGAGAAATCAACTCAGTTTCATAAACCTGAGGATTAGAGTGTGACGGTGTCAGATGAGCTTTCGGGGCGCGGCGAGAGGCGCTCGATGTTCGACGTCGTCTCGAACGATCCCGACCAGACCCTGATCGACAGATCGTCGATGGGGGACGACGACGTGCGCCAGATCGGCGAGCTGATGAACGCGCTTGGCGAGCTGCGCGCCGCCGAGCGCCGCCTGAGCGAGGCCTCGCGCCGTTACATGAAGCTCAACGAGACCGATATGCGCGCGCTCCACTTCTTGATGGTGACCGAATACGCGGACGAGGTCGTCACCCCGGGGCAGCTCGCCCAGCACCTGGGAATCTCCACGGCCTCGACCACGAAGCTCCTCGACCGGCTCGAGCGGGGCGGTCACGTGGTGCGCTCGCCGCATCCGACGGATCGTCGAGCGTTATCCGTGCGCATCACTCCCGAGACTCACCGCGCCGCGCGGGAGAGTGTCGGACGGCAGCAGGCGCGCCGGATTCATGCGGCGGTGCGTCTCACGCCCGAAGAGCGCGATGTCGTGACCCGCTTCCTTCGCGAGATGGCGAGCGATCTTGAGGACGAGGGTCGCACCAGTGAGGGGTGAGCGACCCTTCCTGATTTTGATAACGATTGTCAATTAGGTATTGTGAGGGTATGCGAACCCGCCGTATCCTCATTCCCCTTTCTCTCGCGGCCCTCCCCGCCCTCGCTCTCGCCGGTTGCTCGTCGGCGGCCGACGGCGACGCGCCGGCCGACGACAGCGCCTTCCGGATCGTCACCTCGACCACCGTCTACGCGGACATTGCGCAGCAGATCGTGGGTGACGCGGCGAGCGTCGAGGCCGTGATCGACTCGGCCTCCGTCGACCCGCACGACTACGAAGCGACGGCTCGCGACGGGCTGACGGTCAAGGACGCCGATCTCGCGATCATGAACGGCGGCGGCTATGACCACTTCATGGAGGATCTGCTGGGCAGTGCCGACGTCGCGCACGTCGTGAACGTCGTCGAGTACTCCGACGCCTACCCGGGTGAGGAGGGCGCTGACCATGAGCACGAGCACGAGCACGAGGGTGAAGAGGGCCACGAGCACGAGGAGGCTGAGGGTGAGGACGGCCACGACCACATCCACGGCTTCAACGAGCACGTCTGGTACGACCCCCACACGATCGAGCACTTCACCGAGGCGCTCCGCGACGAACTCGTCGAGCTGATTCCCGACTCGAAGGAGCAGATCGAGGAGGGCGCGCAGAGCGTGCTCGATCAGGTCGCCGAGATCGAGGCCAAGCTCGACGCGATCGCGGCCGATCACGCGGGCGACACCGCGTTCTTCACCGAGCCCGTCGG
>Ga0308157_10004794_pt1 | contig 17567 bp, 16 predicted proteins | sample PhyBR1_FD_201035 | JGI IMG/M metagenome (GOLD analysis project Ga0308157, IMG submission 201035) | Phyllosphere microbial communities from UC Gill Tract Community Farm, Albany, California, United States - DLSLB.R1 | ecosystem: Host-associated > Plants > Phyllosphere > Unclassified | place: USA...
GCAGGAATTCAACCGCGAGTCGAACACCCTGGCCTCTAAGTCGATCAATGCTGAAGTGACCAACTCCGCCATTGAACTGAAAGTGCTGATTGAGCAGATGCGCGAGCAGATCCAGAATATCGAGTAAATTCTTCTAAAGTCCACTTTAATCCATAAGCCCATGTTAAATGGGCTTTTTTATTGAATTTATAGTCTATAGAAGACCATTTAGATTCATTAAAAACCACCAACAAGTGGGGAGTAAAACGGGGAGCGTTTTTGCTTTACTAGTCTCATCTGCCAGTTTATAACCATATACCCCCCACAGCGATTTTTCATCAGGATAGGTATATGACCTCACTCACTGTCAGGACGGTTCAGGCTCTCATCAAAGCAGGAGAACCGGGGAAGTTTGGAGATGGGCGTGGTTTGTATCTGAAAGTCCCACCTAAAGGTGAGCCGTATTGGATGCTTCGATACACAATCGGCTCTAAGAGACGAGAAATCACCTTAGGTAAGGTATCTCATCTATCTCTGTCCGAGGTACGTAGCCTCGCTGAGGATACCCGAAGAAAAGTGGCAACAGGGGATGATCCTATTGCTGAGAGAAAACTCAATCGCCCTAAGCAACTGACCACAGTAGATGGACTGTTTGAAGACTGGCACAAAGATCTGGTCAGGCGTTTGAAGTATCCACAAATCCCAGAGAGGGTGTACAGAAAAGATATCGCCCCAACGATTGGCCAACTTTCTTTGACGAAAATAACTCCCATTGATGTCCGAGCCATTCTGCAAAAAATTACATATAGCGGAAGGCCAACCATCTCAAATGATGCTCTGCTTTACATGAAACAACTTTTTGATCACGGCATTAAACTTGGTCTGGTTCAAAGCAACCCAGCGACTGCTTTCAAAGTGAATGATGCAGGTGGAATCGAAAAAAGCAGAGAAAGAGCATTAAGTCTGGAAGAAATTGGTCAAGTGTTTAAAGTTTTCAGAGAACACTCTGACAGCTTCTCTCGTGATAACTACCTTGCCTGTGCCCTGCTACTACTCCTTGCAGTTCGCAAAAGTGAACTAACCGAAGCTCCTTGGGCAGAATTCGATTTGGATGAGAAAAAATGGTCTTTACCCAAGGAAAGAAGTAAGTCTGGTGTAGGAATCGTCATCCCGCTTTCCCCACTCGCTATTAAGATTCTTGAAGAGCTAAAGGTCAGAGCTTTTGGTTCTGATTATGTGTTCCCTAACCGCAGAGTGAGTACGTCGAGGCATATGGGAAAAGATACCCTCAACAGGGCGATAGCCAAGCTATTCGGGGTAGAACCTGGTAAGAAGAAGCAACCACCTAATGTAATGGGAAATATTGAATATTTCACTGTCCATGACTTACGAAGGACTTGTAGAAGTTTACTTGCATCACTATCTGTTCCCCCACATGTCGCAGAAAGATGTCTGAACCACAAGCTGAAGGGTGTAGAAGCTATTTATGACAGATACGACTATTTTGAAGAGAGGAAAAAAGCTCTTTATGCTCTTTCAGATTTAATGTGCAATTTAATATTACCATGAGACATAAAGAACATTGATATGATCCAATGGGTGGTTATTTTTACAGCATTGAATCTTGGGGTAAACGGCAATAATATGTAGCATGATAGTTAAAAGCATAAAATCACTTTAAAAACAGAAAGTTATGCCGATGCGAACAGAGAGCATTCTCATAAGATAGGAAAGAAAACTTTCATATAGTATAAGTAGTTAATTATTCGCTATGTATATTATAACTGAAAATATCACAGCATTTAAATGGAGACAGCAATGATTAGTAGAGGCTCAGAATGGAATAAATGGGATCTTCATGTCCATACTCCAGCATCAGTTTTAAAAAACGAATACGGAGACGACTGGGATAAATATATTTTTGATTTATTCAGTAAAGCTATTGAGGAAAATATAAAAGTAATAGGAATTACTGATTACTTTTTCATAGATGGATATAAAAAGATAAAGAATGAATATTTATCTAACCCTCAAAGAATGGTGGACTTGTTAGGCACCGAAAAATATGAATTGGTAAAAGAAATAAAAATACTACCAAACATCGAGTTCAGAATTGATAAATTAGTTATCGGAAAAGAATCAGATTTAAAGTGGAATAGAAAAGTAAATTACCACCTCTTATTATGTGATTCTATTGCACCTGAAATCATCGAAAAAGAAATCATAAATTGCCTAAAGTTTGATTTTTATTCAGAACCAGGGGCCAGAACAGACAGAAGAAACTTCACAAAAGAGAATATAATCGAATTTGGCGAAAAACTATGCCAACATCAGGATAGTTTTGCTGGACAAAACCCTTTATTTGTAGGGATGATAAATTCATGCTTCAATCTTGATGAACTTAAAGAAATATTAAACACTAACGGAAAATTCAAAGGAAAATATATATTAGCTTTACCAGCCGATGAAGATCTAAGTAAAGTAAGCTGGAAAAGTCAAGGCCATGCCGTTCGTAAACATCTCATAATGCAATCACATATGCTTTTCTCTTCAAACAGCGGCACAATTGATTTTTGCAAAGGTGAAAAACATGAGACGATAAGAGATTATTTGAAAGAGTTTGGAAACCTAAAGCCTTGTGTTTGGGGTTCAGATGCACACTCCTTAGATAAGATGTTCAAACCTGACGATAATAGACATACTTGGATAAAAGCTGATTTAAGCTTCGATGGCCTAAAACAAATAATTTACGAGCCTGAGTCAAGAGTTAAAATACAAGAATCTCACCCACAAACGAAGGCCGGATATCAAACTATATTAAGAGCCAGATTTATATGCGAAGATAAAAAGTTCCCGAATGAATGGATATATTTTAACAAAGACTTGAATACCATAATAGGCGGAAAATCTTCTGGTAAATCACTTTTGCTTTACTTCATTGCAGCAGCTATAAATAAAAATGTTGTATCAGAGAATATTAAATTAGCTGACACTGACAACTATGATGCCAAGGGTATTGACTTTGAAGTAGAGTGGGATGATGGAAGTATTAGCTTACTCTCTAACTTAGAAGATACGAAACCCATAACTTACATACCTCAGTTATACATTAACAAGCTCGCGGAAGTTGAAGGGAAAAACCAGCTTAAAAAGCTTATAGAATCAATTCTAAAGCAGAATAGAAAATTTAATGAATTCAGTGAAGGAAAAGACTCTGAAATTAAATTAAAAAACAAAGAAATAAAAGAAAGAATAGAACTTCATCATTCATACTCAGAGAATTACAATATTTTATGTGAGGATCGGAATAAAATAGGTGATAAATCGGCAATTGAAAGAGAGATAAATTCATTAGAAGAACAATGTAAGAAACTAAGAGAAAAATCAGGTTTCAATGAGCAGGAAATATTAAAATACAACAGACTCAATACTGTTATTAAGAACTCTGAGAATAGATTGAGGATAGCTGAAAACTATCAATTAAATTCCACCAAACTAATAAGTGGTCTACACGAAAGGTTTTTAGAATATCCTAATGCATTAAAATCTGATTTAGCATCCAATCTTAGTGTTGCAGATACTGCTATTTTTTCCAGAAAATACTATTCCATTATTGAGAAGGGGATGGATGGTATTCGCATAGAAACTCAAAAGTATTTTGATCTGAAAACAAATAAAATCCCTAACCTCATAGATAAAATCACACTAACAAAAGAAAAAGCAGAGTTAGAGATTAAGCCCCTATTATTAAAAATCAAGGAAAAAGAAAGTCTCGACTTGTTTACCAAGAAGATAAGCCTTGAAAGAGAGAAACTAAGTAAGATAAATGGACTTCAACAGGTAATAGACAAATTGTTAGCCGATGCTAAAGATAATCTCTCTAATCTACAAACTAACTATGCAGAGTTAATGCAATTATATCAGGACTACATTTCCGAGTTGTCATCAGACGAATATAGCATTTCTGATGATATGAAAATAATCCCAAAACTGAGTTTTGACAAAGATGGCTTTGGTAAATTCATAGATAATTTTGATATGAGAGGAAACTTACAACTATTGTTCGGTGAGGCATATGATCCTAAAGAAATTTTTGCTTTTGATGTAGAAAACCATATCGAAAAAATTAATACGATCTTAACGAACACAAAGAAAGAAAACTGTCCAAAAATAAAAAAAGGAATTACCAAAAAAGATATCCTTTATACACTTTATGACGACTATTTCTTCATTGACTATGAAATAATTTATAATAATGATGAAATAATAAAAATGTCTCCAGGTAAAAGAGGATTAGTTCTCTTGAATTTATTATTGCACCTTAGCAACGCATCGCATCCAATACTCATAGACCAACCAGAAGATAATTTAGATAACAGAACCATCTATGAACAATTGAACAAGTTTATTAAAGAGCGAAAAAAAACGAGACAAATATTATTAGTTACCCACAATGCAAACCTTGTTGTTTCTGCTGATTCAGAATGCGTTATTGTTGCCAATCAAACTGGTCAAATTAAAGATGGAGAAAATGAAGAGTATCAGTTTGAATATATCAATAATGCACTTGAAAATTCCTTTGAGAAGAAACAGGATACTTGCCTCCTTAAAAGCATGGGTATAAGGCAGCATGTATGTGAAATTTTAGAGGGCGGTCAGGATGCCTTTAAAGAAAGGGAAATAAAATATGGGCTAAGATTCTAATTAAGCAATCGGATTATAAGCAAGGGCTAACTTATCGAAGCTACGCTTCTCAAGTTGACCTTGCTTTTTCGCCCTTCGGTTGAAAAAGAAAAACCAAGACGAACCTAGAGCATTGACATTAATTTTATTTCAAATATAACAATGTCAGGTGTTGCAAAGGAATTGTTCACCATAAAAAGAATACAAAATTCAAAGGAGCTTCTATGAAAGAGATTATAGCCTTACCCTCAAGGAATAATAATAACAGGAATACCCCAAACAAATCACTGAGAACTCATTGCATCAGTGTTCGACTGAACCATGAAGAACTACAGCTTCTCAATGCAAGGCGCGGCGAAAAAAGCAAAGGTGAATGGCTTCGTTTAACTTTCCTAAATAAACTTCCTGTAGCCATTCCTCCTGTAAACATGGAAGCATGGAAATCACTGGCTGACATGTCCCAGAAACTAAACAGACTTGTCCTACACCTTGACACCAAGAGTAAAGGAAGCTCACTGACGCAAACAGAACTATTCGCAGTGAAGCGCCAGATTTCGGAGCTTCGCATGAACCTGATTACTGCTGACTTATGGAAGTAGAACAGTGAAGGGAATGCAAAAAATCAAACGAGGAAAAGCCTTTAATGGACTTATTTCTTATTTATTAAAACCTGCTTCGCACCACAAGTCAGATCCGTATGTAGTCGGTGGCAATGTCATAGAAAGCTTCGCAGAAGCACTAAGTGCAGAGTTCAATGCTACGAAGCTCCTACGCTCCGATGTCAGTAAACCTGTATGGCATAACTCTTTACGTCTTCCTGTTGGTGAGAATTTACCAATGCAGAAATGGAAACAGATAGCTGATGACTACATGAAGCGTATGGGCTTCTCTGAAACGCATCTACGTGCATACGTGCTTCATGATGATAAAGATGGCCAACATATCCATATAGTAGCAAGTCGCATAGATGCAACATCCGGGAAGCTCTACTTAGGTAAAAATGAGAATCTCATCAGCACACGTATCATCCAGGAACTTGAAAAGGACTACCAGCTAACACAAACCAAAGGATCTGATGCACTAAAACTCTCTTCATCACCAGTAAAAAGTAAAAAATCACGTAATGAAGCGATGCAGGAGAAAAGAACTGGCAAAAAATGCCCAAAAACAATCATACAGGAAGCTATAGATACACTCATTACCAGCAAGATTTCAGAAGATGAGTTTGTGCAGCAGCTTGCAGCACAAAAGATAAAAGCAATTCCCAACAGGGCTTCAACCGGAAAAATGAACGGTTTTTCGTTTGAGTATAAAAACGTTTCATTCAAGGCTTCTCAGCTTGGTAAAAAGTATTCATGGAAAAATTTAGAACCATACATCATCATTGCTCCCCCTACCGTAGATGACAGAAAAGCTTCCATTGCCTTCAATGCAACCAGCCCAGAAGAAATTATCCAGATAGTGAAAGCTGATGCTGTAAATTTTATTGGTGGTATAGATCCAGAAAACACCCAGCTTCCTTTACCTGTCTTGCCTGTAGAAAATGATATCTATCAAGAGAAAGTTAAAACCACAGGTAAAAGCTATGTGGACGTAGCGATGCGATGGATAGAAACCATCCCTTTTATAGACACAATAGTCATCACCCTCAAAAAACTACGTAATCCATTGTTAAGGGCGTTTAAACAGCCTCCGAAGATTTTTTCTGCTTCACTACTTCATATAGAGCTGCCATGCCTTCCATCTGTTGAAAAATCCGTGAAAACGAACATTTTTAGACTGAAAATTTAGCATAAATCAACTTAAAAATCCCTATGCTGCTGATTTCATGACAAAATAATTGATCGTTATAATCGATCGATAAATCTATCATGATAGTCATAGGCTATCAAAATGCAAAATATCGATCGGTACAAATGATTTGATAACTTTACAGCTTTGTACAAAATGTACGTTGAAGGAACTATCAGCTAATAGACTGATTTTACTAGCCTATTTTTATTATCGTTCTATCATACAGGAAAAACCGTATGAAATTCTTCATGATGAAGCGTGTAATGCTGGCGATTGCACTCCCTGTTATTGTTGCTTTTTTTGGGGGCGCTAAGGTCATGTCAGTTTATTGGGTTCCCCTGTTTTTTATCAGTGCGATGCTATGTGCAATAGCTTATGGCAAATATGTCGTCAGGAAAAACAATGATGCTACATTCAATTATCTGAATGAAAATAACGATGGGATCTATATTCATAAATTCAATGACAGCGAGATTAGGTTAGACAAAAATAAACAAGAAGTATTTCTTAAAAATAGCGCAGGAGCAAAAACCTATTCTTTTAATGATATCAAAGAATGGCGCTACAACATTACATACGGTGGTGAAGTTGCAGGTGCTGGTTTAAGTAGTATCAGAGAGAACGGTAAAACATTAGGTCAAAACATCGCTGATACAGGCCTCTTTATCCGTGTAAAAGACGTGCGTAAACCAGAATGGCATATCCGGTTCTATCCTCGTAATGATGCTTTCAATTCGAGTAATGGGTTAAATGATTTGAAGACGCAGCTCAACCAATGGATGGAGATCTTTGATCAGAATTTAAATGCTGCATAGAACACTTTTAATAAATGACTAAGCCTGTAAGCTGAATACAGGCTTTTCTCATTTTATAGTAATTAAATTTGACAACAGGAAAATGGTACGTCATAAGTTGAATAATATGGCTACCAGTGCTAGCTGGTAGCCATATATCAGCAACCCCTTAGTAAACCGGTTGGCTATACAAAAGGATGCTGATAAAAATCGCTATCCTTAGCAGGTTTGTGAGATTATTATTCATAATCCACCTCCTTCTTTATAATTGTTATTTTAAGGACCTGTGGTCCAAGTGTATAGTAGCAGCAAAAGCACCCTCATGGGTGCTTTTTTTGTTCATCTTAGGGTATGTAATTGAGAAGTGTGAAGGTATCCTGCTTTGCAGAGAACTTCTTGTTCATCTATCGATGATAGTCAAGCCACGTTTTTCGGTGGGGGATATACGACATAGCTTTCAGGTTGAAAATTCAAAAGTTAAAGATACTATTTATGCCCATGACTTTTATTATACTCAATGTCCCTTTTCCTCAAACTCATAGCCAACAGAGATCTATCATATTTTCTTTTTTCTGTGATAAAAACAGTTTCTGAATTAATTTTGTTCTTCATGATGAAGTGAATGAGTAATCCACACATTCTTCTTATTTTATCCGCATCGATTACTCTTTTTTCAACATTATTAATAAAGCAGTAATAAGAGGTAAGCATAAAAGATAAAACAACATCTCTATTAGCCAATTCTATATTATCAATGTCATTTTTATACTTGATATAGAAACCTACACAGAAAAGGTAAGATTTGTCTATTATGTCTGATTCTGACAGTCCAGACTCTTCGAGCTTTTTAATGAAGCGTTCAAAGAGTATTAGAAAACGCTCCATGCTATTTAATTTCTCCATAATATGCATCCTTGCAATTTATTTGTGGTCATCCTGACAATTAAAGAAATATCATAATTATTAATCATGTCAATAGTTAAAACCTATCAGATTATATTTAAATATCTTTTACAGGTAAGGGTCTATTAAGCTCTTCAACCGTTATTTGCTTCAAATGAGAATTATAAAGCCATACCTTGAACTGCTCTAAATATCTGTTATTTAATGCTATCAAAGCTTCGTTTTCAGTTTCGAGTCTTTTTATTCTCTGACAAGCGATTTCTAAATTAGCAGGCTTAATAGAGCATTTTTCTTTAATACCAAACTTGAGAGTCTTCTTTTTTGAATTAAAACAATCCGAAATCTTGACATGACTACTTAAAGATTGTCTTGAAGGTCTCTTACCAATGATCTTTACTAACTTGTCGCATAAAGCATCCCAGGTTAGCTTCTCATCTTTATTCCAGTTATTTATAACATTTGTTATGTTTTTTTCATCATAACCAGTAATATGTTTAGCCATTTATTCTCCTTTTATAATTTTAGTTTGAAACTCATACCATTTTTCAGCATTGACATTCCCATCATTTTTATCATGATATGTTTTTTCAATAATTTTATTATGAATTACCAATAGTCGGTCATCATCCTTTCCAGAGTCTTGTATTGGATAATAACCACATAGGTCAAAAGCATATGAGTGCTTGCAGTAACCATGCTTAGTAACGAGCACAGCTCCATCATTCAAAGAATCGAAATCAGTTATGTCCATGATCGCTATTTCTTTTTTCCTATGGCTATTACTTGCCTCGATTGTCGTTTTTTCTCTTATGAGTTTAGTCATTTGTAAGTGTGATCGGTGATCATAAGAAACATTTTGAGAAATAAGCTTACGCCCGGACCATCGAGCGATGCTAAACTCATCCATGCCATTAATTTGAGAAAAAGTATTCAACAGATGCCTTAATTGATGAGTTCTAATAGAATAGGGAATACCATCCTCATTTATATAGCCGTGTCTTTTGAACAGGTTTGTTGTGCCTTTAATACTTGCAATAGCATTAATATCCATTCTAAAAAAATCAGCAGTGGGTCTGAAAAAAGATGTAAAATCTTTTCTTGTCTTCTGACACAGTTGCCTGTCAAATAAAAGACATAAAGCATTTGAATATTTAATTCTTTTTTCCTCATCATACCAAGGAAAATTCTGAGGCTTTGTGGTAACGAGTGCATATTTGGATGACTCAGTGCCTTGGCCTTCCATTGTTCTTGAGGCAGACCTTGCATGGTTGGACAGTTTTTTTAATCGGGCTATCGCCTTTTGAGCTATAGGGACCATTACTGTAGGAATCCATTTGATATCCCCAGCATAACCCTTTGCTGAAAAAAATCTTAGACCATATCGTTCAATGCCTTTGTCATCTTTTTCAGTAAACTCACAATCCGCTGGAAGACTTAAAATTTCTGAAATTCTTCCAGGAGCACACATGAGTAGTGCAAGAACAGAAGTAGTGAAAATGTCCCTTGTAGACAATTGGTTTTCATCTTTTGAGAAAATCTCAGCAATAGCTATTACGGATTTTATGTCTGGTAGTTTTGAGTGTCCTTCGAGTGAAGGTTCATAACCTTTCCAGCTCTGAGTTATTTTATGCCTTAACGGATTTACCCAGAAAAAGTATGGTGAGGTAGTCATTCTATTTCCAGTTAAAAATGAACATATTTTCTCAAGTTCTTTACCAATTCCAACTGCTTGTACTTTTGAATATTTGGCAGATGCTAACCTTGCACATTCATCAAATATGTTATTATTACACTTGATAACATTAGCTTCTCCACATGATTTCAATAAAACAAACTCAATGATTTTCAACATTGACAAAGTATTCTGGTTTGACTTTGACTTGTTAAACGAGTGAATATGCAACATATAAGCTTTAGCAAAATCAATGAAACTACCATCTAATCTATCTTTGCTATTTCGATTATTGTTCATGTCAAACTTATTGAATCTATAATATCTCTTCCATACATTGCTTTCCCATGAAATCGCTAACTTCGAGTTTAAAATATTACTCTTACAAAATTCAATAAATTCATCAACATTTGAACTCGGATTATTAGTATTGGCTGGCTCGAATAAGATTATATTGGTCATTGGGAACTCCAGGCTCTAAAGTTTTTACAAGTGAAACATTCAATTTGGTCGTCTTTACCATTAAAAAACCCGAACGAATTTAAAACATATTCAGTAAAGAGCTTCTTGTTTTTTAACTGTTCTTCTCCAAGAAATATCTTTGATAGCGGTTCAAAAAAAGGATTAAGCATCTTGTCTATATCATGAACATTGTCTGGACAATTTTTTATGTATATCCCTGATGAGTTTATAGATTTATGGTCTAATGCTTTAGCGATTACTTCAACTGATGCACCTTCCTTTGCTAAACGAGTTCCCAGGGTATACCTAAATCGTCTTGCATTAATCCGTATAGGACCGTTATTACTTGATGACCCAATGTTGAATTTAGTAGTCAAATTATTTAGTTTGTTTGAGATAAAAGAATTCTTCATATGTAAAAAATCAGTTATCATGATGGTATCTAAACTTTGTCCAGTATCAATTAATACATATTGTTTAATGTCCATGAGTATAGGTAATTCATTTTTTAAATGACTAATATTCCTCTTGACCCTACCTTCGATATGTTTCTGGTTCAGATCAATCAAGGTTATAAGTTCCTCATACAGGCTATCGTCGATTCTCATCATGCTGAACTCACTTCTGAAGTTCTTCCTTTGTTTTACTTTCGGTATATTTAGAAAACAACCCTCTTCCGTTCTTATGAGATCTTTCGCTTTCAACGAAGTTAGCTGTGATGGCCTCCTTCCCGTTGTTGCTAATAGAATAACGTAGCAATAAATAAACAGGGGGATTTTATTTTCTTTCAACAATTTTCTGATACTTTCAAGTATGATTTTCAGCTCTTCTTCCGTTAGTGGTCCACTATTCGGATCTCTTCGTTTAACGGCTTCCCCTGTTAAATTAGGTTTAATGGTTATTTTTTCCAGCATTCTTAGAGCTGAGTTATCTACTCCTTCATAACCGAGTTTTTTCCATTTACTAAGAAAGTTCTTTATTGAATTTAGCTTATAGTTTTTCTCAGAGCCTAAGCTAACATTAAATTGATAAACCGCTTTGGAATTAATCATTCCAAGATCCATCAATCTTAGCCATTGGCTAAAGATGTGATTTATATTCTTTATGTAGCCTGCGCTATATTCAGACGAAAAATATGCCAAGGTATTAAGATAACCAATACGCATCGACTCTGGCATTTTATCGGCAACCTTATGTGGGTAAACACAATTATTTATATCTAATTGCCATTTATTATCTGAAATCCTGAACCTATACCCCTTCATCATTGCAAAAACTACATTCTCTTTTTTTAAAGTGCTTGTTTTCATTTCATTCCCCTTTAGTTATTTTCCTCAAAGAGTCATAAACTCTTCCAATAACTTCCTTTTCTTTCATTGATATGTGTTTGAAGTTATAATTTTCTGACATCTTTGAATCTTTTGACCACCCCATGAGATAGCATCTCAAACCTGATTTTCGGCTGATATCTAAATTCGAATCATCAATTTCACTTGAATAGAAATAGTTCCAGGAATGTCTCAATTTATGACCTGATAAATTCTTTAATTCCGGGCTTGATTTTTTAATAGTCGAAATTATCTTTTCATATGCTGAAACAGATAAAGGTTCTCCAACTGTTTTACATGAACTGTGTGTAACAAACAGGAAGTCATGCTTCTTCTTTTTGGTGTATTTATTTCTATAGTTCTTTATGTAATCCAAAATCTCCAATGCTAACTCGTCCGACAATGGAATTTCCCTTTCACCAGTTTTGACTAAAGGTTGATTCAGCCTTCGATCTTCAATGCAATCATGTCTTCTGAAAATACTTAGTGTGTAATCCCTAGGATTTAAATCATTAACTTTTAGATTTAATAGCTCTCCTGCTCTTAAACCACAATTCAATAGTAAGGTAAAAATGAGTCTGTTTCTCACTTGAACATCCTTCTGGAAAGGATTTTGGCTTCCTTCAATTTCTAATAACTCAAACAGTTTTTTTATCTCTTCTTTGCTCAGTGATTTATCTTTTCTGTCATTCATGCTAAGAGATTTATTTCGCGGGAGATGTGCTCTAATACTTTCTATGAAACTCTCGACTTCATATCTAGCATGAATTCCCTTAATAGAATGAAGTAAACCGCACAGCCAATTAAGATAGCTCGAAAAAACATGAATTCTATAACCGAAAGTTCTTCTTGCAATCTGATACCCTTTTATTAATCTTACATTTGTAATCTTTTGCTTATCAAATCTCTGCCTTGCATAACGGATTAGGTCATCCACTTCTGCTACACTTAGGAACTCCTTAATTTCAATCCTATCAATTATATTTATTTTCCTGCTTTTGAGGAAATTGCTTAGTATTAGTAAGTTTGTTGCAACTATCTCCATCGTTGATGCGGTCGCACTTCTATTCCTGACATTGGTTGTAAGATAGAGATTTTGATAATAAACAGGCAACTGTGTTTCTTTATCGAGAACCAAACATCCTCGTTCGCCATTGCTCATCACAAATTTTTTTATTTGATATGACATTATAATAACCCTCCGAAAACTTTACATTTAGTAATCACTACGGCTTATCTTTATTTTATCAATTTAAATTTTGCAAATTTTTTTGTTATATATGGCTTTATTTATAATGAATTTAAATATTTGAGAAAATTTCTTTCACGTGAAAGAAACAGGTACGGCTAGTTAAACGTATCCATACCCGATATTAAGAAAACCATCTCTAAGCCTTATAGCAAAAGCTCTGCCAGAAAAAACGTAAAGAATTACGTTAAATATAGATTTTTTTAAGATTTAAACTTTACAAATCTGAGAATTAATCTTCATATATAAGAAGACTGTCATTTTATTTCAGGCAACGTGCTTTCGTGAGTTTTCGATAGTCAATTGAATCCATTCGTCTACTTCACTTTCAATGAAAGCAACAGAGCGCACACCGATTTTAACGGGGGAAGGAAAACGATTTTGGTTGATGAGGTGATAGATCCAGGCTTTACCGTATCCAGTGCGATGCAGAACCTCTGGTAAACGAATAAGGCGGGTATTGTGCTGATTCATAGTCGTTTCCTCTTGTGTCGTTTTAATGGGAATGACTATACGAATGAATCAGCAAGAAAGAGACAGAAGCTGAGAACACCAGAGCTAATAGAGGTTAGTCTTAGTCAGAATCTGGGATTTTCATCACCTCTGAAACTCTGATCTTTTTGAGATGGTCGTTTTTGTTGATGAACAGGTTGAACTGCCGGATAAATGGGATGCTTGCCGCTTTCATAGCAAGTGGTCTGTCAGTGTCCCTAATCTGATGGTTCAGGCGAGTATCGCTCTCATCATCGTCATCGGTGTACAGCAGACGTGATAGACGGTTTTCTGATATGCGAACTTTGTGCAGGTTTGACCATACCAAGATATCAATCATAGGTATCAGTCTGTAGTTGATGATTTTCTTAATTGTGCCATAGCCGAACCTGATCGAATCAGATGTATCGGCTTCAATGCCCCGTACTTTACGCCATTGTGGAAGTGCAGCCTTCAGGGATTCAGCAATCTCTTCATCTGTTCCATTTACCAGGTCAATTTCGACCATGACCGTATCCCTGAACAATTTTGGCAAAACTTCCGATACAGGGCTTTCGAGGAATTCACGGTTAACCGAATACTCATCACTCCCATCCCAAAAGAACAGTGAATTTCGCAGACCGTTGATGCTCAACTGTGCCAGTCGTTCGGTGGTTGTGAGAAAGAAGTGCGGTGGCTGGTAAAGGGTGTCCTCTCTTGTGAGGTAGCCGAGATGCTTTTCTGTGATGAGAAAGGGATTTCCAGTGAAAATCCTGTCGATGTAGAGCCTTACGGCTTCTGCTTCAAATTCTTCATGATATGGTTTGAAGAACAATGTCCTTGCCAATATCTCATGGTAAAGTTGTATCAGAGTTAGATCTTCAAATCTGCGATATGTATCGATATCTAACCACTTCTTGATTTCCTTTGTATGTTCAACAGACCAATTCTTCATCAATCTCCCTCCTCTCATATTAATTAGCATTTTTTATTCGTAGTTATCTAAAAGTAGTAGGGGGCTTATCTTAGAAAAAGTAAAGCTTTCATATATATCAAATAAGATCCTTTAGCATCATACCTTATGACAACTGAATATAATTTGACCAAACCGCAACAATAAAGTATAATAATAGTAGTATTATATTATTTATCCACAGGAGGTTTTTATGGATATGGTAGAATTATTAAGAAGGGCGAAAGAATCAGCAAAACATCGCTCTGATGAAGAAAGGCGTCAACTTTTGATTGATGCAAAGATCCTTACCAAAGAAGGTCATTATAACTCTCGTTTCTTTACAAAAGAAACTGTTGAGAAAAGCAAAAAAACTGATTAATTTTAAGGGTTTCTATAAATCAAATGTATTCATCTAAACCAAGTGTTGTATATGGCTTTCATGGAATGGATAAAACGGCGGGATTATCCATTCTTCTTCAGAATGAAGAATTCAAACATAGTAATAATTTATATGATTGGTTAGGTGGTGGTATTTATTTCTGGGAAAATAATTATGAACGAGCAATTCAATATGCTGAAGAAGATAAAAAAAGAAAGCATTCTAAAATAAAAACACCATTTGTTCTTGGCGCAGTACTTGAACTAGGTCGTTGCTTCGATCTTTTAGATCAAAAAAATATAGATTTCCTTAAATTCTCCTATGACGAGTTAATAATTTCTTTAGAAAAGGACAAAAAGGAAATTCCTGTTAATTCTGCATTTGGTAAAAATGACTTTGATTTTAAACGCAGAGAACTTGATTGCGCAGTAATTCGACATGCACATGAGTTGGCAAAAAATGAAGGAAGAACTTTCGACTCAGTAAGGGCTGCTTTCTTGGAAGGAGAGCCTCTTTATGAAGGTGCAAAGTTTCATGAAAAAAACCATATACAAATAGCTGTTATAAACCCCAACTGTATCAAAGGGATTTTTATTCCAAGAAAAATAGCTTATTAACTATAGGATTTAATTATCGTTTTTTATTAAGAATGAGGTAGATAGTTTCAAATTTCATTTTTCCTGAATTCTGATAAACATCACCTCTTTCAAATTTTCGAAGTTAATACCTCCCAATATTAGTGGTTTTCTAAATTGAACTCTCTAATATATCACAGCATATCTATACTAACCTAGTTTCCATAATTTCTCGTATACAAAACCCTAATTGGTGATAACGCTAATTGGATGCAGACTGTCTCAGACAAAGATAGTCTGCCTAATATCTATAACCTACACTAACTCTCGCCTGGCTCCCATATTCTATTTATCATTAATTTTGCAATATACTTCCTTCCCAAACTTCAAAAAAAAGAATAAGACTATCGCCACAAATTGCCCTACTCCGCTTGCCGCTGACTCACTAAAGCCAAGCCTACTACAAAGGAATAATGAAATTGAAGTTACCACATACACTGTGGTAAATTTCTCTAAATTATTTATCTTCTCCCACAGCCCTTTATACTTTTCATCATCAGAACACAAAAATGAATTCATCTCATCCCTGACTAAGATCCACATTTTTTTTGGCAATTTCTCTTCTGTTCCATTACCATTTTCATTAGATGCAAATAATAAATCATTGCCACCTTCATATAGATAAGATGCCATGTCGTCTGGATTTTTTATGTTATCAAGCACTTCATATGATGCGATTACACTTGATATTTTTCTCAACTCACTAATGTCTATAGAATTAATTAAATCTTTCTTGTTCATATTCAATCCATTATTAATTTTTATAAAATTCTAGAATTTTTCTCTCAAATTCGTTCCAGTAATTTTGATCAAATTTGAAAGCCAAAAATTTGTGACGGCAAGTAAATCTGATTGATTTTTCTGCGGCCGAGGCACTATTCGCATACTTATGAATATAAGCCATGCTTCCTTTATCAGAACCTTTAACTCTAACATTAATACACATGAAAGACGATGCTAAGTCATTGTCTTGTATAAGTTTATCCTCGTTCTTTCTGGTAGATAATTTACCAGTTAAGTCATAACTATCATCCTCTGTTATTTTTGTGGCAAGAACTTCGTTATCTATACTATGTATAAATTCAAAGTTAATTTTCCTGATATACATTACATCATCATCAGTTAATTGTTTTATAAGTGTTCCTGAACCATCTATTTTTATCGTTCCTTTTTTTGTAATTGATGCATCAAGATATAGATAAGTTATGTTATTAATTCTTCGAAATTTACCGTCATAAAAACACACAACATCATAACCGCCACCGAAACGATCTTTTAGAGTATTGGAGTCTTTTTTATAAATTAACTCGTGATTCATTAAATGACTGAACATAAAAAGACAACTACATACCGAATCAACAACTAAATCTTCGACATCCTCTACAGGAGGCTTATTCTCAAAAATATCTATAGCTTCCTCAATGGCTTCACTACCAGTCCCTGAATAAATTAATTTATCAAATGATTTTATGCTTTTTTCTTTAACCTCAGCGTTATATGAATTTAACCTTGGCCATTCATCTCTGATTACACTCCAAATAAAAGAAACATTCTTGCTGGAGCCTATTTCCAAAAGAATACTTTCATCAGAAGGAACTAAATTTTCAAATTTATCCTTAAGTGATTCTATAATATTAATTGCCTCAAATACATTACCTGCCCATGATATTACAAAATTTTCATTAATTATTTCTATTTTCTTCATCATTCCGTAAATGGAAAATTTTGAATCAATTAAATGTGGCTCACCGTCAGACAGGGTAGGTATTAAACTATTAGAAAATTGATTATGATTAGTACTGGTAATTAATAGGTCGCTTATAATTATAGGGTAATCATTAAAACTCATGCCAGCAATAATAGTCATAGAATAGCTCTCGAATTTAAAAAATTAATACATAAATGATAAAAACGATTAACTTATCATGTCAAAACCTTGCTTACATCTCTTTTTCACTGTGTCAACATCACTTATCTAAAATGAAAGCTATTTCTTTGACTTTTGATACCACTTTTCGTAAGCCAGATCTCTATCCATATGGTGGGCAGATTGGGGGATATAAAATAAAATTCATTTTATTTTCTTTTTAAATACATGATAAATATGACTTATTTATGATAATCAATATTCAGATTCAGAATATCGAGTAACGCTTTATTCAAGCCGCTTTCTCATCATGGCCCCGTTCAGGGGCCATTTTTTTATCGGAACAGGCTATCGGCGGCAAACGCCTATAACATGAATAATTGTAATGTGAAAATT
>Ga0308157_10004795_pt1 | contig 17564 bp, 18 predicted proteins | sample PhyBR1_FD_201035 | JGI IMG/M metagenome (GOLD analysis project Ga0308157, IMG submission 201035) | Phyllosphere microbial communities from UC Gill Tract Community Farm, Albany, California, United States - DLSLB.R1 | ecosystem: Host-associated > Plants > Phyllosphere > Unclassified | place: USA...
ATTAGCTGTTTGGTTCCCGAATATTGTTTTCGGAATTTTAGCAGTTTACTTATTACGTAATGCGAAACGATAATTTAAAAAGTTATTTAAATCTACACTTAATTGTTTTTATCTGGGGTTTTACAGCCATTCTGGGCGCTTTAATTACAATTGATGCCGATAATCTCGTTTGGTACAGAATGTTGATTGCCATGATTTTTCTTGGCGGATTTATTGCATTTAAAAAACAGTCTTTTAAGGTTCCTGTAAAAGAATTTTTTAAATTGATTTTTGTTGGATTATTGATAGCATTGCACTGGATTTTCTTTTTTAAAGCAATTCATGTTTCCAATGTTTCAATCACACTTTCCATATTTTCGTTAGGAGCTTTTTTTGCCTCTTTATTAGAGCCCTTATTTTATGGAAGAAAAGTGCTTTGGTATGAGGTCTTTTTTGGACTCATAATTATTGCTGGTTTAGGATTGATACTTCAGGTTGAAATAAAATATCTTACGGGAGTTTATTACGCTTTGGCTGCCATCATTTTAGGAGTTTTATTTACGTTAATGAATGGTAAATTAATTTCAGATCACGAACCTTCGGTAATTACATTTTATGAATTTGGAGCGGGAGTTTTCTTTATCACAATTTATTTTTTATTTCAAGGAAAATTTACAGCAGATTTTTTCCAAATGTCTTTAAATAATTGGGTCTTATTATTGATTTTGGCCTCAATTTGTACGGCTTACGCCTTTACCGCTTCGGTAAAAGTAATGCAGCGATTAACGCCTTATACCGTAATGTTAACGACTAATTTGGAGCCAGTTTATGGGATAGTTTTGGCTTATTTTATCTTGGGAGGAAAAGAAAAAATGAGTGTCGAATTTTACATCGGAGCTGTTATAATCATCATAACAGTTATTCTAAACGGTGTTTTTAAACATTATCAGAACAAGAAAGAAAACTTGTAATAGTTTACTTATTTTTAAATTGCATTTTTATACTTTAAATAACAATTAACTTCGCCAATGATATAATATTTTTATATTTGCGGTTCGATTTACAAACAAAATTCAAAAATCCATGGAATATTTAGATTTTGAGCTTCCAATTAAAGAACTTGAAGAACAGTTAGAAAAGTGCGTTATTATTGGAAAAGAATCTGACGTTGACGTAACGCCGACGTGCAAGGAAATCAACAAAAAATTAGTAGAGACTAAAAAAGAAATATATAAAAACCTTACGGCTTGGCAGAGAGTACAATTGTCAAGACATCCAAATAGACCTTATACTTTAGATTACATCAGAGCAATCTGTGGAGATACTTTCTTAGAACTTCATGGAGACAGAGGTTTTAAAGATGATAAAGCAATGGTTGGTGGTCTTGGTAAAATAAACGGACAATCGTTTATGATTATCGGTCAGCAAAAAGGTTTTAATACAAAAACGCGTCAATATCGTAATTTTGGTATGGCTAATCCAGAAGGGTACCGTAAAGCTTTGCGTTTGATGAAAATGGCAGAAAAATTCGGAATTCCAGTTCTTACTTTAGTAGATACTCCGGGTGCATACCCAGGACTTGAAGCTGAAGAAAGAGGACAAGGAGAGGCTATCGCTAGAAATATTTTCGAAATGGTTCGTCTTCAAGTGCCAATCATCACTATTATTGTTGGTGAAGGGGCTTCAGGTGGAGCTTTAGGAATTGGTGTTGGAGATCGTGTTTATATGTTAGAAAACACTTGGTATTCTGTAATTTCTCCAGAATCTTGCTCTTCTATTTTATGGAAAAGCTGGGAGTACAAAGAGCGTGCAGCAGAAGCTTTGAAACTGACTTCTTCTGATATGAAAAAACAAAAACTTGTTGATGATGTAATTCCAGAACCACTAGGCGGAGCGCATTATGACAGAGAAACTACTTTTAAAACAGTAGCGGAATATATTACAAAAGGATATAACGAATTGAAAGACTTATCAACAGCCGATTTAATTGCCCAGAGAATGGACAAATACAGTAATATGGGCGAGTTTAAAGAGTAAATTCATATTTAATGATTAAAAATCCGAAGCCCTGCGGTTTCGGATTTTTTTTTGGTTATGAACAAATCGATATTATTTATAAACAATTATTAGTTATAACTCGATAGCAGATTTTTTTTAAATTTTGCTACTTTCGCTATATGGAAAATTTCAAAAATGTAAACCCCGTTAAGGTCGACAAAACCACAATTATCAATCTAGAAAAAGGTAAGCTTCCTCCTCAAGTTATAGACTTAGAAGAGGCTGTTCTTGGCGCGATGATGATTGATAAAAAAGGGGTAGATGATGTAATTGATATTTTACAGCCTGATGCTTTTTACAAAGACGCGCACAAACATATTTTTGAAGCGATTCTACAGCTTTTTACCGAAACACAGCCAATTGATATTTTAACGGTTTCGACTCAGTTGAAGAAAAATGGAAAGTTGGATTTGGCTGGAGGTGATTTTTATCTGATTCAGCTTACTCAAAAAATTGCTTCTTCTGCCCACATTGAATTTCACTCGCGTATTATTCTTCAAAAATTTATTCAAAGAAGTTTAATTCGTATTTCATCTGAAATTATCGAAGAATCGTATGATGAAACTACAGACGTATTCGATTTGCTGGATAAAGCCGAATCTAAATTATATGAAGTAACTCAAGGAAATATCAAACGTAGTTCTGAAACAGCTCAGAGTTTGGTTCTTCAAGCAAAAAAACGTATTGAAGAAATCGCTGGTAAAGAAGGTTTGAGTGGTGTTGCAACTGGATTTGAGAAGTTGGATGAAGTTACTTCTGGATGGCAGCCTTCCGATTTAATTATTATTGCGGCTCGTCCCGGGATGGGTAAAACGGCTTTCGTACTTTCGATGGCGAGAAACGTAAGTATTCAGTTTGGACATGCAGTTGCTATTTTCTCTCTGGAGATGGCGTCGGTTCAGTTAATTACGAGGCTTATTTCTTCTGAAACAGGATTGTCTTCAGAAAAACTAAGAACAGGTAAATTAGAAAAACACGAATGGGAACAGCTGAGTACTAAAGTGAAAAACTTAGAAAAAGCACCATTATTTATTGATGATACACCTTCGCTTTCGATATTCGATTTACGTGCAAAATGTCGTCGTTTGGCTTCACAGCACGGAATCAAGTTAATTATTATCGACTACTTGCAGCTGATGACTGCAGGGGGAAGCGGAAAAGGAGGAGGAAACCGTGAGCAGGAGATCTCGACAATTTCTCGAAACTTAAAGGCTTTGGCAAAAGAGTTGAACGTTCCTGTAATTGCACTTTCTCAGTTATCGCGTGCCGTTGAGACCCGTGGATCTAGTAAACGTCCGCTTCTTTCGGATCTTCGTGAATCTGGAGCGATCGAGCAGGATGCCGATATCGTATCGTTTATCTATCGTCCTGAATACTATAAAATTGAAGAATGGGATGATGATGAAGCATCTTCGACACAAGGACAGGCCGAGTTTATTATAGCCAAACACCGTAACGGTGGTCTTGAAAATATTCGTCTTAAATTCTTAGGACATTTAGGTAAGTTTGATAACCTTGAAGAATTTACTGGAGGTTACGATGATTTGCCATCTAAAATGAATCACGATGATAATCCTTTCATAACGAAAAATTTACCATCTGCTAACGAAGCTTTCGGAAGTAATTTAAATGATGATGATGACGACAGTGATGTTCCATTTTAAAAGTTAAAAAGCCTTATTATTAAGGCTTTTTTTATGTTTTTATGTTAATCGTTTAATAAAAATCAGTAGTTTAGCTAAACCAATTACAAACTATTAGTTTTTTAAAAATTATTAACCAATAACAAATTTAAATTATGAATGAAGAAACCTTTCCAGGACCTATTCAGATTCCTGTAGCAACTGCAGACAAGTGGGAAAAGAGATATGACGACGATAAATCAGTCGAAGACTCAAAGAACAAAATAAAAGCTTTCTTAATACCTAGAGAAAGTTTGAAAAAAGTGCTAGATCTTCAAACAGAAGCTGTTTGGGCTTATTTGGGAATAAATGATCAAAATGAAAAAACATTACTTTTTGTAGGAGCCAAATACGATGAGGAAACTAAAAAGTGGATTAATGTTTACGGTAAAGGAGATGGAGTAGAAGGTGGCGAAGGAGCTGCTGATGACATTGTATACGATGGTACAAGACCAAGCCCACCGTATTAATTAAAGATCTTTTTTTAAGAATGGACGATTTTTTAATTTATTCAGGTTATTTGATTTTATTAATTAATCTAGTATTATATTCCATTAGCTTTTTCCGTAAGGAAAAAGCTAATGGTTTTTTTGTTATCTATTTAGCATTTGCATTTTTAATGCAGATGTCAATGGAATTATTGTATCATTTGCATTATAATAATTTATTTTTAGTTAATGTTTTCATTATAGGCCAAATGATTTTATTAGGTCTTTTTTATAATTCGTTGATAAAAATTTTGAGCCAAAAAATATTTATAAAAAGTATTTTGTCAGTTGGAATATTAATTTTTTGCATCCAATTTCTAACAAATCCAAATGAGTTTTTAAAATTTAATTTATTTGCTATTACATTAACCTCTTTGTTTTGTGTCATTTTTGGCTTACTACATTTCTACAATATGCTTACCGAAAAGAAGGTTTATTATTATGTAACAATAGCGGTTATCTTTTTTATGTTAGGCTCTACTGTTTTGTATTTGATTGGAAATTTAACCTTGACATTAAGTTTAGAAGTTAAATATTTTTCATGGAAACTAAATGCTTTTTTATTTTTAGTTTATCAATTAGTTATATTATATGAATGGAAGGTAAGTTTTTCTAAAAAGTCTTTAGAAAACTAATTTGTATTATTAAAAATAGATTATGAACTCCAATTCAATCCCTGAAAAAGAATTAGTTGCTATTATATTATATATCTCGCTATTTTTTATAATTGTTGCAGTTGCGTTAATTATATTCTTTTATTTTTCTAGAAAAAAAATTATTCAAAAAGAATTAGAAAAGATAGAATTAATACTTCGATATCAAAAAGAACAGCTACATGCTATTATTGTAACGCAAGAGGAAGAAAGAAAAAGAATTGCTCAAGATCTTCATGACGATATTAGTTCAAAATTGAACATCGTTTCTTTAAACAGTCATTTGCTTACAGCGCCAAACCTTACAGAAGCAGAAACTGCAGAAATTACAGAAAACATAATTGCTTTGACCACAAAGGCATTAGACAATTCTAGAAAAATTGCGCATAATTTACTTCCGCCGGTTTTTGAAAAATTTGGTTTAAGTGCAGGTATTGAAGAATTATGCGAAGAATTTGAATCGAGTAAATCGGTCAAAACGTATTACAAAAATGAAATTGATTTTGATGAGAAAGACATAGACAGGCATTTGCATGTTTTTAGGATTTTGCAAGAATTAATGAATAATTCGATTCGTCATGGAAAAGCATCAGAGATATGGATTTCTTTTGCAAATAAAGACGGAATAAATACTTGTGATTATATAGATAACGGCGTTGGTTTTAATTGTTCAAATGCCGAAAATCAAAAGGGTTTAGGTATGAAAAATATCGATAGCCGAATATCATTTTTGCAGGGAACAATCGAAATTAACTCTGAAATTAATAAAGGAATTGTTGTAAATTTTACTTTTTAAGGCAAATTCTGTGTTTTATTAAGGTTTTTGGTCAATAAAATAAAGGTATTTAGATTTTTTCTAATTCATATTTTGTAATTTCGACAAACCAAATTAAACGACCAAAACCAAAATAAGATGAATGCTGCTATTAAAATTGCTCTAGTCGATGATGAAATTTTGTTTCGAAAAGGAATTTCTTTTTTATTACAGAGAGAAGAAAATATAGATATTCTCTTTGAAGCCTCAAATGGTGATGAGCTTATTACGCAACTTAATGAAAGAGAAACTAAACCTGATATCATAATAATGGACTTAAAGATGCCCGTCTTAAACGGAGTCGAAGCCACAAAAATTATTAGAAAATTGTTTCCCGATATTAAAATTATTGCATTGACTAGCTACGATACCAAATCGTTTATTGCAAATATGATTCAAGTTGGCGCAGTAGCTTACTTAATAAAAAATACAACTCCAAAAGATTTAATTCATACCATCAACGAAGTAGCAAAAAAAGGATTCTATTACAATGAAAATGTTTTAAAAACAATTCAAGAAACAATAGTTTCTCCTAAAAATACAAGAGGCGGTTTAGAAACTAATTTCCTTTCGCCGCGCGAAATAGAAATTCTGCAATTAATTTGCCAGCAGAAAACTACAGCAGAAATTGCAGAACATCTTTTTTTAAGTCCAAGAACTATAGAAGGACACAGAAATAATTTATTACTTAAAACAGAATCGCGAAATATAGCTGGCTTAGTTGTTTATGCTATTCAGAATGAATTGGCAGTTTTAACAATCTAGAAAAATTATGCTGTCAAAAACTGAATTGACAGTACATAATATAATATTATTGTTATTACAAGAACGCATAGTCCTATTTTCTGAATTATATTCAGACCCTTTTGCTGGTTATTACTTTCATTAAACTTCATAGTTGGTTATTTTTTTACAGCGATTAGTTTTATGAACCTGGGATAGCAAATGTATAGAGAATATTCTTCCTAATTACAGGTATTTTTACCTGTTTTTTATTGTTTAAAAATCAAGTTTTCTTCAAGTTTTTTATTTAACATTCTTCATAAGTCAGAAAAGATTCTAAGTGTTCTTTTTTTGCTTATGGCTTTTATATCTTTACTAAAATAATTTTCTGATGAATAAAAGTTTATTCTACCTTTTTATACTATTAATTTCATTTAATGCAAAAGCTTCGTTTATCTTACTTCCGATGGACGAAACCACGCAGCAAAATCATTTAAAAGCTTACGGAATTACTTACTGGTGTTTGAGTAGGGATTATAAAGCAAGCTGGCTTTTAAATTATCGAGGAGGTTCTTTCTTACTTCCTGATGCTGATGAAATTAGAAAAGAATGTAAAATAAGAGGAGTTAGTTTTGAAGTGATTTCAGATAGTGAACAGGCCTCTATTTTAAACGAAATTTCGAGCCCTTCTCAAAATATGGAATCGGTGATTTTAGAAAAAGCACCTAAAATAGCCGTTTATACTCCAAAGGGAAAACAACCGTGGGATGATGCAGTAACTTTGGTTTTGACTTATGCCGAAATTCCTTTTACTCCCATTTATGATGAAGAAGTTTTAAGCGATCAGTTATTAATGTACGATTGGCTTCATTTGCATCACGAAGATTTTACCGGACAATACGGAAAGTTTTATGCAGCCTACAAAAATACACCTTGGTATATTGATCAAAAAAGAGATGCTGAGGCTTTGGCGACAAAATTAGGATATGCAAAGGTGTCGCAGGAAAAAGGAGCAGTGGCAAAAAAAATTAGAGATTTTGTAATTGGTGGCGGTTTTATGTTTGCCATGTGTTCTGCAACAGATAGTTTTGATATTGCCCTTGCAGCAGATGGAGTTGATATTTGTGAAACTATGTTTGACGGTGATCCTAGCGAATCTAATTATCAGTCAAAATTGAATTATAATAATTCTTTTGCTTTCAAAAACTTTACTTTAGAAAGAAGACCAGAAGTTTACGAGTTTTCAGACATCGACATGACAACGAAAAGACGCATTGTGATGGAAAAGGATTATTTTACGTTAATGGAATTTTCTGCAAAATGGGACCCGATTCCAAGCATGTTATGCCAAAATCATACCCAGTTAGTAAAAGGTTTTATGGGACAGACTACTTCATTTGATACGTCTTTAATAAAATCGAATATCTTGATTATGGGGACATGTGAATTAAATGGCGAGTCAAGATACATTCATGGAGAAAAAGGAAAGGGAATGTTTACTTTTTTTGGAGGACATGACCCAGAAGATTTTCAACATCAGGTTGGAGATCCGCCAACGGTTTTAGATTTGCATCCTAATTCGCCTGGCTATAGATTGATTTTGAATAATGTTCTATTTCCAGCTGCGAGAAAAAAGAAACTTAAAACCTAGAATTAATTTATAGAAAACTCAAACCAGATCGGAATATGATCGGAAATTTTTCTTGCATTTTGTAAAGAATCAAAATCTTCATAGAATTTAATAATTCCAGAATTACTGACCTGTAGATGTGATGTCTTATAAAAGATATTGTCAAATTCAGATGCAAGACATATATTGTTTTTGCATTGCTGTTTAAGAGTAGTTTTTTGATTTTTTAATACAGAAGCATACCCGTTTTTTTTCAACGGATTAAAAACAGTGTGTTTTTCGGGACAGTTAAAATCACCTAAGAACACAAGATTTAGATCAGGATATTCGTTGGGTAAAAACTTGAAGTATTTGATTTCGGTTTCGGGTTGTTTTTTTTGCGTTATTGCATGAAAGTTAACGAGTGTGATCGTCTTTTTATTAATTTCAAACGTGGCAAAATAGGGTTCACGATCAATTTCTACGCTATATTTTCTTTCTAACCACGGCTTAGTCTTCAATTTGGCTTTATTGGTTTTCCAAATAAAAGCATAGCGCTCTGTTTTGTAACTGCTGCCAGAGGTAGGATCACTTATCTGGTAATCCCATTTATTTCCTTTTTGATTAAGCACTGCAGCAAGTTTCGCAACAGTTTGAGCACCTCCGTTTCCCGCAACAACTTCTTGAATTGCGATGATATCATAATTAGAAATTATTTTGGCGATATAATTTAAATGAGAATCAGATTTTGATTTTCCAAAGTTTTCGATATTCCAGGATACCACTTTGGTTTGTGCAAAAGATATAAATACAAATAATAATAAGGTGAGGCTGAGCGTTTTTTTCATGAAAAATTTAATGGAACTAAGATATAAGTCTTCTCTTCCAGCAATAATTAAGCCTTTCTTAAAATTAATTAATGTTTTTTATATCGATTTTTTAGAGCTGTCCCGATAATTATAATTTGTAAAACTAATAATGCTGGAATAAATATTATTTTCCAATCAATTTCTAGCCATCCAGTTCTCTCAGAAATAACGGCAAAGCTTATTGATAAAAAGAGGCAAAGTAACATTGTTTTCATAAGGATTCTATTTTGTGTAGTATTAAGTCTAGAAAATATAATACTCGCTTTACTTTTTGGTTTCATTGGTAGGTTAATAGGTCATCACAAATTTAGGAGTATAAAAAGTGTTATCCTTACGGGAAACCGTAAAGCCTCATAAAAAATTATACTAGCCCAAAATCTTTTGCAATTGCAATTAAATGCACATTATTATTAGCTTTAAAATAAATTTTCAACTTATTGATTCTTTTTTCTATACTACTTGTTCCGTTAGGAGTTATAGATAAATCTTTGAACTCTCTAGAAATGCTTTCTAAAATATATCCTTGAGATAAAAGTTTTAAAATTGAGATATCGTAAGACTCAATTTCAATTAAAGCTTTATCATTAAAATTAAAAGACAAATCAGAAGAAAGAATTTTTTCTTCGTTATTGAATGTACTTTCAATAGCATTTCTTAATTCAGAAATACTATTTCTTCCTTTTGTAACATAAGCATTAATGCCAAGGTCATTAAAAAGAGTTTTAATTCTATAACTTTTATCTTCTATAGAAAAAACTATTTTTTTTAGTTCCGGTTGCACTTTATTTACAGCTTCAACAAGTTCATCGCCACTATTTAAAGTTACTTTTCTATGATCAGATTTAAACGATAAGTCTGTAATCATTAAATCGTAAGGTTCTTTTTCAGCCAATGCCTTTTTTACTTTAAGCAATCCTTCGTCGCAATATTTCACATGATGAATTACTGGAACTTCTAATTCTTCAAGTACTTGAACTACTGCAATGCTGATACTGTCTAGATCTTCGGCAACTAAAACTTTTTTAAACATATATTTTCTTATATTGGAAATTTGAAATTTACTTTAAAACCATTTTCTGAATATGGGTCAAAATTAAGAGTTCCTTTTATTGTTTTAATACGGTTTTCCACATTTTGTAGTCTTTTTTCTAAAATAATATCTTTTGGGGCGATTTTGCTACCATTATCAGTATACATAATCAAGATGTTTTTCCCATCTTTTTTAAACGTTATACTTGCTAGAGAGGCATTGTTGAGCGTTTTCATCTGATCGAGAATTTCTTGAAGCACGCGAAAAACGGTTATTTTCTTGACACGATCAATTTTAGACCAAGAAAAAGTATTTAAGCCATTTATAATAATACTTAGCTTTTGGCCGGTATATCCAGAAATCATTTCTTTAAGCTCACTTGCAAAATTTTCATTGGTTTGTATGGCATTATTTTCTCTCGAAATACTTCGTGTTTTGGAATAAATGCGGCTCAAGTAATTGAGAAATTGTTCTTTATTACTGATGTTTTCAAGATTGTTGTTTTCGGCAAAAGATAAAGTTTCGTGAATGTCTTTTTCAAGGTCGTTTTCTAATTTATCAGAAATTCGAATTTCGTTTTTAAAAACAGCATCATTTTTCTCTCTTTTGCCTTTCAAAGTCAGGTAAAAAACTAGAAAAATGAATATAAAAATGGTTATTGATAATGCAATATAAGAGATAAAACTCCTGTTCTTTTGTCTTTGCATTTCCAATTTATGCTCTGCTCTTTGAATTTTAAGCTCTAAGTTTTCTTCTTTATCCTTTGTGAAATTATATTTTATAGTGGCAAATTCATTTTTTTGTGTTAAACGAATTTTATTAATACTGTCTCTAAAACGAATATAAATCTTAGAATACTTTTTTACATCATTTCCTGTACTGGTTCTTATTAAAGTTTCCAGAGCATACTTTTTTTGCTTGTAGGTATTTACAACGCACGAATGTTTATAAGCTGTTTCGGCATATTTTTTTGCCAAAGCAGGATTTGAACTTAAGTAATAATCAGAAAGGTTTGAATAACTATCTGGTAAGTTCTGTCTATCATTTAATTTAATTCTAGTTTTAAGAGCTTCTAGGTAGTAGGGTAGCGCTCTAGAATCATTTAAATTGGCATAAGAAATGCCGATATTGCTCCTCATTACTGCATAGTCTAATGCTTCATAATCTTTTAGAGAATTTGTTTTTTTCTTATTGCCATAATAACCAGTAGTGGTTAGTTGTTTATAGATTTTAATCGCTTTTTTATAATCACCCTGATACATGTAAACTAATGCAATATTAGCTAATGCATTTGCTTCCCTTCTTGGACTTGCATTTAGATTGTATGCTTTTTTAGCATATATAAGCGCATTGTCATAATCCTTTGTTGCAGAATAATTTTCTGAAATAATTTTGTATGTTTCCCAAGCAAACCTTGGTTTTTTTAGGTATTTAAGTTGGGGTAATACTTTAGTAGCGGTAGCCTCACTTTCCAGATAATTGCCTTCATATTGCTGAATTAGGGCTATAGAAATTAATGCGTCAACATAATCTATTCTGTTTTTTTCAGGGTCTGAAAGATGAATTATGGTGAGGTAATTTTTATAGGCCTTCAAATATTCATTTTGTTCAAAATCACGGTCAGCTATTATGGTCAGCCTTTTTATTTCTGCGGTATTGTCCGTTCTTTTTATAACTGCCGGAATTTCTTTTTCGCAAGAAGTCGGAATGACCAGCAGAAAAAGAACGGAAACTAAAATTGGAACAAAAGCAGATATTTTCATTTGAGGACCTTATGGTTAAAGCATTATTTATATTGGAAGTTTTACAAAAACCTTAAATCCCTGATTTGGATTTAAAGCAACATTAAAGGTTCCTCGTACTGGTTTAAGGCGATTTTCGATAGTAGAAAATCTCTTGTTTAAATTAATATCATCTTGAATTTGGGTACAGTTGTCAGCGTAGGTAATTACTATAGTTCTCTCATTCTTCTTAATTGTGATACTCGCCAGCGAAGCATTACTGATAATTTTTGCTTGATCAAAAAATTCCTGAACAACACGGAAAATAGTTATTTTTTTTACACGATCAATTTTAGACCAGGATAATGAGTTTAAACCATTTATAATAATATTTAAATTAGAAGTTGTATATCCTGAAATCATTTCTTTTAAGACTTTTTCGTAATCTTCATTAACGATGATTGCACTATTTTCTCTTGAAATATTTCTTGTTTTTGAATAAATATTGGTCAAGTTATAAAGAAATTTTTCCTTGTTTTCGAGATTTTCTAATTTGTGATTTTTTGCAAAAACTAATGTATCATAGATATCTGTTGTTAGTTCATTATGTAATTTGTTTGATATGCGTATTTCGCTTTCAAAAACAGCATCATTTTTTTCCTTTCGTCCTTTATGAGTAATATAATAAGCAATAAAAAACAAAGCGAAAGTACTGATAGAAATTACTATGTAGGAAATAAAACTTCTATTTTTTTGCCTTTGAAGCTCTAATTCGTTTTCTGCTTTTTGATTTTTGAGTTCTAAATTTTCTTCTTTATCTTTCTTTGAAGTATATATAATATCGGCAAATTGATTTTTTGATTTTTTTCTGGTAATAAGGAGACTGTCAATTTTTCTACTATAAACTTTCCAGTGTTTTTTTGAATTCCTAGCATTATCCGCTTCAAGTAGATAGGCTAACATTTTAATTTCATTTGTTGCCGATTTTGTTTTTTTTGAGTAATAGTAAGCTTTCTCTGCATTAATTTTTTTTAGCTCTGGATTGTTATATTTGGAGTAGTATAAATAAAAAGCATAGTAATTGCCAATTAGTTCATAATCGTCGTTAAGTGTAAGAGTTAATTCTAAACTTTCTTTAAAGCATTTAAATGAAGCTTCTTTATGACCTCCAAGTCGTAAATAGCAAAGGCCTAAATTATACAATATAGCTGCACGCTGAATATTTGTATTTGAATGCGTGATTTTATCTTCAATTCTGTATCTAGAAATTGGTTCTAATAAATCTATTGCTTCTTGATATTTTTCCTGGTGCATATATGCAAATGCAATTTCAGATAATATCCGTGCTTTTCTAAAAGTTGAGATTGCCTTTTTTAATGCTTTTCTATGATAATATAGCGCCTTTTCATAGTCATACATATACAAATAGTTGTAGGCCATGAAGGTATAAGCATTAACGGCATGCTTTACATTGGTAGTTTTTTCTAAATAAGGGAATGCTTTTATAAGTGTAGTTTCTGCTTCAGAATAATTGCCATATTGCTGAAAAATTTCTACCATACTGTTTAATGCACCTACATAATCATCTGCATAATTAGCTTTTGGAACGCATAATAATTGTGTTTTGTTGAAATAAAAAAGAGCACTATCATTTTTTTCTAAATCCCAAAAAGCATTTGCTTTTTGCATCATTTGTTTTATTTCAGCTGAATGGTCAGTTTTATTATAATTTACTCGGTGTTCATTTGTTTCAGAAGATTGTATAGAAAAAAATAGTGCTAAAATTAGAGCGAAGATTAGCAAATAAAAAACAAGATGCTTTTTTTGAATAAAGAAAAATAGGTCTTTAATCATTATACTGGAAGTTTAATTAAAACTTTGAAACCCTTTCCCAAATCTGAATGAATTTCAATATGGCCTTTAGAAGCATGAATTCGGTTCTCAATATTATGCAAACCATTTCTTAAAACCATTTTGTTTGTATCAATTCCTTTTCCGTTATCGGTATAATTGATTATTATAGTATTCTCCAATTCTTTAAAGGTTAATGCAGCTAAAGTTGCATCGCTATGTTTTTTCATGTTTACAAGTAACTCCTGTATAGTTCGGTAAATTGATATTTTTTTATTTTTATCAATTTTATCCCAAGAAATAGTATTCAAACCATTTATTAATAGATTAATATTTGGCGTGTCAAATCCGGAGATCATCTCTTTCAGAGAGACTATATAATTTTGATTACTAATAACAGGAGTATTATCCTTCGAAATATTTCTTGTTCGAGAATAAATATTGTCAAGACTTTCTAATAAATGATTTCTATTTTCTTCAGAAGAAAGATTTCTGTTTTCTGCAAATGCCATTGTATGGTAAATATCGTTAGCAAGCTCATCATGTAATTTTTTTGAAATTCTGATTTCGCTTTGATAAGTTGCTTCAATTTTTTGACGATTAGCTCGTACAGTAAGAAAAAAATATAGAAAAACAATTAGACATGAGGCAAATATAATTATGACATATGAAACAATATTTCTGCTTTCCTGCTTTGCTATTTGTAGCTCATTTTTAATTTTCTGTGCTCTTAATTTCAGGTTTTCCTCTTTTTCTTTTTTAGAGTCGTATTTGATTTTTGCAAATTGATTTTTAGCTTTTTGCCTTACCTCATAAATACTATCGATCACTTTTGTATAAATAAGCGCATATTTTTTTGAATCAATATCAGAACTATTTTCTATGATAAATTTTAAAGCAACTAAGCGGTCATCGGTGTTGCCCGATAATTTGTAATTTTTGTAGCTTAATTTTGCATATTTCATTGCTAAATCAGCTTTGTCGTTTTGATAGTATTCGGCAAGATTGTAGTAAGTTCTGCCCAAACCATCGGTATAGTTCACTTTTGACTTTATTTTTAAACTCGCTTCAAAAAAAGACAATGCTTTTGGATCCTTAAGTTTATAATAGCAATAACCTATATAATCTAATATTTTAGAATAGTTTTCAGGACTTTGCTGTACAATTTTCTCATTACTTATCGAAAGAAAAATGGGCAATGCTTTCTCAAACTTTTGTTGCTTTAGGTAAATAACTGCGATATTATTTTTAGCTTCAAGTTTGTTAATTCTATTGATGTTTAAAGTAAAAGCTTTAGAATAATAATATATAGCAGTTGGATAGTCATAAGTGTAATAATAATTTCTTCCTAAAACACTATAGATATTCCATACATAATCTGGATTTTTTATTTGGTTTAAAAAAGGAATTGTTTCCATTGATGTTTTAATGCTTCCCACAAAATCCTCATGGTCCTGTTGAATTTCAGCCATGTAATACATGCAGGAAACATAATTTTTCAGATCTTCTTTAAGATTGCAAGCTGCTCTGGCTTTATTGTAATAAAAAAATGCGCTGTCAGTGTTGTTGTGATTATTGTAAAATTGGTCTGCTTTGCTTATGAACTTATGAATTTCGATCTCTCTTTTTGTTTTTTTTGAGTTATCTGTCTTTTGCTTTTGACAAGAAAAAAGCAGTAATAAAGTAGTTATTAGAGAGGTAATTATTTGTAATCTTTTTGGTATCATGCGCCAAAAATAAAAAATTCCAGAAATCATGAAAGAGTATAAATACGGTATTTTAAAATATTTTCAATTAGCGCTTTTTTTAATTCTGATTTCTAAATAAATACGAAAAGCCCTTTGTCGATAAGGGCTTTTAAGTTCTAATTGCTTGTAAATATTATCTTTATAAATTATGATGCACGCATTCCGGTAGTAATTGCTAATCTATTCCAAGAGTTAATTGTGATGATGGCTAAAAGTATTTCTGCAAGGTATTTTTCATCAAATAATTTAGCTGCATTTTCGTAAACTTCATCAGAAACGTGATTGCCAATTAAGGTCACTTGTTCTGTTAAAGCTAAAATTGCTTTTTCTTCTTCGGTGTAAAAATCAGCTTCACGCCAAGCACTAATTAAATAAATTCTTTGTTCAGAAATGCCATGTTTTCTTGCATCGGCAGTATGCATATTAATACAAAATGCACAACCATTAATTTGGGAAGCACGGATTTTAATTAATTCTTTGTGAACGGGAGTTAATGAAGTTGTAGAAATATATTTCTCTAAGTTCATTAATGCTTGGTAAGCTTCTGGAGCAACATTCGGGATAACAATTCTTGGTTTCATTTTGATATGTTTTAAAAGTTCATTACAAAGGTCAGCAATCTATGCTTTCAAAAACTTGAACTACTTCAAGAAATTCAAATCAGACTTTTCCAGCTCGTATCTTACTCATAAATTCTGCAGAGAAATCTAAGTAGGAGGCTAGCATATACTGAGGAACGCGTTGAACAAATTCTGGGAAATGATCATTAAAGTGATGGTATCTTTCTTCTGCCGACATTGTAAACAAAAACTTGATGCGCATTTGCATAGCGCCAAAACTTTTTTGCATAACTATTCTGAAATACCTTTCTAGATTTGGTATTTCAATTAACAGTGATTCTAGAATTGTTTTGTCGATAGCAATAACTTCTGAATTCTCTATAGCCTGTAAATAAAAACTTGAAGGAATGTGGTTATGGTAACTTAAATAATCCGTAATCCACCAATTTTCGATACCGAATTGCAACGTTTGTTCAGTTCCTTTAGAGTTAATGATATATTGTCGCATACAGCCTTTAACCACAAAATATATGGTATTGCAGATTTGACCTTCTTCTAAGATATGTTCTTTCTTTTTTATTTTCGAAACTTCTAGACATGATTCTAATTTATCAATATCTGAAGGTTCAAGAGAAATGAATTTTTTAATATGAAGGATAAGCGTGTTTTGCATTACTTGGTTAGTTAAATTAATTGTGGAAATTAATTTCAAAGTTACTATTTACTTTTATGCCATCACTTACAGCAGCTTGCCAATCTGCATGTTTAATAAATTCAGTGATTTGACTCACTATTGAATTGTAAAACTGCTCATTTTTTTTATCCTTAAATTCAATCTTTACAATAACGTTAGATGCTGAATTGTCTCTATTAATTGTAAATTTAGCCTTGGCAATAAAATCTCTTCTTTCATCGCTTTGAGTAAATTTTTCAGGAAATATAAAATAGGAGAAAAAATCTTTTTGAATTTGAATCTTCTGCTCCAAAAAATCTCTGGCTTTTGGATATATCAGACAGTAATTATCTACACCAAATGGATATTCAAAAGGTATTTCTATTCTGCTCATTACGTACAAACTGTCCGCAGTTCTGGTAATATTTTTAATGAAGTTTTGTCCATATTTTTCCTTTAATAGTTCATTAGATGTTTTGCAGTAACAATTTGATAGTAGTGGATATATAGTTTCATTATCTGAAATCCAAGATGGGTCTAAATCACGAGATTCTGAAAAGTTAATTCCTTTTTCTTTTAGCAAACGTATTAACTGAGGATAATGCCTATTATAATCGCTGTCAAGATATCCTTCGGGAATTAGTTCGTAGAAGATTTCTTGTGTTTTAAAATCAATTTTTGCTTGTTTGATTTCGGTGAGACAGTTTGTATCGCGTTTATCAATTACACCAATGATTGTTTGAACGGAATTTTTGTCCAATTTTTTTTCTTGGGCTTTTACCAAGAGTATTTGTATTATAAATAAAAGAGTAAAAAGTTTCTTCATTTTTAATTGTGTGCTGGCATGGAAAGATAATAAAAACAAAAAACCATTCGAGTAAACGAATGGTTTTTATATAATAAGTAAGTAATCTTAAATTGAGTTTATAAAACGTTTTATTTTACTTTATTAAGAATAGCTTTGAAAGCTTCTGGGTGATTCATAGCTAAATCTGCAAGAACTTTACGGTTCAATTCGATTCCGTTAGCTTTAACTTTCCCCATGAATTGAGAATAAGACATTCCTTCTAATCTAGCTCCAGCGTTGATACGTTGAATCCATAATG
>Ga0308157_10004797_pt1 | contig 17560 bp, 15 predicted proteins | sample PhyBR1_FD_201035 | JGI IMG/M metagenome (GOLD analysis project Ga0308157, IMG submission 201035) | Phyllosphere microbial communities from UC Gill Tract Community Farm, Albany, California, United States - DLSLB.R1 | ecosystem: Host-associated > Plants > Phyllosphere > Unclassified | place: USA...
TCGCTGCCAAAGCCATCCAAAAATTTACTTGAACAAAATGATCCCCAACAGCAAATCAACCGGATCGGAATAGGCATCATGGCCTATCGCGGCTGGAAGCGGCATGACGCAAAAGGCACGATCATTTACCAAAACTATTTAACGAAAATGGCGAGTATTATCAGATCGCAAATTGCGCAAGGTAACAGCGTAAGATTGCTCACCGGCGACAATATTGACCGCAGAGCAATAAGCGATCTGATGTCACTTCTTTCGCCCAACGAACAAAGCCCGCAACTCATTTATGAGCCGGTAAACTCGCTTCATGATCTGATGAAACAAATAGCACAGACAGACATTGTTGTGGCGAGCCGCTACCACAATGTAATCTGTGCATTGCATATGGGACGACCAACGATTTCGCTCAGCTATGCTCAGAAAAACGATGCCCTGTTGATTGACAACGGCTTGAGTGAATTTTGCCATCATGTGGAGACATTCGATGCCGCGACCATCATCACGCAGATAGATGAAATGCTGCATCGCCGATCACAACTTGAAAGTGGTGTACGGGCAGGGACCGAGCAATATCGCCTTCGTCTGGAATGGCAGGAGGAAGTGCTTGGTCAAATATTGCGCGACCACAAGACAAGTTCAAGCCAACGCATTTCATGATAAGCCTGTATAATTACAAATATTTGCGACGAGCGGCTCGGTTTAAAAGATAATCGAATGGCGGCAAGATAGCCATGAGTGGCTTTCGTTTCAAAGCATCAACAAACAGTGCTGCCGCACCCTTCTCACGCCGCACGGCATTTGAAATAGCCGACCAATAAGCACGCTTTGAGAGGCAATTACCCACTTCTTCTAGGTGCTGCCGTCGATTGTGCAAATTGCGTCCTTCATGCTCAAAGAATGAAATGAAAGCATTTTCCACCTCGCGATTCCATTGCAAGATACCGGAAATATCTGCAGAACGACTTTGTGGATGCCAGCGAATATAGGCCTGAATGGCATCGCTCTGGCCAATATCGCCGTAAGTTGCAAAGCGCAGCCACATCTCCATATCGTCTGTATGAGCAAGCTGCGATCGATAATATCCGACTTTTTTCTGAACATCCGTACGAGAGATTGCCAGAGGTCCATCAATCAGGCTGATCGCATTGCGGCAACATGTGCCAATGTAATCGATGCCCGATCTGATCCGCCAATTCGTATCTCGATGGTCTACGACAATATCGGCTCTCTGCGTATCGGCCAGAATTTTAGACATACGGCCATAAACCAGATTTACATTGCGATTTTGATCCAGAAAATTTGCCGCCTCTATAAGCACGTTGGGCGCCAGCAGATCGTCAGAACACAGAACCAGGAAAAACTCGGCGTCCGCCCATTCAATGCCTTCATTAAATGAAGCATGGGGCCCGAGGTTTTTTTCCCGCAAACGCAGTTCAATCCGATGATCTTCTTTGGCAAGCTGCCGGGCGATGATTGCACTGTCATCGGTTGAGCCATTATCAACTATCAAGAGCCGCACATTGACATCGCGTTGCGAGAGTACGCTTTCAACACAATCGCGCAGATAGCGTCCATAATTGTAATTTGGAATTGCGATATCAAAGCTGTGCATTGAGCCTTCCTCACTCAGCAGGTGTTGAGGACGTTAATTCGCTGCGCCACCGCCGAAAGATCTTGCGATTAAAGGCTGTCATGCCTGAAAATGTAGCAAATGCATGATGAATTTCTGCGGAGAATGGATGGCGCGTCACGAAAACTGCAACGATCCAGCTCAACACAGCCAAACAACCAACGCCAACCCCAACCAGCGGCGGCAGATCAAAAGAAAAGCCGTTGGCCACAAACGCTGCAACCGGAAACACCAGACTGAAAACACTCACCAACGCACTGTGTGCAAAAGCTCCAAACAGCTCGCTGCGCGAAAACGGCACATATTTTTTCACATAAAGAATGGCAACAATCATCTGGAACGGTGCAGTCACAAACTGGCTAAGAGCTACGGCATAGAGGCCAAAAAACGCTGATATACATAATATGGGTGCAACGACCGAACGCGAAACGAGGGTAAAAACAAACGCGTCGCGATTGTGACCAAGCGCCATAAGAAGCGGATATGTCAGAAGCACGGGACACCAGAACATATTCGCTATGCATGAAATAACGACAATTGGTACGGCTTCATGCCAGCCGTCGCCCAGGATGATGCGCACTGCCGGATAGGCGAGAAAAGCCAATATAGCCTGGGCGGGCCAGTAGACGACACTGATATAGGAAAGGGCGCGGATATAGGATTGCTTTATGTCAGCGCCATCACGAACCTGAGCAGACAACATGGGGAATGCAACCGCGAAAATCGCCGACAGAATGACCCTGTCCGGCAGTCCGCTTACCGTATTGGCGCGGTTGTAGATACCAACTTGGGAAACAGGCATGAAGCGGCCCAAAATGAGCTGCGGAAAGGTTTCACATATTTTTCCGAGGCTGGAACTAGCGCCTAGATAAATCCCAAAACGCCATGCTGCATCAATGCTTGCAAATGTTGGGTGCACCAATTTGCGCCAGGGATTGACGCGTAAGGCGAGAGCCGTGATGACAACCGCCGATGCCAATAATCCTATGGCAAAACAAAGATAGCCCCATCCCAGATAGACACTGACAATTGTTGCCAATGCCCCAACGCCGGAGCCAGCGGTACGGATACGCGCAACAGTGCCAAATGCCATCTCGCGCCTTAACAGGGCAATAACCGGCATCGACACGCTCTCGATTATCGCAGCAACAATTGTAATATCGAGAAACAAGGCGAGCATTGGATCGCTATAAGATGAAGCAAAAAAGTCACGCAGCAGATACAGGCCGATAGATAGCACCAATGTGATGCTCATCAGGAAAGTGAGCGACGTCTGGAGATCTTTATCTTCAACGTGATTGAGCTTGATCAGGAACTCGGCACTGGCAAATTCACGCAGCGAAAACACAATCGCTGCAATGCTCAGGCCGATCACCCCCAAGCCGGTCTCAGACGGATCAAGGAAGCGCGACACAACCACAACAGTGCCAAAGTTGAAGATCAGAGCGGCATACTGCTCCAGCGCCGCCATGACGATGCCTCTGCGGTTGCCTTTCATGATCTGCTCCTATTCGGGAGCCTGATTCTGCTCTGCTTGCTTATCTTCAAAACACCCTGTCCCTCAGAAATCAAAAGCAGCGAGCGCCGCTCTTTATTACATCAGACGAGAATAGACGTTTGAGACCAGCGGGAAATGTGGCCGTTGGTGTTAACACTTACCTGAAAGGCGTATGGACCACGCTCTATAGCTAAGTCGCGGGTCTGCGCGTGAGCCGGTAAAAATTTCACAGTCGCAATTTTTACACGCGCTTGGGAGGAGACATGATCAGCTTTTTCTGGATCACGCTTCTGGCTTTTGCATTATCGGTTGCATTCTGTCTGGGATTCAAAGGGCTTGCACGCGAATGGCACCTCATCGACATTCCCAATGCGCGTAAAACACATGACGGTCACGTTCCGCTTTGCGGAGGCATTGCGATCTTCCTGTCCTTTTCTGCAGCAGCTTTTCTGACACCCGCAATGGTGGGATCAGCAAATGCCGTTGCGCTTCTGCCAGGTCTGCTTCTGATCCTTATAACGGGTGTTCTTGATGACAGGTTTAACCTGCCCGTAGCACCCCGCCTCGGCATGCAGGTGCTGGCCGCTTTTATGATCATTGGAGTTGCCGGACTGACACAAATCCATCTCGGCTTTGCTTCTGGTGTCATAGACACCATGGAATCGATGACATTGGGCGGACCAGTTTACGTACTGCTTGCGATCACTTTTGTGGTTGGCCTCGTCAATGCTGTCAATATGAGCGACGGTATCGATGGCCTTGCCGGATCTGCCAGTGCCGCAAGTTTCTTCTGGCTGGCAGCCATTAGTTTCACTATCGACCAAAACCATATCGGATTACAGGCGCTCACGCTTTCAGCAGCCTGTATCGGCTTTCTTATCTTCAATATGCGTCATCGCTGGCGTGCGAAAGCCAGCCTGTTTCTGGGCGATGGCGGTAGCACATTTCTGGGTGCGACCCTTGCAGGGATCATTCTGATCCTCACCAATGCCAATGCTGCGATGGCTTTTCCAATTCTCCTGTGGGTGGTGATTGTACCGGTGATTGACACACTGAGCCTCATTCTTCGTCGTCTTTCAGCACGCAGAAGCCCCTTTTCACCCGACCGGCAACATTTGCATCATCTGTTTCTCGACAATGGTTTTTCGCACAGCCAAACCGCGCTCATCATTATGGCGCTCAATTTTCTGGCTGGTGCAATCGCTTATGCCGCTATCCGCCTTGAAATACCGGCATGGCCAATGCTCGTGGCACTAATCCTGCCAGCCATTGCGCACACGCTGTTTGTGCTTCGCAGCAATAAGAGCCTGCGCCCTATCGTTGTCGAAGCAACGACACCATCCAAACCAAACATCACTTTGCCGGGGGCAACTTTATGAGCGTTTCAGTTCTCATCATGACATTGAATGAAGAGGTCAATCTGCCAGCCTGTCTTGCCTCGCTCGATTGGTGCGATGACATTGTGATACTCGATTCATTCAGCAATGACCGCACGGTAGAGATTGCAAGAGCCGCAGGTGCCCGCGTGTTTCATCGTGTTTACGACACCGAAGACCGGCAACGCATGCATGGACTTTCGGAAATTGAGTTCAAGCATGACTGGGTTTACACACCCGATGCCGACGAAATCACGCCCGAAGATTTGCGCGACGAGATGCTGGCAATTGCCGCAGACCCGACACGTCCAGAGGTGTTCTTCAAAGCCCGCTACAAGAATATGTTCATGGGAAGGTGGATAAAACACGCAAGTCTCTATCCCACATGGATCACCCGTCTGGTACGCCCGGACCGCGTTCGCTTTGAGCGCTCCGTGCATTCCCGTGCAAGTGGTGGCCCGGAAGGGGCTTTGCAGGCCCATTTCATCCATTACAGTTTCAACAAAGGGCTTGAGGCCTGGTACGATAAGCACAATCGCTATTCATCCGCTGAAGCAGATCTCTCCTCCAGTCGTTTGTTGGAGCGCAATATCGACTGGGGCGGACTGCTATCAACCACGCCTGAAAGGCGAAGGCGCGCATTGAAGTCGCTCTCGTATCATATGCCATTCAGGCCTTCGCTGCGGTTTCTCTATATGTATGTTGTGCGCCGCGGTTTTCTCGACGGCAAACCCGGCTATCTTTATTGTCGGCTGCTCGCTGCATACGAATTCATGATCATCATCAAGATGGAAGAACAGCGCCGCAACCAGAACACGGCAGCCAGCGTATCGGTTCGCCCTATGATGGATCATCAAGAACCGGAACGGCATATGGTATGATGCTACTGGTTCTGTTTCCCTGTGTCGTCATTTTTGGACTTGCAGCCATGTTCTATTCGGAACCGGTTCTGACATTGCAAGATGATGGCATCAAGGCCGATGTCATTGTGGTGCCGGGTGGCGATGGGCCACCGCGTGCGGCACAAGCAGCGCGGCTCTGGAAAGAAGGCCGGTCGCCACTCATTTTGATTACCGGCGACGGCGACTGCCTTTTCAACAAACAGATCATGGTGCGCAATGGCGTTAATCCATCCGCGATCCTTGTTGAATGCCAATCGGGAAGCACCTGGCAGAATGCTTATTATTCCGCACCTGTGATGCGCGAAATTCAGGCGAAAAAAGCCCTCATCGTTACAAACTGGTATCATTCACGCCGGGCAATTGCCAGTTTTCGCGCAGTCTGCCCGCAGATGCATTTCAGTTCTGCGCCTATTGGCGGCGATCAAAGACCGAGAGGTTTTCCGACAACCTCGGCTGACATCGAACTTGTCGCCAAAGAATATATAAAGCTTGGCTGGTATCTGGCATCGGGCCGTATCTATCCGTCAGACCTTATGACCGACGAAACGCCTTCCAGCATTTCCAGCGTTTGTAAGCGCTATGGGGGCCATGGATGAACGTATCGCTTACATGGATTTTCGTTGGCCTCGTGGGGTGCTTTCTGGCAAGCGGACTATTGTTTCGCGCAGACCGGATGTATCAATTTCCGTTCCTTGCAGGCGTTATGACATTCGGATTTCTTCTGCCGCAAATTCCAGCCTTGATGCATGACCAGTTTCTGCCAGCTGGGGCTTATACCAAGACCATGTTCATGGGCATATTGTCGCTTTCCATGCTGGCACTTGGCTGGCGCATGGCCAAACGGCCTATCGGCTTTCTCAGCATGCATTTCAGCGAGAAGCGGCTTTTATGGGCAGCTGCAGGCCTGTCAATATTTGGTGCAGTTTTCTATTTTCTCTTGAGCCGCCTGCCCGGTGATATATCGATCGGAACCCAAATGACGGGTATGCCGGTTGTTTATTTGTTCTTTGCACAGCTCATGCCCTACGGTCTTGCAATCGCGCTGCTTTGCTTTGCAAGCAGACCGTCATGGACGGCGCTGGCCATCATCATATTCGATCTCCTTTTCTATTTTGACAGAATTCTCGTAACCGGCAAACGCGCAGAAGCGATCCAGCTTTTGCTTATGATCTTGCTGCCTTTGTGGTTTTATCGTCGGTTTGTTGTACCGCGTATTCTTATGGCGTTAGGCATTCTGGCCGGAACATTTTTGATGACCAGCATGGGCGATTATCGCCAGATCACCCGGGCGGCCTCAGGCTTCGTTCTTGATGACATTATGCAAATTAATTATTCGGATAATTTCAGCGAGACGCTGGCACGAGGTGGCCTTGAAATGCGCAATGCAGTGCTGCGTATTGATGAAATCGACCAGCGGCTGGAGTTCGACTACGGCAAGTTTCACTGGAACCGCGTGATTTTCACTTTCGTTCCAGCACAGCTCGTCGGCTCGAAATTAAAAGAATCCCTCCAGTTCGACACACCGAAACCAAGCCGCAATTATAATCCGCTGACCGGCACCACCGAAACAGGTCTGGTCGATGCCTTTGCATCCTTCTGGTATTTTGGTGCATTAAAATTTTTGCTGCTTGCATGGATCATGCGACGGATTTGGGAAACCGCAATGGCCGGGGAAATGCTGGGGCAGCTCGTTTACATGCTGTCGATCGTACCAGCTATGCATGCCATTTCCCATCAAACAGACTGGGTTATCCCGGTCTGGATTCATATGGCGATCTTCCTGATCCCGGTTTTATGGTTCTGCCGCATACGCAACAAATCGGTCGGTCTGCCCACTGCTTTGCAACGCGGTTCGACTGTTCCACAATACATGTGAGGATAAAATCAATGTCCATTGCATCACGATCAGATCACCGCATCGCGATAAGCGGTCGTAAGGAAAGCTCCAGCCCGATGGAGGGCGGTGCAACCTTCACATTTAAACACCGCATTCAGCGTCTTTGCTGGCAGGCGACATGGTTGGCGCTAGCTGCTTGGACGCCGTCTTTTCTGTGGCGCTGGCGAGGCATGATCCTGCGGGCCTTTGGTGCCTCGATCCACAAAACCGCCATTGTGCGCGGCAGTGCGCGTATCTGGTGGCCAGCAAATCTTGTCATGGATGCGCATTCTTCACTTGGGCCGGGTGCCATTTGCTACAATGTTGCGCCGATAACGCTTGCGCCCTACGCCATTGTTTCGCAACGCGCGCATCTATGCTCTGCTGGGCACAATATCGATCAGCATGATTTTCCGCTGACCGCATCCCCGATTGTGATCGGGGCTTGCGCATGGATTGCAGCCGAAGCTTTCGTCGGCCCAGGCGTAACGGTGAATGAAGGTGCTGTTCTGGGCGCACGTGGAGTCAGCTTCCGCGATATGGAGCCTTGGATGGTCTATGCCGGCAATCCGGCAAAGCCAATTCGCGCAAGACGAAGACTTTCCTAAGCTGTCGTTACGACTGTAAGCCTGTCGCGAATAGGAACGGCTCCAGCCTTGGCATGTTGCGCTGTCTGATAGGCAGCAATGGTTTGAACCGCAATGCGCGGCCAAGTATAATTTTCCCGCACCAGACGGCTACCCGCCGCGCCCATTTGGGCAGCACGATGAATGCTTCCAAGTATTTGTCTTAGACCATCGGCCACAGCTTCAGCGGACAACGAACACACAACGCCAGCACCCGCTTGCGCCACTTCCGGGAAATGGCAGGCATCGGTAATGACAACCGGCACGCCACAAGCAAGCGCTTCGGTGATCGCAACACTGAACCCTTCCTGGCGGCTCGGCAGACAAAAACAGGCCGCATTTTTCAAGGCAGCAATCTTTGCGGGGCCATAAAGTCCGCCGGTCAAATGCACGCGGCTTTCAAGACCGGCTGCGCGGATACTGTCACAAAAGTCTGCTACCGCACCGCCATCCGGCCCTGCCACCACAAGATCAATTTCCGGAAACAGCGGCGCAATCTGACGAAAAGCATCGGCCAGAATGTCGAGGCCTTTTTTATAATGCAGCCGCGACAGGAAAAGAACATAAGGCCGATCCGGCAATCCGGCCCTGTTGCCTTCGCCGCCCTCAACTTCGTTCAAAAATATGCCATTTGGAATGATGATTGACGGAGGCTTCAAGCCTAAGGGTCGCATCAGTTCGATTTCGTCCTGATTAAGCGCCTGAATAAAGGATGCGCCATCCAACATCTTGCGAAAGCCGAGCTTCAATGCGAGCTGCTTTTTCCATGCTTTTTGCTGCATGCTCCATTTATCGAGCATCCCACAACAACATATGCAATATGCAACCTTATAACGACGACAGAGCATTGCCGCTCTCAGCAAATTGGTTTCCCAAACGCCATGTATATGCACAAAATCTGCCGCACGAAGAAACGCTGACATTGCCTTTGCCGCGCGACTACCAAGCAGCTTTTCTTGGAAGTCCGGCATGGGCAACAGAAATGTCCGAACCTTATCAAAATCAGGGATGCTGGCCGTGGCTTTCGACGCGCGGTAATTAACCTCGTCGTTGCTATAGCTGACAATGGTTACATCATGTCCGAGCGCTGCCTGTGCTGCAGCCAGACGCACAACAACCGCCTGCGGTCCACCTTTGGCGGGATCGAACGAGCCTATAACATGGATTATTTTCATGAAAAAGTCCCCACGCGATGACCTGATAAAGCTTCAATCAGCCGTTCGCCGTAGCGCACAACGGTGTAATCAGCCGCTCTTTCACGCGCATTATCGCTCATTCTTGAAAGCGCGTCGGGGCTGCCCGCAAAATGGCGGAGTATTTCGGCTGTCTCATCAACATCACGGGTCGGCACAATGTAGCCATCTATTCCGTGGCGGACGACGCTGCCGGTATTTTCAGTGCAGATAACCGGAAGACCAGCGGCTAGTGCCTCGTAGCAAGCGGTTGCTGAACCTTCGCACAGCGATGGCAACAAAAACACATCTGCCCATTCAAATTGCGCACGCATTTCGCTGCGCGGGATCGGTCCTGTCAGTTCAACCACTTTGCCAAGTTTTTCCTGCGCTTCCGACTGAATATCGATTGGTCCGACCATACGGAACTGGGCTTGCGGCCCAAGCTTGCGGGCGACTTCGCCCACGTAGGGCGAACCTTTTCGCAAACCCACTGCACCCACAGTCAAAACACGCAAAGGTCCCGGCTTGCGTACGTCTGGAGCGATCAAAAACCGATCATCAACGCCATAAGGCACGACCACTACTTTTTCGACAGCACAGCCAGCTTCGATGACGTGCTGCGCCACAAAATTTGAAGGACAGATCACAGCATCTGCTATCTGCCACTCCGCCTTTTCTCGTGTCGCAAAAGCTTCGGCATTCTCATCATCGGCAGCCGAGAGCTGCCAGCCGGGGTTCAGAATTTCCTCTTCGCAGGCCAGCTGATCGACAACGCCACGCGGCGCAATCATCTGTTCAACCGCTGTCCAGAGGCCCTGCTTCTTTGCAGCGCCTAACAACTCATAGGCTTCGCCGCTGAAAGCATAGACCCCGCTCGCACCATGAAAGCCACTTGCAGCAACGAGCTTGCCAAATGTTTCACCCGCCCAGATGGCATTGGCCGTGGATTTAGGCCCCCTCTGATGCGAAAGCCTGCGGACCGCCGAATGCAAGCCAAAGGTGGGAAAGGTCGTCATTCGTTCCTGCGGAATATCCTTTGGCGTACGCCCAATTAACCGCCGCACTGAGGCAGGAAGCATTGTTGCTGGCAAACGATTGAGCATACGAGGCCAGCCCTGCACGGCACAAATATCGGTATAAAAATGCGCGAGCTTCTGGTGATTGGCAAAAATGCGCGGCACGGCGTAATGCATGCGCGCACCCAATTGGCTGACGACAAACGAACCATCCATCACATCTTCTCCGTGTGGAAACGCCGATCCAGAACCGGCATGGGAATAGATCCACTTTTCTTACCGATACGCCCAACGGCTGCTTGCCATACGGCAGCTCCAATCTCTCTGGAATAGGCCGTTTCCATGAGATAGCGGGCGTTGTTACCCATCGTATTGCGATAAAGTTGTGAGTTTTTCAAAAGCAAAATCGAACTGACCAGCATTTCAACTTCGCCCGGAGAGAGCGACAGGCCACAAAGAAAATCATGAACGACATTGGCAATTTCACCATCAGGATCGCCGATGAAAATCGTCGGGCGTGCCGCCGCCAAAACGCCATAAAACTTGCTGGGAACAATGCAATGTTCAAGCTCGGGTTTGAGCGAGACCAGATGCACATCTGCCGCACACAAGCTCTCGGAGAGCTGCTCGACAGGTTGGAAAGGCTTCATAACGACATTGGTCAATCCGCGTCGCTTCACCTCGCGTTCGACATAAGGACGCTGCTGCCCCTCACCGATCATCAGGAACACAATATCGGGGATCGTCTGAAGCTGTTCGGCTGCATCGAGAACAGTGCCAAATTCATGCGCACGACCAAAATTGCCCGAATAGCCAATCACGAATTTATCGCTCAGACCCCATGCGTGGCGCAGTGCGTTTTCTTCGCGACCAACCGGCAGGATTTCACTCTTATCCGCCCAGTGATGAACGACAGCCAGCTTTTCCGAAGCAATACCATTGGCCGATAAAAACCGCGCCATACGCTCAATCGGGCAAATCGTGAGTGCTGCCTGACGCATCGACCAGTTGCGCAAAGCGACAGCGAGCCTGCTTGGAATGGCCTGATTTTTCATAAGCCCAAGTTCAATGGCCGTTTCAGGGAACAGGTCCATGACCCAGTTTACAAGATGTGCACCCCGAAGCTTGATCGGTAGTGCCGCTGAAACCGACAACAAAGGCGGGTCCGTGCACACCACGCAAATATCATCTTTTTTGGCATTCGCTGCAAACCATGCCGCCGCCGAAAGATGAAACGTAGCGTAGTCGACCGCACGTCCCGCAAGCTTTCCGCGACCAAAGCCGGATGTCCAGATCCGATGCACATTGATGCCGTCAATCGTCTCGCGCGCACGCAGTGCCTCTTTACCTTTGTCGTGATAGCTGCGGCTGGCAAGAACCGTCGTCTCAATACCTTCGCGCACCAGTTCATGCGCCAGACTCGTCACCATTCGGCTCGTCGCAGACTGATCAGGATAGAAATACCGGTTTGCAAGCACGACGCGCATGATGATGTTTCCCCATTGCCCGTTAGTTTGTCAAAATAGGATGGCAACACGATCTCCCATCCCGCAAGAAGCCCAATGGCATAGGGAACACAGACAGCGGGCGAGATGCCTACCTCTTTGGTGGAAACAGCGCATGTTCGGCGCTCTCTCATGCTCATCCTAAGTGGCATGCAAGGTGCCCCGCTTACCGTTTTGAAGCCGTTATGTTGGGCGCTCAAATGATTATCATGGCTGTATGAAACACTGGTCGGAGGGAAGACCTTGCAGGAAAAAACAGCTCTCATCATTGGCGTGACCGGACAGGACGGCGCCTATCTCAGTGAGCTACTGCTCAATAAAGGCTATCGGGTGCACGGGCTCAAGCGACGGTCTTCGTCATTCAACACCTCGCGTATCGACCATCTCTATCAAGACCCGCATGATGAAGATATTCGCTTCAAATTGCATTTTGGCGATCTAACCGATGCGACCAATCTTTGCCGCGTTGTTCAAGAAGTTCGTCCCGACGAGATTTATAATCTCGGCGCGCAAAGCCATGTTCAGGTAAGTTTTGAAACGCCGGAATATACAGCAAACACCGATGCGCTTGGCACGTTGAGATTGCTTGAATCCATGCGTATTCTGGGACTTGGCAACACGTGTCGCTTTTATCAGGCGTCGACATCCGAACTCTTTGGCAATAGCTCACCGCACGCACAAAGCGAGCAGACCCCCTTTGCGCCGCAAAGCCCTTATGCGACGGCCAAGCTCTATGCCTATTGGACCACGGTCAATTATCGTGAGGCCTATAATTTTCATGCCTCAAACGGCATCCTGTTCAATCATGAAAGCCCGCTGCGCGGCGAAACATTCGTCACACGCAAGATCACGCGTGCTGTCGCAGCAATTGAACGCGGCCTTCAGGACAAGCTGCGGCTTGGCAATTTGAATTCACGGCGCGACTGGGGTCACGCACGTGATTATGTCGAGGGCATGTGGCGCATTTTGCAACAAGATGTGGCCGATGATTATGTGCTCGCCACAGGCGAAACCCATACGGTGCGCGAATTTGTGGAACATGCGTTCAAAGCTGTCGACAAGCAGATCGAATGGCATGGCAATGGCGTTGAAGAGATCGGTCTCGACCGAAAGTCAGGACAATGCCTGATTGAGATCGACCCACGCTATTTCCGCCCCAATGAAGTGGATTTCCTGCTGGGCGATGCGTCGAAGGCAAAGGACAAGCTTGGGTGGCAGCACACGACTGGCTTTGAAAATCTCGTCACCGAAATGGTTGACTGGGACATGCGCAACATCATGCGGGAGGCAGGGCGCAATGATTTCTATGGCTGATGCAACGCTTCGTCCTGTCTATTCACCTTTGGGCAAGAAAATATTCGTTGCCGGTCATACCGGCATGGTCGGATCAGCGATATTAAGGCGGCTTCAATCGGAAGATTGCGACATCATAACCATCGCGCATCGTGATCTTGACCTCACGCGACAATCTGAGACCGAGCAGTTTATCGCCCAGCATAAGCCCAATGTCATCATCGTTGCGGCGGCACGTGTGGGTGGCATTCTTGCCAATTCGCAATATCCCGCAGACTTTCTTTACGACAATCTCGCTATCGGCATGAATGTCATTCGTGCGGCGCATCTATCGAATGTCGAACGTCTGTTGTGGCTTGGATCAAGCTGTATCTATCCGCGCGATGCCACACAGCCGCTTACCGAACCGGCACTTCTGACAGGGGCGCTCGAACCCACCAACGAAGCCTATGCAATCGCAAAAATTGCGGCGCTCAAATATGCGCAAGCTTGTTCGCGGCAGTATGGCAACCACTTTATGACCGCCATGCCGACAAATCTGTACGGACCGAACGATAATTTTGATCTCAATACATCGCATGTTTTACCGGCACTGATGCGCCGCATTCACGAAGCCAAAATCAACAATGCTGATCACATCACGCTTTGGGGCAGTGGCAGACCATTGCGCGAGTTTTTGCATGTCGATGATCTTGCAGATGCCTGCTTGCACCTGTTGCGCTTCAACGACGGTTCAGACCCTGTCAATATTGGCTCCGGCGAAGAGATTTCGATCCGCGAGCTTGCTTTGACGATTGCCGATATTGTCGGCTTTGAAGGCAGGCTGGAGCATGATCTGAGCAAGCCTGATGGAACCCCGCGCAAGCTTCTGGATGCCTCAAAAATGCGCGAGTTGGGCTGGAAACCGAATATCCGTCTCAAGGATGGCATTTCAGAGGTTTATCGCGCCTGGGCGAAGGAAGTTACGGCTTCCGAAGCCGCTTGAACAACTATCGTACTAAACACAAAAAGGCGCTTCACGCTATGAAGCGCCTTTTGGTTAAGTCGATTTAAAATCATAATTTTATGAAGGTGAGCCGGTTAATTTGCTCATATCCAGCTCGACGCGCAGAATATCGCCGGGTTTGATTTCCGTGCGTTCATTGGCAACAATATCCTCAAACGTTCCGCTGACATTGCGGCTGATGGTGAAGACTAGCTTTTGACGCATATCGGAGGAAGAAATATTGCCGGATGACTTGGCGATTTCCGCCATGGTCTGGAGCTGTGCGTTGGCGCGTAATTCCATACGCGCAATGTTGAGATCCAATTCCTGCAAGCTGGTTGCCGCCTCGCTTTTGCGCACTTCTTCAAGATTGGCGATACGTTGCTGAACTGCAAGTTGGTTTTGCCTTGCTCTCGCCAGAAACGATCCCAGTTCCAGTGCATCGCGGCGCGTTGCCGAAAGATCGCGTTCCATATCGCGAAGATTGGATTTCGCGGCAAGTCCACGATCCACGAGCGATTTGCTTGAATCAACATTTTCCTGCAGCAACTGAATTTCAGTATCATGAAGTTTCATGCTTTGCTGAAGCGTTGTGATTTCATCACCATAGCTTGCAACCTGTGCTTCCAATGCCTGACGCTCGGCTGCCAGATTATTACGACGCACATTAAACAGCGTTTTTTCACCTTCCAGCATATGCTGACTCAGTGCAGTCGCCTGCTTATTGACAGCGGGCTGATCCGGCAAATCATAGTTAAACTCTGTTCCATTCAGTTCTGCCTGAAGACGCACACGGCGGATATTGGTCGTTGTGATCTGCATTTGAAGATCGGCGTATTCCTGTTGCGCGCTAATCAACTGCATACCCGCAGTGACAGCCGGCGCTTCCCCTTTGCCAGCCCCACCGCCCAATGCCATCAATTGAAGCGCAACCATGCCCGGACGAAATTCATATTTGCCCGGCGCCTTAACATCACCAACGATGAAAACGGGCGCATATTGATTGATTGTTGCCGTCACAGTCAGTCCCGGAATATGCTGGGAGAGTGATCCTGCAATTTTTTCACTGATCTGCGGTGTTGTAAGGCCGCTGACATTAATGTTGCCAACCACAGGATAACCAATATTGCCGTCCACATCGACGGGATAAAGCCCGGTCAGCGAAGGCTGTCCATAAACCGTCACCTGCAAAATATCATTCGGGCTGACGCGATAAGCCTGTGCCTGAGCATCAGCCTGCGCGAGCACTGCTTGGCCTGCACCCAGAACAATAAAGCCCGACAACATTGTCGCCCTGAAATGCGACATGAAACGAGAGTGCCTTGATGTAACTGGCATTTTGATCCCTCAAGCCTGATCTTGTGCGTGATCAGCAGCGCTATTACGCCGCTTCATTGCGGCACGCAGAAACGCGCCTGTTCGTCTCGCCATGGGGCTGCAATAAGCCCATGCAATATTGATCCAGCTGCGATACGATGTTGAAAACTGGTTGACGACAGCCAGCGCCGGCTTGCGTCCCATTGCGGCCATTGTCTGGATCAGCGCATGATTTGCATGCTGATCTTTGCGATCCGGTTGCACCACAAGAAGTGTGGTATCGGTCGCCCGCGACAGCAGAACCGTGCGTTTGTCTTCCATCACAGCCGGTAGATCGACGAGAATAATTTTATGATCGGCACGCAATTGCGCGATCAGCTCTGCAAGCCAATCCCCTTCTTGCAGTTGTTCGCCCGGGGTGATGATGTCGATCCCTGAACCATGATCATGAATAAGCGTTGCTCCTGAAATCTGACGATCGGTCGAAACGCCACCATAGCCATTTCCGGGTAGTCCAAAAGCTTCTGAAAGTCGCGAATGCCGATTGGTCGCGTCGATCACCGCAACCGCCACACCAGACGCCGCAAATTGCTGTGCGAGGGCCGTAATAAGCAGCGTCTTACCTTCATTTTCTGTCAAAGACACCACGGAAAGTGCGAGTGAATCGCGACCGCGCGTTAGAACGCGCAGACGGTCATGAACGGATTTAATCGCACGCCCAAAAGCGCTGGTCGGATCAAGTCCACGATTAACCAAAAGCGGCACCGTCAACTGGTGCGACAGCGGAAGAAGCGTTGCAGCTGGAATTCCGGGAAGTATGAAAGACGCGGTCTGCGCTGGTCGAATTTTATCAAAGGTTTCTCGTAATACAGTGCCCAAAAGCGATACCATGGTGCCCAGGCCCAAACCTAACAACAGCCAGTTCGCAAGATTAGGACTGGCCTTTGCCATCGCAGGCTCAGCCGAAGAAATCATTTGTGCTTCCGGAACCGCAATACCGTCCTGCTCGATAAGCTGCTTGTAGCGGGTCAGATAGCTCTCATAAACGGTACGGCTAGCATTGGCTTCGCGGTCAAGCTGCACGGCCTTGACCTGTGCCTGATTGGCCTCTCCCAGTTCAGCTTCCGCACCTTTAAGGGCCACTTCAAGGCTTGTACGACGTTGCCGGGCAATCTGGATTTCGTTGCTGAGGCTTTTGATGATTTCATCAACCTGTGCGGTAATCTGCTGTTTAAGTGCTTCGCCTTCCGCCACAAGAACCGGGATTTCTGCACTTTTCAACGCGCCATTGGCACGCAATTCATCAAGCTGCCGCTCGACGCGTGCCTGTTCATTGCGCAACGATTGAATAGCCGGAGAAGCCAGAACCTCAGTGAGAGCTGGCGCTTCATTTTTGGTTTTAAGAGACTCTGCCGTCCGAAGCCGCGCTTCTGCAAGTGATACTGCACCCGTCGCTGCGACGATTTCAGCATTCAATGCCGCAACACGCTGCGCCTGAAAGCTCATCTGTCCCGTATCGCCCGCAAGACGCGATTTCTGTCTGAAATCTTCAGCTGCACTTTCGGCATCTTCAAGATTGCTGCGTAAAGTGACAAGCTTTTCGCCAAGCCATTCACTGACACGACGCGCTGCCGACTGCTGCACGTCAATCTGGTGATCAAGATAAGCCGTTACAAAAGCATTCGCGACCTGCGCTGCATAGACGGGATCAGATGCACGGTAGGAAATAAAAATGGTATATGATCGTCCATCATTATTGACCCGCAAACGCGACAACAAAAGATCGATGCGCTGCCTTTCGCGCGCCGCCGCATCAACCTCACGAGCGCCCCGATCCTGTGCCGGACTGTCCGGAGATGATGAAAGCACCGTTCGCGACCGGAACTCTGTTGGAACAACAATGTTTTTTGCTTGCAGAATGTCGATGACTTTACGTGCCATCATACGCGAGCTGATGATGTCGAGTTCAGAGCGCAAAACCGGACTGTCCTGCGGCAAAGGTGTTATGGCACTTTCACTGGGAAGCGCCTGTACACGTCGCATATCGAGAACAAGAACCGATTCTGAAACATAGCTCACCGGTGCTGTGAGGTAACCTGCAAAGCCAATGCAGGTTCCCGCTACCACCGGCGCTATCAGCAACAGTTTTCTTCGCTTTATGGTCTCGAGCAAGTCAGCCAGGGGCTGCCGCGCGTTTCCAGATGAAACGTCGGAGATGATCACGAAAGCTCTCCCTATAAGGAAATGTTCTGCGTTGTGACGCGTTGTTTCAGTGGGCTAACGGTGCTTCACTGAATGTCGGAGAAAGACGATTCCGACGGGAACAGCTCGTTAATGATGCAGGCAACTTCTGTGCGGTTCGAC
>Ga0308157_10004799_pt1 | contig 17554 bp, 25 predicted proteins | sample PhyBR1_FD_201035 | JGI IMG/M metagenome (GOLD analysis project Ga0308157, IMG submission 201035) | Phyllosphere microbial communities from UC Gill Tract Community Farm, Albany, California, United States - DLSLB.R1 | ecosystem: Host-associated > Plants > Phyllosphere > Unclassified | place: USA...
TTCTGGAGTCCGCCATCGCCAACGCTGAGCACAACGACGGCGCTGACATCGACGAACTGAAGGTCAAGACCATCTACGTCGAGCAAGGCACCACGCTCAAGCGCTTCACCGCGCGCGCCAAAGGCCGCGGCAATCGCATCAGCAAGCCCACGTGCCATGTGTACGTGACGGTTGGCAACTAAAGGCTCGGAAGACTATGGGACAAAAAATCCATCCTACCGGCTTCCGCCTTGCGGTCAGCCGCAACTGGTCCAGCCGTTGGTACGCCAGCAACCGCGACTTCGCGGGCATGCTGGCCGAAGACATCAAGGTGCGCGAGTACCTGAAGGCCAAGCTCAAGAACGCCGCCGTGTCGCGCATCCTGATCGAGCGCCCCGCCAAGAACGCCCGCATCACCATTTACTCGGCTCGTCCTGGTGTGGTGATTGGCAAGAAGGGTGAAGACATCGAGAACCTCAAGAAGGAACTCGCTCTTCGCCTGGGCGTGCCTGTCGCAGTGAACATCGAAGAAGTGCGCAAGCCCGAAATCGATGCCAAGCTGATCGCCGACAGCATCACGCAGCAGCTCGAAAAGCGGATCATGTTCCGCCGTGCCATGAAGCGCGCCATGCAGAACGCCATGCGTCTGGGTGCCCAGGGCATCAAGATCATGTCGTCCGGCCGTCTGAACGGTATCGAAATCGCCCGCTGCGAGTGGTACCGTGAAGGCCGCGTGCCACTTCACACGCTGCGCGCCGACATCGACTACGGCACCTCCGAAGCCAAGACCACCTACGGTGTGATCGGCGTCAAGGTCTGGGTCTACAAGGGCGATACGCTGGGTCGCAACGACCTGCCTGCCGTGGAAACCCCACGCCCAGACGAAGAACGCCGCCCACGCGGTCCACGCCGTGATGGCCGCCCAGGTGGCGACCGTCCAGGTGCTGGCCGTGGAGGCCCACGTCGTCCAGCCGGTGTGAACACCGGTCCGGCCGACGGCAGCGACAAGCCAGTGGAAGCTGGTGGCGCTGATAACACCGCCGTTAAGCGCGTACGCAAAGTCGCCGCGCCCGCTACAGCAGCGGACGGAAAAGGAGAATAAGTATGCTGCAACCTGCTCGCCGCAAATACCGCAAGGAGCAAAAGGGCCGTAACACCGGTGTCGCAACGCGGGGTGCTTCCGTTGCTTTCGGTGATTTCGGTCTGAAGTGCACCGACCGTGGCCGCCTGACGGCCCGCCAGATCGAGGCTGCACGCCGTGCAATCTCCCGCCACGTGAAGCGTGGTGGCCGCATCTGGATCCGCGTGTTCCCGGACAAGCCAATCTCTACCAAGCCCGCAGAAGTGCGTATGGGTAACGGTAAGGGCAACCCCGAGTACTACGTGGCCGAAATCCAGCCCGGCAAGATCGTGTTCGAGATCGTCGGCGTGCCCGAAGAACTGGCCCGTGAAGCGTTCCGCCTGGCTGCTGCCAAGCTGCCGCTGCGCACCACGTTCGTCAGCCGCCACATTGGCTCGTAATTCAGGAGAACAAGCAATGAAGACTACTGAACTGCGCCAAAAAGACGTTGCCGGCATCGAAGGCGAAATCAAGGCTCTGCAGAAGGCCCACTTCGGCCTGCGCATGCAGAAGGCTACCCAGCAGTTGGCCAACACCAACACGCTGCGTACCACCCGCCGCGATATCGCCCGTGCAAAAACCATCCTTGCTGAAAAGCAAGCCGCCAAGTAAGGAGCCGACATGACGGAAGCTAAAAAATCCCTCAAGCGCACCTTGATTGGCAAGGTGGTCAGCGACAAGCGCCAGAAGACCGTGACCGTGCTGATCGAGCGCCGTGTGAAGCACGAGCTCTACGGCAAGATCGTGGGCAAGTCGAGCAAGTACCACGCCCATGATGAAAATGGCGAGTACAAGCTGGGCGACGTGATCGAAATCACCGAGAGCCGTCCGCTCTCCAAGACCAAGAACTGGGTTGCCACCCGCTTGGTGCAAAAGGCCGGCCTGCTCTAAGCCCTCCCGGCTTGTTGGCAGCACTGCCCTCCAAAACGACCCACAATGTGGGTCGTTTTGCTTTTGGGGCCTGCGTTTTGTGCGCTCTGCCCCGGGGCATGCGGATACCACCCCAACAACCCTAGGAGAGATCAATGATCAAAGTCGGTGACACCCTGCCAGCCAGCACCCTGATGGAATACTCGGAAGTCGAGGGCGAAGGCTGCTCCATTGGCCCGAACCCTGTGCCGGTGGACAAGGCCACGGCGGGCAAGACCATTGCCCTGTTCGCACTGCCCGGCGCCTTCACGCCCACCTGCTCGGCCAAGCACGTGCCCGGCTATGTGGAAAAGGTGGACGAGTTCAAGGCCGCCGGCGTGGACGAGATCTGGTGCGTGAGCGTGAACGATGCCTTCGTGATGGGCGCCTGGGCGCGCGACCAGAAGACCGATGGCAAGGTGCGCATGCTCGGTGACGGCGACGCCACCTTCGCCAAGGCCACCGGCCTGACGCTGGACCTCAATGGCAAGGGCCTGGGCCTGCGCAGCAACCGCTACTCGATGCTGGTGCGCGACGGCAAGGTCGTCACGCTGAACATCGAAGCCCCGGGCAAGTTCGAAGTCAGCGACGCAGACACCCTGCTGGCCCAGGCCAAGGCGTGATCCACTTCCGGCCCTGGGCAGCACCTGCTGCGACGGGGCCGGCGGCGTTCAGGAGATATCCGCCTTGAGGTAGTGCGACCCTGCAATGGGGTTGTGGTAGTAGGGCGGAATCTCCTCGAACCCCAGGTCCGTGTAGAGCGCGCGGGCAGATTCCATGCCATCGAGCGTATCGAGCAGCACGCAGGCGTAGCCCGCGCGGCGCGCCTGGTCGAGCATGGCTTCGGCCAGCTCGCGGCCCAGGCCGAAACCGCGGAAGGCCTTGCGCACGTACAGGCGCTTCATCTCGCTGGCATTGGGGTAGTCGGCAGCATCCAGCGGCCGCAGGGCGCAGCAACCGGCGATGGCGCCATCCACCTGGGCCAGCAGCAGGTGCCCGCGTGGGGCAGCGTAGTCGCCCGGCAGGCTGGCCAGCTCGGCCTCGAAATCCTGGAACGCAAGGTCCACCCCCAGGGTCGCGGCGTACTCCCGGAAAATCTCGCGGACCGTCTCCATCTCGGCGGCAGACGACGGGTTCAGCAAGGTGACGGCAGGCTTGTCCAAGGCGCGAATTCAGGAAATGCAGGAATCCGCAGTGTAGCGGCTCGCATTCAGAACGCGCTCAGGGTGGACACCCACCACGCCACTCCAGCGCCCACACCCAGTGCGACCAGGGCCAGGGCGCGGGTGGCGAGGTCGTCGCGAGATGGCGCCACGGGCTGGGGCAATTCCTTGTCACCATGCAGCATGGGCGCCACCAGCCGGTGCTTGCGCACCAGCACATAAAAGCCGATGGCCAGGACGTGCAACGCCACCAGGCCCAGCACCAGGTACTGGCCGATCTCCTTGTGGTAACCCGTGGCCTGGCCCACGACCGCATTGGAGACAAAGCGGGTCAGCGGCCCTGAAAAGGCGATCTCATCGTCGCTGAGCAGGCCGGTGCCCACCTGTGCCACCAGCACCGCAAGCAGGGCGAAGACCGAGAGCGCGCCCAGTGGGCTGTGGCCCACACCGTCCTCGGGGTGGCCCGCGCCGCGCAGGTAGCGCACCAGACGCACCGGCGAGTACAGGAAGGCGCCAAAGCGCGACCAGCGCCCGCCCACAAGCCCCCACACCAGGCGAAAGACCAGCATCGCCAGCACCACATAGCCCAGGCGCAGGTGCCAGACCATGGCATTGCCGCCCACCTTCGCGGTGACCACCAGGGCGATCACGCTGGCGGCCAGGGCCCAGTGGAAGAGGCGGGTGGGCAGATCCCAGATGCGGACGGTGTGTGTCATGGTCGTGGTCCGGCGCTTGCCGTGTCGTGGGGGTGTCGTTGGCCGCATTGTGCGCGAGATGGCCGGCGCCGCCAATGCGCACCATCGGGCATGCCAAAACCGCCGCAACGCGGCATACTGGCGGCGGCTGGTTGGTTTTTGCTCCCCACGATAAAAGGAAACATCCGATGAAAACCCTCGCTGTAGTCGCCTTTGCCGCGGCCGTTGTCACCCTGTCGGCGCCCGCATCTGCCCAGTTTGCCAAACCCGAAGACGCCATCAAATACCGCCAGAGTGCGTTGTTCGTGATGGGCCAGCATTTCGGACGCCTGGGTGCCATGGCCAATGGCCGCATCCCCTTCGACGCCAAGGCGGCGCAGGAAAATGCGGATGTTGTCGCCGAGATGGCCAAGCTGCCCTGGGCCGCCTTTGGTGCCGGCACCGACAAGGGGGCACCGACCAAGGCGCTGCCCGAGATCTGGACCCAGCAGGCCAAGTTCAAGGAGCATTCCGACAAGCTCGAAGCCGAGACCGTCAAGCTCGCCGCAGCCGCCAAGACCGGCAACCTGGACAACCTGAAGACCGCCTTCGGTTCTGCCGCCAACTCCTGCAAGGCCTGCCACGACAACTACCGCGCCAAGTGAAGCCGGCCGCTGCGGCGGGCCCAAAGCAAAAAGCCTCTTCCAGATGAAGAGGCTTTTTTGCTTTGCGAGAGACCCGTTCAGGTCTCGGCGAGCAGCTTCTCGATCAGCTGGTGCAGTTCCGGGAAGTTGGGGGCGCCCACATAGGTCTTCACGATCTCGCCGCGCTTGTTGACGATGAAGGTCGAGGGCGTGAGCCGCACGTCGCCCCAGGCCTGGGCCACGGCGCCGGTGTTGTCGATGGCCACCTTGAAGGGCAGCTTGCGCGTTTCTGCAAAGTTCACCACGTAGCTCGGCGGGTCGTAGCTCATGGCCACGGCCAGTGTTTCGAAGCCCTTGGGCTGGTATTTCTTGTAGGTGGCAATGATCTCGGGCATCTCGGCCACGCAGGTGGTGCAGCTCGTGGCCCAGAAATTCACCAGCGTCACCTTGCCGCGCAGGTCGGCCGTCGATTGGCGCGAGCCGTCGAGCAGCACGAAAGTGGACTCGGGCGCCGCAGAGCGGCCCGTGTCCAGGTACACGTAGGCGCCCACGGCGGCAAAAGCCACCACCGCTGCCCCTGCTGCCCATTGCTTGATACCCATGGCGTCATCCCATCCCGGAAGTGCGGGCTCCAACCCGCACGGTATTGTGCCGGACAAGGCTCCCGCCTGCCGGCTGGCCTGTCCACTGCGGTGATGGAGTGCGGGTCGGTGCAAAAGTTCTCCCTTCCCGGGCTCCGCGCACGAAATATCCGGCCACTGCCGATAATGGGCCCATGAACTGGACATTGACCGGCGCCGCCAGCGCCCTCTTGGGACTGGCCGCATGCAGCCCGGCACTCAACTGGCGCAGCGTGGCCCTGCCCGAAGCCGCCCTCACCATCACGCTGCCCTGCAAGCCCGACCATGCCGCGCGCAAGGTGGAGCTGGCGGGCACGCCGGTCGACCTGTCCATGGTCGGCTGCGAGGCCGACGGCGCGACCTTTGCCGTGTCCCATACCACGCTGGCCGACCCGGCGCAGACCGGCGTGGCGCTGGCCCACTGGCGCGCGGCGGTGCTGGCGCGCCTGGGTGGCGCGCAGGCCCAGGCCCACGAGGTGCCGTTTGTGCCCCGCAATGCCCTGCCGCTGCCCCAATCGGTGCGCACCGTGGCCCAGGGGAAGGGGCCCGATGGGCAGGCCGTCACCGCGCAGGCGGTCTGGTTTGCCCGCACCGTGGGGCCGCAGATGCAGCTATACCACGCCGTGGTCTATACACCCAGGCCCCGCCCCGAGGTGGCCGATACCTTCTTTAGCGGGCTGGTGTTGCCATGAGCGCCGGTGTGCTGCCACGGCGCGCGGCCGTCATCGTCTTCCTGGCCTTCGCGTTCGCCTACTTCCTCTCGGCCCTGCTGCGCGCCGTCACGGCCACGCTGGCGCCCACGCTGTCGCAGGAGTTCACGCTGCACGCCAGCGACCTGGGTCTGCTGGCGGGCGGCTACTTCCTGGGATTTTCTGCCACGCAGTTGCCGCTCGGTACCTGGCTGGACCGGCATGGCCCGCAAAAGGTGCTGCTCGGCTTTTTGGGCGTGGCCGTCGCCGGCTGCCTGGTGTTCTCGATGGCCACGGGGTTCTCGGGCCTGCTGGCGGGGCGCGTGCTGTGCGGCGCGGGCGTGAGCGCCTGCCTGATGGCGCCGCTTACCGGCTACCGCCGCTGGTTCGATGCCACGGCGCAGATGCGCGCCAACTCCTGGATGCTGATGACGGGCTCGCTGGGCATGGTGGCCTCCACCCTGCCGGTGCAGTGGGCCGTGCCGCTGGTGGGCTGGCGCCCGCTGTTCTGGGGGTTGGCCGTGCTGATCGGCGTGGCCATGGTGGGCATTGCGCTGTGGGTGCCGCGCTGGCATGCGGCCACCCCGGTTGCGGGTGCCGGTGCCTCACCCGCGCCGGGGGGCTACGCCATGGTCTGGCGCCATCCGTACTTTCAGCGCATGGCCCCGCTGGGCTTCTTCGTCTACGGCGGCATGGTGGCCATGCAGACCCTGTGGGCGGGCCCCTGGATGCAGCAGGTGGCCGGCTACAGCGCGCTCGAGTCGGCCACCGGCCTCTTCTGGATCAACCTTTGCATGCTGTGCACCTTCTGGGCCTGGGGCATGGTCAATCCCTGGCTGCTGCGCCACGGCCTCGGGGCCGACCGACTCATCCTCGCGGGCCTGCCGCTGTCGCTTCTCATCCTGCTGGCCATCATCGTCGCCGGGCCTGCGGCGGGGGGCGCGGCGTGGGCACTGTTCTGCGTGTCGTGCACCTTCGTTTCGCTCTCGCAACCGGCAGTGGGCATGGCCTTTCCGCAGGCCCTGGCGGGGCGTGCGCTGTCGGCCTTCAACCTGGTGATCTTTGCCGGCGTGTTCGTGGTGCAGTGGGGCATTGGCCTGGCGGTGGATGCATTTGCCGCCGCCGGCCTGTCCACGACGGCCTCGTTCCAGGCGGCCATGGGGGTGTTCCTGGTGTGCAACACGGGGTCCTACCTCTGGTTCGCCCTGCGGGGGCAGCGCCATAATGCGCTTCAAACCTCTGTCCCATGAGCACCAGCATCCTGATCATCGCCCACGCCCCTTTGGCCCATGCCCTGCGCGAATGCGTGCTGCACGTGTTTGCCGACTGTGGCGACAGCGTGGTCGCACTCGATGTGCAGCCCAATGAGCGGCCCGAGGAGTCCCTGGCCCAGGCGCGTATCCTGCTGGAGCAATTGGGGCCCGACTCCACCCTGGTGCTGACCGACGTGTTCGGCGCCACCCCCTGCAACGTGGCGCAGCGCCTGGTGGACGGTGTCCGCTCGCGCCTGGTCACAGGGGTCAATCTTCCGATGCTGCTGCGTGCCGTGAGCTACCGTGCAGAGCCCCTTGATTCGGTCGTCACCCGCGCGGTGGTGGGCGGCACGCAAGGGGTGATGCAGGTGGCCATCGCCGCGCCGCAGAACCAGTCCCGACGCAACCGACATGATCAAGACTCGTACGACCATCAGCAATAAACTGGGCCTGCACGCCCGCGCCTCGGCCAAGCTCACCAAGCTGGCCGGCAGCTTCCCCTGCGACGTCTTCATGAGCCGTGGCGACCGCCGCATCAATGCCAAGAGCATCATGGGGGTCATGATGCTGGCCGCCGGCCTGGGCAGCGAGGTCGAGGTGGAGACCAATGGCGAGCGCGAGCAGGAGGCCATGGACGCCCTGCTGGCGCTGATCGCCGACAAGTTCGGCGAAGGCGAGTAAGCGCGCCATGGCCGCAACAGCAACGCCGGATCTAGAAAGGGATTCCCGATGACCTTTGCCGTCCACGGTCTGGCGGTGGCACGCGGCATTGCCATCGGCCGTGCCGTGCTCGTGGCTTCGAGCCGCGTGGACGTGGCCCACTACTTCATCCAGCCCGAGCAGATACCGGCCGAGATCGAGCGCGTGCGCCAGGGCCGCAATGCGGTGGTCGAGGAGCTGCAGCGCCTGCAGACCGACATGCCCGCCGATGCACCGCACGAGCTCACCGCGCTGCTCGACGTGCACCTGATGCTGCTGCAGGACGAGGCCCTCACCGGCGGCGTCAAGCACTGGATCACCGAGCGCCTGTACAACGCAGAGTGGGCGCTCACCACCCAGCTCGAAGTGATTGCGCGCCAGTTTGACGAGATGGAGGACGAGTACCTGCGCGAGCGCAAGGCCGACCTGGAGCAGGTGGTCGAGCGCATCCTGCGCTACATGAAGGGCGTGGCCAGCCCCGTGGCGCCACCCGCCAGTAGTCCGCGGCGCAAGACCCAGCAGGACCTGCTGCTCGACGACACGGTGGACGTACCCCTGGTGCTGGTGGCGCACGACCTGTCGCCAGCCGACATGCTGCAGTTCAAGCAGAGCGTGTTCGCCGGCTTCGTGACCGACGTGGGCGGCAAGACCTCGCACACCGCCATCGTCGCGCGCAGCATGGACATTCCCGCCGTGGTCGGCGCGCGCGCGGCCAGCCAACTGGTGCGCCAGGACGACTGGGTCATCATCGACGGCGATGCCGGCGTGATCATCGTCGACCCCTCGCCCATCATCCTGGCCGAATACGGCTTTCGCCAGCGCCAGACCGAGCTCGAACGCGAGCGCCTGTCGCGCCTGCGGCACACGCCGGCCGTCACCATCGACGGCCACCGCATCGAACTGCTGGCCAACATCGAGCAGCCCGGCGATGCCGTGGGTGCGGTGCGCGCCGGCGCCGTGGGTGTGGGCCTGTTCCGCAGCGAATTCCTGTTCATGGGGCGCACCGGCAACCTGCCGGGCGAGGACGAGCAGTACCGCGCCTACCGCGAGGCCCTGGACGGCATGCAGGGCCTGCCGGTCACGATCCGCACCATCGACGTGGGGGCCGACAAGCCACTGGACAACAAGGTCCACAAGGACACGCACCTGAACCCCGCACTGGGCTTGCGCGCCATCCGCTGGAGCCTGGCCGATCCGGCCATGTTCCGCACCCAGCTGCGCGCCGTGCTGCGTGCGGCGGCGCATGGCAAGGTGAACCTGCTGTTCCCCATGCTGGCGCACACCAACGAAATCCACCAGACCCTGGCCCAGGTGGAGCTGGCGCGCGCCGAGCTCGACGCCCGGGGCGAGCCCTATGGCCCTATCCAGCTGGGCGCCATGATCGAGGTGCCGGCCGCAGCGCTGATGGTGCGCACCTTCCTGCGCTACTTCGATTTTCTGTCCATCGGCACCAATGACCTGATCCAGTACACCCTGGCCATCGACCGGGCCGACGAGGCGGTGGCCCACCTGTACGACCCGGTGCACCCGGCCGTGCTGCGCCTGGTGGCCGACGTGATCGCCGAAGGCGAGCGCCAGGGCAAGAGCGTCTGCGTCTGCGGCGAGACTGCCGGCGACGTGACCATGACACGCCTGCTGCTGGGCCTGGGCCTGCGCAGCTTCTCCATGCACCCCGCGCAGATCCTGGCCGTCAAGCAGGAGATCCTGCGCGCCGACACGCGCAAGCTCGTACCCTGGGCGCTGCAGGTGCTCGACGGCGAAGAGCCTGCGGCCTTGCTGGCATCCTAGAACTCTTGAATCAATAGCTGCCAGCGCTCGCTGGAAAAGCGCTGGAGGTCGATTTGGCCCATACCCCGGTAGCAGCCCCCGCAGACGCGTCCCTCATCGACTCGCGCCAGGCCTTGCAGCGCCTGCTGGTCACCCTGGGCCTGGTGGTGCTGGGCAACAGCAGCATGTATGTCGTGTCGGTCGTGCTCCCGGCCGTGCAAAGCGAGTTCGGCGTTGGCCGTGCCAGCGCGTCGCTGCCCTACACCTTGATGATGGTCTGCCTGGGCCTGGGCGGGCTGCTCACGGGCAGGCTGGCGGACCGCCATGGCCTCACGCCCGTGCTTTGGCTGGGCGCGCTGGCCGTGCTCGGCGGCTTTGTCGGCGCGGCCTTTTCCGGCAGCATATGGGCCTTCGGCCTGGCGCACGCGGTGATGGGCTTCATCGGCAGCTCGGCCACCTTTGCCCCCCTGCTGGCCGACACGGCGCTGTGGTGGAACCGGCGGCGCGGCATTGCGGTGGCGGTGTGCGCCAGCGGCAACTATGTGGCGGGCGCGGTCTGGCCGCCCATCGTGCAGTACGGTGTCGACACCGTCGGCTGGAGGCCGACCTACATGGCACTGGGGGTCGTCTGCGGCCTGGGCATGCTCGCGCTGTCGCTGCGCATGCGCCAGCGCCCGCCGGCCATCCAGGCCGTGGCGGATGGAGCCCAGGCTGCCGCTGTGGACCACACGCGTCCCTTCGGCCTGCCGCCTGGCGCCGCGATGGCGCTGCTGTGCGTGGCCGGTGTGGCGTGCTGCGTCGCCATGGCCATGCCACAGGTCCACATCGTGGCCTATTGCACCGACCTGGGCTTCGGCGCCGCCCAGGGTGCGCAGATGCTGTCGCTCATGCTGGCCTGCGGCATCGTGAGCCGGCTGGTCTTCGGGCTGATCTGCGACCGCATCGGTGGCATCCGCACCTTGCTGCTGGGGTCTGCGCTGCAGGGCATCGCCCTGCTGCTATTTTTGCCCTATGACGGCCTGGTGCCGCTGTACGTGATCTCCGCGCTGTTCGGCCTGTTCCAGGGCGGCATCGTGCCGACCTACGCCATCATCGTGCGCGAGCACTTCGCGCCCGCACAGGCGAGCGTGCGGGTCGGCGCCGTCATCATGGCCACGCTCGTGGGCATGGCCCTGGGCGGCTGGCTGTCGGGCTTTATCTTCGACGTCACCGGCAGCTACCACGCCGCCTTCCTCAACGGCATCGGCTGGAACCTGCTGAACCTCTGCATCACCGGCTGGCTCTTCCTGCGATTGCGCAGGGTGCGCAGGGAGGCCTCTACTTCGCCCGAACGCCCAGGATGGCCGCACTGATGATCAAGGCCGTGGCCAGCGCGATGCTCCCGCTGAACGCACGGCCGCTCACCACGATCAGCAGGGCGGTCGAGGCCAGCGGCGTGATGTAGCTCAGGATGCCGATGTGCCGCGCATCGCCGAGCTTGAGCGCCTTGTCCCACAGGAAGAACGAGGCACCGAGCGGCCCCAGGCCCATCACGGCCAGCAGCAGCCAGTCGCGCGGTGCGAGGGTGGCCGCAGGCTCCAGCGCCACGTGGCACAGCAGCGAGAGCACGCCCGAGACCAGGCCGAACAGGCCGATGGCCGTGGTCGGAAAGGCCGCCACGCGCTTGGTCATCAGCGAATAGGTGGCCCAGATCAGCGCCGCCGCGAAGGCCGGCACATAGCCCCAGGCCAGGGTGCCGCTGAGTTCGCGCCCGCCCACGATGGCGATGGCCGCGCCGCCAAAGCCCAGCAGTGCCGCCAGCACATGCGGCCAGCGCAGCCGGATGCCCGGCAGCAGCACGGGCGAGAGCACCACGATGAACAGCGGCCACAGGTAGTTGACCAGGTTGGCCTCCACCGGCGGTGCGTTGCGCAGCGCGATGAACAGCAGGAAGTGGTAGGCGAAGAGGCCATACACCCCCAGTGCCAGCGTGCGCAGCGGAATGCGCCACTGCGACGGGTCGCGCAGCACGAAGGGCCAGGCAGGAATGCTGCCGATGATGAGGGCAATGCCCGTCAGCAGGAACGGCGGCACATGGGCGAGCGAAATGCCCAGCGAGGCGAGGGAGGCCCACAGCGCGATGGCGCCCAGGGCATAGAAGTTGGCTTGCATGCGGGCACTGTAAGCGCGCTGGGCATCGCGCAACGACGGAGCATCGTCGCCGCCCTGCGGTCCGGCATCAGCCCCGGCGCAGCGCCGCCGTCAGGGCCGATGGCGAGCGGTAGCCCGTGCGGCGCGCCACCTCAGCCACGGCCATGCCGCCCGCGCGCAGCAACTGGGCATGCCCGAGCCGCTGGCTGCGCAGCCAGGCCATGGCGCCCTGGCCTTGCTCCGCGCGGCAGCGCGCCGCGAACTGGCTGGGGCTCAGGTGCACCTGCTGCGCCATGTCCGCCACCGACAGCGGCTGGTGCCAATGCAGGGCGGCCCATTGGCGCAACGCCGGCCAGTCGATGGCACGGCGGCGTGCACTGGCATCTTCCGCTGGGGCCGGTATTCGGGAGGAGGGTAGCCAGGCCTCCAGCAGCAGGGCGGGGCCGTGGACCTGGGCCAGGGGGCGGCCTTGCTGCAGGGCGCTGGCGAGGTAGCGGGCCAGGGTCAGCGTCGGGGGCGGTAGCGCTGTCTGCAGCGCAGGGGCGATGCAGTGGGCCCAGCCCATGTCGCTGCTGTCCAGCACCAGGCACAGGCTGCCGCCGCTGGCCTCGAAATCGTGGTGTGCACATGGCGCAATGACGCAGCCGCCGCCGATGGCCACGCGCATGCCGCGTCCGTCGACCTCCAGGTCGAGCGCGCCGGCCAGGCCCAGCAGCACCTGGAAGTGTCCATGGCTGTGGCTGCCGGGGGAGGCGCCGTACCGGCGCAGCGAGAGCGAGCCGGCGGTGTCCATGGCGTGTGCGCGTTGGCGCTGCGGCAGTGCTTACACGCCGGCGGCGTGCGCCTGCTGGTCGGCGTGGTAGCTGCTGCGCACCATGGCGCCCACGGCGGCGTGGCTGAAGCCCATCTTGTAGGCCTCTTGCTCGAACATCTTGAAGGTGTCGGGGTGCACATAGCGGCGCACGGGCAGGTGGCTGCTGCTGGGCGACAGGTACTGGCCGATGGTCAGCATGTCGATGTCGTGCGCGCGCATGTCGCGCATCACCTGCAGGATCTCTTCGTCCGTCTCGCCTAGGCCCACCATGATGCCGCTCTTGGTCGGCACCTTGGGGTGCAGGGCCTTGAACTTCTTGAGCAGGTTCAGGCTGAATTGGTAGTCGGAGCCCGGGCGCGCTTCCTTGTACAGGCGCGGCGCGGTTTCCAGGTTGTGGTTCATCACGTCCGGCGGCGCGGCCTTGAGGATCTCGAGCGCACGGTCGTCGCGGCCGCGGAAATCGGGCACCAGGATCTCGATCTGCGTAAGCGGCGACAGCTCGCGGATGTTCTGGATGCATTCCACGAAGTGGCCGCTGCCGCCGTCGCGCAGGTCGTCGCGGTCCACGCTGGTGATCACCACGTACTTCAGGCGCAGCTGGGCGATGGTCTTGGCCAGGTTCAGCGGCTCGTCCTTGTCCAGCGGGTCGGGGCGGCCATGGCCCACGTCGCAGAACGGGCAGCGGCGCGTGCACTTGTCACCCATGATCATGAAGGTGGCCGTGCCCTTGCCGAAGCACTCGCCGATGTTGGGGCAGGAGGCTTCCTCGCACACCGTGTGCAGATTGTTCTGGCGCAGGATGTCCTTGATCTCGTAGAAGCGCGTGGTGGGCGAGCCGGCTTTCACGCGGATCCAGTCGGGCTTCTTGAGCACTTCGCCCTGTTCCACCTTGATCGGAATGCGCGACAGCTTGGCCGCAGCCTTCTGCTTGGCCAGCGGGTTGTAGGCTTCGGTGGACTGCGCTTCGCGGACGACGTCGGTGGTGCTCATGGCTTGTAGGCGGTTCAGGGAGACAGGCGGATGCCGAGCTGCTGGCCCAGCACCTGCGCGGCTTCTTCCCAGGTGGTTTGGACCCCGATTGTAGAAAGGTCCACGGTTCGCAGTCCCGCATAGCCGCAAGGGTTGATACGGTCGAAGGGTTCCAGGTCCATCGCCACGTTCAGCGCGGCGCCGTGGTAGGTGCTGTGGCGGCTGACCTTGATGCCTAAAGCGGCGATCTTCCCGAGGCCCTCGAAGTTGGGTTCGGGTGCCGTCTGGCCTTCGCGTTTTTGCGGGCGCTGGGGCAGCAGGGCGTGGCTGTGCGGGTCATCCAGGCGCACGTAGATGCCGGGCGCGCCGGCCACGCGGTGGCCCGTGACGCCGAAGTGCGCCAGCGTGCGGATCAGCGCTTCTTCCAGCCGGTAAACATATTCCTTGACGTAGTAGCCCGCGCGCTGCAGGTCGATGAGCGGGTAGGCCACCACCTGGCCCGGCCCGTGGAAGGTGACCTGGCCACCCCGGTTGGTGGGCACCACCGGAATCGCCCCGGGGTTGAGCAGGTGGTCGCTCTTGCCCGCCAGGCCTTGCGTGTAGAGCGCGTCGTGTTCGCACAGCCACAGGGCATCGGGCGTGTCGGCCGTGCGTGTGGCCGTGTAGGCCTGCATGGCCTGCACCGTGGCGGCATAGTCCACCCGCCCGAGCGTGCGCAGATCGATGGTCACGGCCTTACAGCACGACCTTGACCAGGGAGTGCGATGACAGCGCGCGGTAAAGGTCGTCGAGCTGCTCGCGGCTGGTGGCCGTGATGGTGACAGTAACCCCGAGGTAATTGCCCTTGCTGCTGTCGCGCAGTTCAATGGTGGCGGGGTCGAAAGTCGGATCGTACTGGCGGGCCAGTTCGGTGACCGCGTGCACGAAGCCGTCGACCTTGGCCCCCATGACCTTGATCGGAAACTGCGAGGGGTACTCGATCAGCGAGTCCTTGCGGGCATCCGCAGCGGCCGAGTCGAGGATGGTGAGGTTCGGTGGCAAAGGAGAGGACGTCATATGCAGGAGCTTCGATTTTTCGGTGGCGGTGCAGGCGGGGCCATTGTGCGGCAAGCCCTTCGGGTCGGCGTGGATGTGTCATACAGCTGCGCGCCCTTTTGGTGCATAACGGGGGCTGCCGCACCATGGCGGGCGTTGGTGGGTCACCACAGAGGTGCTGGCGCGCACCCCCCTTTCAGACCCTGATTGCAGGTCTTTGTCGTTCGCCACGGGTTTTTACTTATAATTAGAGGCTTTGTGAAATTTGCAGTCTGTAACATGGGCGTTACCAACAATGAAAACAATCGCCCCTGAGACAGAAACTGAGGCTGAAGATTCTGACTTCAAGCCCTTGTCCGCGCAGGAAGCGGACCAGTGGCGCAGCCGCAACCCTCCCGTCTCGATGTGGAAGGTGGTGGCGGGTCAGGCGCTTGTCGGCGTGCTCGTGGCCCTGGTGGCCTGGGGGCTGACGGGCAGGGCCGAAGTGGGCTGGTCTGCCGCCTACGGCGCGCTTGCAGTGGTGGCTCCGGCCGCATTGTTCGCCCGCGGTATGTCGCGCCAGATGGCGTCTGGAAATGCAGGCGCCTCCATGGCGGGGTTCTTTGGCTGGGAGATAGCCAAGATCGTGTTCACCGTCGCGCTGCTGGCTGTGGCCCCCTGGGCTGTGCCGGGGCTGGTGTGGCTTGCCTTGCTGGCGGGCATGGTGGTCACGATGAAAACGTATTGGGTCGCGCTTCTGGTGCGGCCTGGTGTCCGAAAAACCGATTGATATAGAGAAGAGTTGTCCGATGGCCGCAGAAGCGCACGCTCCGACTGCAAGTGAATACATCGTTCACCACCTGCAGCATCTTCAAAACGTCAACCAGACCAAGATTGTTGACTTCACGGTCATCAACTATGACTCGATCATCGTGGGTTTGGTTCTGGGTGCCCTCACGCTTTTGATCCTGTGGTCAGCTGCCCGTAAGGCAACCTCCGGCGTGCCCGGCCGCTTCCAGGCGGCGGTGGAAATGCTGGTCGAGATGGTGGACAACCAAGCCAAGGCCAACATCCACAACGCCGAGAGCCGCAAGTTCATCGCTCCCCTGGGTCTGACGGTGTTCGTCTGGATCTTCATGATGAACTTCATGGACATGCTGCCGGTGGACCTGCTGCCCGCCATCTGGGCCCAGATCTACGGTGCTGCCGGCCACGATCCGCACCATGCCTACCTGCGCGTCGTGCCCACGGCCGACCTGTCCACCACCCTGGGCCTGGCATTCGCCATCCTGATCCTGCGCTTCTGGTACAGCGTGAAGATCAAGGGCGCTGGCGGCTGGGCGCACGAACTCGTGTCGGCCCCGTTCGGCACCAGCAAGAATCCCATCTTCGCCCTGATCCTGGGCGTGATCAACCTGCTGATGCAGGTCATTGAATATGTCGCCAACACCGTCTCGCATGGCATGCGGTTGTTCGGCAACATGTACGCCGGCGAACTGGTGTTCATGCTCATCGCCCTGATGGGTGGTGCGGCTGCACTGTCGCTGTCGGGTGTGCTGCTGCCTGTGGGCCACATCATTGCTGGCACCATCTGGACGCTGTTCCACATTCTGGTGATCTCGCTGCAAGCCTTCATCTTCATGATGCTTGCGCTGATCTACCTCGGTCAGGCGCACAACGCGCACTAACGGTTCCCTTTCGTTTCTCTTTCCTTTTCAACCTTTCTTTTTTTAACTCAGGAGTCATCATGGAAAACATTCTCGGTCTCGTCGCTCTGGCTTGTGGTCTGATCGTTGGCCTCGGCGCTATCGGCGCTTCCATCGGTATCGCACTGATGGGTGGCAAGTTCCTCGAATCGTCGGCCCGTCAGCCTGAGCTGATCAACGAACTGCAAACCAAGATGTTCATCTTGGCCGGTCTGATCGATGCGGCTTTCCTGATCGGCGTGGCCATCGCCCTGCTGTTCGCTTTCGCCAACCCCTTCGCTTCCACGTTCTTGGCCAACCTGCCCAAGTAATTCCCACCCAACGCCACTCTAGAAAGGTGTTGCCGTGAGTATCAACGCGACCCTGTTCATTCAGGCCATCGTCTTCCTGATCCTGGTGTGGTTCACGATGAAATTCGTGTGGCCCCCGATCGCGAAGGCGTTGGATGAACGAGCCCAGAAAATCGCCGAAGGCCTCGCTGCTGCCGATCGTGCCAAGTCTGAATTGACCGCTGCCAATCAGCGCGTCGAAAAGGAGTTGTCACAAGCGCGCAACGAAACGGCCTCGCGTCTTGCGGACGCCGACCGTCGTGCCCAGGCCATCATCGAAGAGGCCAAGGCACGCGCCACGGAAGAAGGCAACAAGATTGTCGCTTCCGCCCGCGCAGAAGCCGAGCAGCAGACGGTCCAAGCCCGCGAAGCCCTGCGTGAGCAGGTCGCTGCGCTGGCCGTCAAGGGTGCTGAGCAGATTCTCCGCAAGGAAGTCAATGCCGGCGTTCACGCCGACCTGCTCAACCGCCTGAAGACCGAGCTGTAAGGGGACACACATGGCTGAACTCGCCACCATTGCCCGCCCTTACGCCGAAGCCCTGTTCAAGGCCGCTACTGCGGGCGCGGGCATGGACCTGGCCAGCACCGCTGACTGGGTCGATGAACTGGCGGCGATTGCCGCCAACCCCCAGTTGCGCCAGCTGGCAGACAGCCCCAAGGTGACGGCAGACCAGGTGTTTGCCGTCGTCACGGGTGTTGCGCGTTCGGCGCTGTCCGATACGGCCAAGAACTTCCTGCGCACGGTCATCGACAACGGGCGCCTGCAGGCGCTGCCGGAAGTCGCTGCGCAGTTTCGTGCCCTCGTGAATCGCCGCAGCGGCTCTTCGGACGCCGTGGTGCACAGCGCCTTTCCGATGGATGCCGCTGCACTGGCTGAGGTCGGCTCGGCGCTGGAAAAGCGCTTTGGCCGCAAGCTCAACCTCACCGTTCAGCTGGATGCGTCCCTGATCGGTGGCATTCGCGTAGTGGTGGGTGACGAGGTGCTGGACACTTCGGTCAAGGCCCGTCTTGAACAAATGAAAGCGGCCCTCACCGCGTAACGCGCGGCGAGGACAGCGAACCAAAGAAAGAAGGA